>Ga0129301_1001198_pt1 | contig 13008 bp, 13 predicted proteins | sample ConPoolayeHmetaG_FD_94489 | JGI IMG/M metagenome (GOLD analysis project Ga0129301, IMG submission 94489) | Hot spring microbial mat communities from California, USA to study Microbial Dark Matter (Phase II) - Cone Pool mat layer H metaG ...
AGGCTTGACTTAAGCTTTGCCAGTGAGGCTGAGGCCAGCTCACTCATGACTTATGCTAAAAACCTGATGGCGAAAGCCACCAGCCTCAATGAAGGTGCGGTAAACGAGGAGATTTCCTTCTGCGACTTGGAAATCTGCCGGCATGATGAAGGTTTGCCCTGTGAAAAACTGGAGCGGGCGGAAGTCAGACAAATATAGACGGCGAGTTTGAGAAGGAGTGATAAACCCATGAATCTAACTGAAATGAGAACACTGGTGCGGCGCGACCTGCGCGATGAGGATGCGGCTAACTACCGCTGGACCAATGACGAGCTTGACCGCCATATCGCCCGCGCGGTAAAGGACTTTTCTGAGCATCTTCCCCTTGAGCAGAAAACGCTGAAAGCCACCACTGCCGGCTCAAGAGATATTGACATCTCCACTATCACCAATCGGGTCATGGTGGAAGCGGTGGAATATCCGGTGGGCAGGTTTCCCCGGCGTTACCAGCCTTTTGCCCTTTGGGGAGATACCCTCACCATCATTGGAGATGAAATCCCGGATGGCTCTGATGCCTGCATCTACTATGGCAAGCTCCATACCCTTGATGCGTCCACCTCCACTATCCCGTCTCAGTATGAGAACCTTATTGCCAGCGGCGCCTGCGGCTATGCCGCCGTGGAATGGGCGGTTTTTGCCATCAACCGGGTCAATGTGGGCGGCGGCATGACCCCGCGGGAATTTCAGGACTGGGGCAGAGACAGGCTTAGATATTTCCGCGAGGAGCTGGCGCGGCTGGGCAGGCGCAACCGGGTGAGGGTACGCTCACTCTATAAGCCGTACTATCCGGTGGTATCTAAAACCGCCGATTTCGGTCCGTAGGAGAGGATGATGGTCAATCTGTACAAAATGCTCTGGTCAAGGCTTGGCGGGCGGCCCTGGACGTATATCCTGAGGGATACCTGGCACCGCTTTGAAGGGCTGTGGATAATCGGGCTGGTCGCCTGCGGTGCCCTGCTGGGACACTGGCTCTGGGAGCTCATTTTCTGGTTCCTCCTCGTCTTTGCCCTTGGTTATATCGCCGGTCATCTCTTCTGGGGGACGGAGTATATCCCTGGTCAGCGGGAAGAATCAGGGGAGCAATAACCATGCGCACGCTTTCCTCAACACTGTTAGCCGTTCAGAAACAGCCGTCCTCCGTGCCGTATGTCCGGGTAACTGCCGCAAATAAAGTAGCCGGTGTGGTCAGGTATGATTGGTCGCGGCTTTACACCGGTGTGGAAGATGACTACTATCATGGACTCACCATCCCCGCTGATGGCTCTCTCATTCGGGTGCGGGTCACGCCGCCAGCGGACAACCGCAAGCTGTACCGTCAACGTGTGGCAGACCCCGGTCCGGCTAGCGATTTCAGCCAGTGGACATACACCGGACAGTACAATGCCGCGGCGGTCGCCACTGCTTCACTGGGAGCAGAGGTGTCAATTTTCTGGACCGATATGTTGAACCGCAAAATCCAGCGTCTCAAAAGTGTTGACTGCGGCGCCACATGGGGCAGTCCGGAGCTTATTGACTATTCTCCTAGCACGTCCATCAACGGTCTGGCGGCGGCTTACAAGCCGAACGGCGACCTGGTGATTTTCTTCGCTGACCAGTCCACGCTCTATGTGAAGAAGCTCATCTCCGGCGAATGGCAGACTAAAGCGGCATGGGATAAGAGCACCGGAGACCTGTCCGGAGTGGCGGCGGTCTATTCTGATGACTGGCATCTTCTGGTCACTGGAAAGGACTCCTCCGGCAATTTCAAGCTCTGGAGCCTGATATATGGAGACGGTGATGATGTCCCGGCGGGGAGCTGGTCTGAACTGAAAGAGCTTGCCTCTGCCCCGTCCGATGGCGACTTTGCATACGCTCAGCCGTTTCTGGCTAAGCCTGATGTACATCGCTGTTTCTACGTTGAAAAGTTCAGCGGCAATGAAGCATATAGCCGTCTGTTCTGGTCACATCTTGTCCTCAACTCCGCTTTCCGGGACAATCTCTGGCGGGAGCCTGTCCCTTTTGACCTGTCCACAGAATATGGTCTGGCAATCGCCCACCACGGAGATTATTGCTGGCTCTCCAGCCCCTCATCAGTCTGGCGCGCTGATATGAGTCTGAAGACGCTTGAGCTCACCGCAGATATCATCAGCCTGCGGCAGGAAGCAGGTGAGACGTCAGGTGAGCTGAAGGTTGAATTGAGGAATGATGACGGGAAATATGCCCAGCCGGGAGAAGGAAGTCTCTCCATCCTCACACCGGGCTGTCAGCTTGAGTTCAGCCCGGGCTACCGCACCTCGGTGGGAAATGAGGTTAGCGCAGGGCAGGCTTATTGTATTGAAGCGCATGAGCATGTCAGTTCAGGCGGCAAATCCTGCCTCGTTCTGCACGGTCTTGATGGCTGGCATGCCCTGCGCCGCTGGCGTGCCGCTCACCAGTTCCGCTGGAATAAAAGCTCGGACGAACTGAGTGTGAAAGATATCATCGCTTTTGTCCTGGGCAGAATTGGCGTACGACTGACGGCACTATCGCAGTCGTCAACTGCCGCCGGTTTTTATCCTGACTTCACCATCAACGCTGGTGACGGCGGCGAGACCATTATCCGCAAACTGCTCTCATTCGTGCCGGATGTTATCTTTCTGGAAGGGCAGAATGCTTATCTGGTCAATCCACTTCCCTCAGATGGGTCTGTCTATAGCTACGGTGTCAGCCATTCAATAATAGAAGGAAACTACAAGAAGGGCGTATGGGAAGTCAACCATCTCCTTATTGAAGGATATGACCGCGGAGACGGTAAGCCAATCATCACAGAAAGGTTTGCCTGGGATGAGATAAACCGGGTGTGCGGGCGCCTGCGTCAACTTGATGACCGGAATCTGGGCACTGTGGCAGAAGCCCGGCAGAGAGGAGATGCTTACCTCAGGAGAGCGGAGATGGCATCTGCCGGCGGCTATCTCCTGGTCCCGGTCAATTGCGGGCAACAGCTCTACGATGTCATTGACATCACTGATAGCCGGGCAGGTCTGAGTGGGGCGAAGAGGCGGGTTCTTGGCTTTTCTCTGAGGTATAATCCCCAACACGCCGAATACCACCAGCACCTTTACCTTGGTGCAGTATAGACAAATAAAGATTTGCGCAGGGAATGCTAATGCCAAAAAGGGGGTGAGGTTATTGACAATCAAAAAAGCGGTGCTTAAAAGCTTTAACTCAGGTGCTTACACGGCTTCAGTCAGCCTTATTGGAAGCCGCAAAGTTTACCTGGAGGATATCACTGTTGCCCGCAATCTGCCTGCCGTAGAGATGTCTGCGGGCAGAAATGTGGCAGTGCTATTCTTTGATGAACAAAACCCGCGGGAGGCTGTGGTTATCGCGGTTTACAGTTAGCTTTGTGGTCTGGAGAAGGTTTTAAGCCCGGTCTTTTTCTTTGAGGCTCTTTGCCAGGCTTTTGATTATTGCCAGAATGCCAATCACCGTGCGCTGTACTTCCACCGGCTCGTCAGCGAGCAGTTTAGCCACGTAAGGGTCCAGCTTGCTTCTGACGTATTCCGTGTCCTTTTCCGCTATCCCTGTCATCTGAGGCGATAAGAAACCCGCCAGAGTGAAAAGTTCCTCCTCATCAAAACCCAGCGGCTTGGCAATCCGGCGCAGGATGTGGGCAGAAGGGAACCTTTCGCCTCGCTCTATCCTGCCCAGGTGCGAGGCTGAAACGCCTGCACTAGCCGCCAGCTCTTTCAAGGTCAGCGGTATGGTCACCCTCTGGCGCTTGAGCAGTTTGCCAAAATCATGCGTGTTCTGGTCCATGTGGTCATACCTCTTTAAAGTTCTGGAGCTATTGTATTTCGCCAATTGGCAAATGTCAATCACACTTTAGTTTATTCCAGGCCTTTTGGTAGCCAGATGCAAATAGAACCCGGTCTTTTCTTGACAGGAGGGCGCTGGCTGGCTAAAATGGGGTGGTGTAGTGGGGAAAGCGGGGTAGTTTTGAAGGAGGATGATGTTATTTGGCAGAGGTTGTCGCCACGGAAAATGAGAGCATAGACAGTTTACTCAAACGGTTCAACAAAAAAGTCCAGCAGGCGGGCATTCTCTCCGAGCTCCGCCGCCGCGAACATTATGAGAAGCCGAGCGTGCGGCGCAAGCGCAAAAAAGCCGCCAAGAAACGAAGCATCGCCAGAACAGCGAGGAGATAGTCTTTCCGCGCTAAATCTAGGATTATGACATAGAATCTTATGGGGCAAGAAGCAGGGCTGAAACAGAAGCTGAATGAGGACCTGAGACAGGCACTGAGGAGCGGCGAGAAAGCAAAAATTTCCACCATACGCCTGCTCCTCTCCGCAATAAAGAATGCGGAGATAGCCAGAATGGCGGTCCTGGAAGATGCTGACATTTTGGGTGTTATCGCTAAAGAGGTCAGACAGCGCCAGGAGAGTATTGAGGCGTTCAAAAAGGGCAATCGCGCTGACCTCGTGGCTCAGGAAGAGGCGGAAATGGCAGTCCTGCAGTCTTATCTGCCCAAGCAGATGACCCGGCAAGAAATCATTTCCGCCGCGAAGCAGGTCATCGCCGAGGTGGGTGCCAGCAGTCCAGCGGATAAAGGCAAGGTCATGCCCAAACTTATCGCTCAGCTTAAGGGCAAAGCAGACGGGCGTGAAATCAATGCGGTGGTGACGGAACTGCTGGCTTCATCCTGATGTTTAATAACCATGAAGCGCTACAGTAAACGAGGGGCAAACAAGCCCCTCTCTTTATCTCATTGAAAAAGGCAATAAGCCAGTGCACCGTATTGAAGTCAGTCTGAAAAGCCATCTCCCTGATGCCCGCGGCCAAGGTCTGGTAAAGGACATTCAGGACCTCGGCATCACCAGAGTAGAAGATGCCCGCGTCACTGACATTTACTGGCTCAACGCTGACCTCACTCCAGAAGAGCTCAAAGTAGTTTGCCAGCAGGTGCTGACTGACCCGGTTACCCAGGATTATATTATTGCCTCTCCACAGATGGGTGCCGGTAAGAAGGCTGAATCCCGGATGGTCCACACTGTTGAGGTTGCGTACAATCCCGGCGTTACTGATCCCGTGGAAGCGTCTATCATGAAGGCAATCCGCGACGTGGGCATAAACAAAGTGAAAGCGGTCAAGACTTCTCGCCTGTTTACTATTACCGGTAATCTGACGGAGGAGGAACTTGACACCATCAGCTTCCGCCTCCTCATCAACCCCATCATCCAGCACGTGGTGAAGGGGGAGCACATCGTCTTCCCGGAGACGCCTCAGTATCAGTTCAAACTGGAACACGTTGACATTTTCTCAGAAGATAGAGCGAAACTTGCCCGCAGGTATGGCTTCAGTCTTGAGGAATTTGAAGCCATCATGGGTTACTATCAGAAGCAGAAGCGCAATCCCACTGATGTTGAGCTTGAGACGCTGGCGCAGACATGGTCGGAGCACTGTGTCCACAAGACGTTCAAGGGCAAAATCAGGCTGGATGATACCGTCGTGGATAACCTGCTCAGAAGCACCGTGATGAAAGCGACTAAAGAGCTTAACAAGCCGTGGTGCCTATCCGTCTTCATGGATAACTCCGGCGTTATTGATTTTGACGGCAAATGGGCGCTCTGCTTCAAGGTAGAGACACACAACCACCCCTCCGCCGTTGAGCCTTACGGCGGCGCGGCGACTGGTATCGGCGGCGTGGTGCGCGACCCGCTCGGCACCGGACTGGGGGCAAAACCAATCGCCAATACAGATGTCTTCTGTTTCGGTCCACCGGACTTACCCTATGAAAGACTGCCCCGGGGCGTTCTCCATCCCCGCCGCATTTTCAAAGGGGTCAGAGCCGGCGTTGCTGATTATGCCAACCGACTGGGCATCCCCACGCTTAATGGCGCTATCCTCTTTGATGAGCGCTATGTGGCCAACCCGCTGGTCTATTGCGGCACACTGGGTTTGATGCCGAAGAGCATGGCTCTCCGCGGCAAGCAGAAGCCGGGTGACCTCGTGGTCCTGGTAGGCGGGCGGACCGGCCGCGATGGCATCCACGGCGTCACCTTTGCCTCTGAGAAGCTCACTGACGCTTCTTCCACCCAGTCCTTCAGCGCCGTGCAGATTGGCAATGCCATTGTGGAGAAAAAGGTGATTGATGTCATGCTCCAGGCGCGCGAGCGCGGGCTCTATGTCAGAGTTACAGATGTCGGCGGCGGGGGATTATCGTCTGCAGTGGGAGAGATGGGGGAAGACACCGGCGTAAAGGTGTATCTTGACCGTGTCCCCCTGAAGTATGCCGGTTTGACCTATTCTGAAATCTGGATTTCAGAATCACAGGAGCGCATGATACTGGCGGTGCCGCCCGAACATATTGAAGAGTTCCTCAGCCTCTTTGCCAGCGAAGATGTTGATGCCACAGTCATCGGCGAGTTTACTGATGACAAACATCTGCGCCTGTACTATCATGGCAAACTGGTGGGGGACCTGGAGATGTCCTTCCTCCACAAAGGCTATCCGCAAGTCAATAGCACTGCCTTATTGCAGAAGCCCACCTACCCCGAGCCTGACTTTGCGCCGCCAGCTAGCCTGAGCCAGGCACTGCTGGATGTGCTCGGTGCCTGGAACGTATGCAGTAAGGAATGGGTCATCCGCCAGTATGACCATGAAGTGCAGGGCACCAGCGTTTTGAAACCGCTCGTCGGCAAGACAAATGACGGTCCCGGTGATGCCGCCATCATCCGCCCGCTCCTTGATTCTGACATGGGCGCCATAATATCCTGCGGCATCAATACCCGCTATGGCGATATTGACCCGTACTGGATGGCGGCGTCAGTCATTGATGAGGCACTGCGGCAGGTCATTGCCGTGGGAGGCAACCTCAATAAAGTGGCTCTGCTGGACAACTTCTGCTGGGGGCGCACCAGCCGGCCTGAAATGCTTGGCGCGCTCGTCCGGGCAGGGCAAGCCTGCTATGACATGGCAATCGCCTACGGCACGCCGTTCATCTCCGGCAAAGACAGCCTCAATAACGAGTTTGAATATGAAGGCAAAGTCATAGCTATCCCCCATACTCTGCTCATCTCAGCGCTTGGTGTGATGGATGACGTGAGCAAAGCTATTTCCATGGACTTCAAGCAGGCGGGCGACCTTATCTACATCGTCGGCACAACTTATAACGAACTGGGCGGCTCCGAATATCTGGCGACACGCGGGCTTATCGGGAATAGCGTGCCGAAGGTCAATCCCCAGACCGCCAAGAAGCTTATGGATAGCCTGAGCCAGGCGACAGAAAAAGGTCTGGTGAGAGCCTGCCATGATTGCAGTGACGGCGGCTTGGGGGTGGCGGTTGCAGAGATGGCGTTCGCCGGCGGGCTGGGAGCGAAAATGGACCTGAAAGCGGTGCCCCTTGGCGAAGCAATTGACCGCGACGATTTCATCTTCTTCTCTGAGTCCAACAGTCGCTTCATCGTGGAAGTCGCGCCGGAGAAGAAATCAGAATTTGAAAAAGTGCTGGCGGGCAATACCTTCGCCTGTATCGGCGAGGTCACCGGAATCGGTAAATTAGAAGTCACTGGCACCAAAGGTAAGAAGATTGTCAGCGTGCCGATTGCTGACCTGAAAGAAGCCTGGCAGAAGCCTTTGAGGTGGTAGATGGTCAGGGTTATCGTCTTGCGTGCGCCGGGAACAAATTGTGACATGGAGACCGCCTTTGCCTTTGAGCAGGCAGGAGCTTCAGTGAAAAGAGTGCACGTGAACCAGCTCATCCACCGCGTTGAGCGCCTCGCTGATTATCAAATCATGGTCATACCCGGCGGCTTCACTTACGGTGACGACCTTGGCGCCGGCAAGGTGCTGGCAAACGAGCTACGCGTCAAGCTGGGTGAAGATATTCTGCGTTTTATTGAGTCCGGCGGGCTGATTCTGGGCATCTGCAATGGCTTCCAGGTGCTGGCAAAGGCAGGCATCCTCCCGGAACCATCTCTGGAAGGCAAGCAGTTGTTCACCCTTGCCGGGAACGATTCCGGCAGGTTTGAGTGCCGCTGGATATACCTCTCCGTCAACCCCGAGAGCCCCTGCGTTTTCACCAGAGGGATTGAGCGCATGTATGTCCCTGTTGCCCATGGGGAAGGGAAAGTGGTTGCCAGCCCCGAAGTCTTGCCCACTCTGAATGCGGTCGTCTATTATACTGATGAACAAGGCAACCGCAATGCCGGCTACCCCTGGAATCCAAATGGCTCCATGAACGACATCGCCGGCATCTGTGATGCCACCGGGCGTATCTTCGCCCTCATGCCTCACCCGGAGCGCCATATCCGCGGCACCCAGCATCCCCAGTGGCTCAGGCTGGGCGCCAGAAAATACGGCGATGGCTTTAAGATATTCCAGAACGCGGTGGATTGGGTGAAGGGAAGCTAAAAGTCTGTCTGCCTTAACTGATAAATCCCCAAGGCAGGCGCTGGTTCTGGCACCACTCTTTGTGAGCGTAGAAGTCAGCATCAAACCTGCTCTTCACCACCGCCTGTCTCCAGGCGGAGAGAGAAACCCTATCTACACTGGCAAGCACATCAGCCGCTTTTGCGTCGGCGCGCGATAGCACCGCCTGAACCTGGCTCCAGTCCGGGCTTTCTGCTTTAAGACTAATACCTTTAGCAGATAACCTTTTTTCCAATATGGCTAGCCTTTGTTTGAGAACGTCAAGTGGTGCCATGGGCTTTTTTTGAAAGAACGTGCCCGCCTTGGGCACGAACGGCGCGATATTCAGCGTGATGCGGGTGCGGCTTTTTTTCTTCTCAATTATAGCCTTGCATTTAAGAGTCAACCTAATAATTTCATCTATATCTTCATCTGTTTCCTGCGGCAGACCAATCATGAAGTAAAGCTTGACCTGTGGCACACCAAGCGCCGCCACTCGCTCCATTGAGCGCAGAACATCATCTTCGCACACGCCCTTCTTAATAGATTGGCGCAGTCGCTCCGAGCCGGCTTCAGGGGCAAGGGTGATGGTCTCTGCACCTCCGCGTACCAGCGCCTCCAGCACTCTATCTGACACGCGGTTAACCCTTAGGGAGCTTATGGAGAACTGTGCACCCATCTCCTCCAGCCTGATGAGAAGCTTTTCTAAATGCGGGTAGTCAGATACATCCGCCCCCATCAGCCCCAGCCGTTTCCGGTATCTCAGCCCTTCACCTGACAGCATGAGCAGGTTGTCCAGGGAACGGTAGCGCATCGGCTTAAAAGCGGTGCTGACCAGGCAGAAGCGGCATGACCATTTGCATCCCCGCGCCACTTCAATGAGGTACATTTCTCCCAGTTCCGTTTCCGGCGTGAGGATAGCAGACGTCACCGGAAAATCATCAAGGTTTTCCGCCCGCTGGCGCGCTACCGTTTCGCCAGAATGGTGGGTGGGCACATATACGCCCGGAAGAGCGGTAAGTGCTTTGAGGAGGTCATCGCGTCTGGCAGTCATGCCTTGAGAGATGGCCGTAAGCAGGTGAGGCACCATCGGCTCTGCCTCTCCCAGGCACAGCGCATCAAAGAATGGAGAGATGGGAGCAGGATTAGCCATGATACATGGTCCACCAGCAATAATGAGCGGGTAGCGCTCATCGCGGTCTCTGGCATAGGCGGGAATGCCAGCCGCTCTGAGCATGGGAACGATGGCGAAATAGTCAAGCTCGTAGGAAATGGAAAAAGCGATGACCGTAAAGTCCGGAAGCGGGCGTTTTGACTCAAGAGCAAGGGGCGGGCTGTATTTCTCGCGGTTCTCTTTCTCCCAGAAGACACGCTCGCAGACGACGTTTTTGCGGCTGTTCAAGAGCTTATAGATGGCATGGATGCCCAGATTGGACATGCCCAGGTAGTAAGAATTAGGATAGACCAGAGCGATGGGCAGCCGTCCGCCCCAGTCTTTAACGATGGTGCCTTCTTCACGCGATAGCAGGTCCCCTGGCAAACTACCAGGCGCTCTGCGTTTCTGCTTGTACCTCATCTCTCATTTCATAGCTGTCCGTTTCCTGCTGGCCATTCTGCGGCTGGTTGTTCCGTGGCGGCTCTTTCCGCGATTGTTCGCGGGGTTTCCAGCAGCCCCTGAGAAAGCGGGAATTCAGGGTGATAACGCGGTCAGCCACTCTTCTCAACTGGAAGGACGTGCCCTCCCGACCGAACAAAGCCACTTCTACGTGCTTGCCTTGGTCTTTGACCGCCTGGAGCGCGCCCATAAAATCGTTATCCCCCCCGACGAGGATGGCGACATCATAGTTGTTGCGGAAGGCGTGGGTGATGAGGTCGGTCGCCAGCTGGACGTCAATGCCTTTCTCATAGGGAGGCACATTGGGCCACTGGTTCGTATAGACTAACCTGCCCAGCCTCAGTTCACAATAAGGAATATCTTTGATGCTGTTAAAGAATGCCTGCTGATGCCGGAACCGCTCCGGTTCTTCTTTCAAGCCTACCTTGGCGTTGTAATAGTAGATGCGTACGAGCTTGCGCCGTCCTACCAGCTGCTGGCAGAATTTCTTAAAATCAAGGTCAGTCCGTCCAAATATCTTCTTGAGAGAATGGTAGACATTACTGCCATCAATAAATATCATTACTCGGTCCAAATCATAGTACCTCCCGTAATCAATATTCTCTTCTCATTATAGAGCCTTTGGCGTAAAATTACGACTTATCGCACCAACCCTTCTGTTGCTTGAGCGCGGAGGCGGGTGTTATAATTTGGCGAAATAATGCGCTGAAACGAGGTGGGAAGATGAAGCTGAGTCGTGAAGAGGTGCTCCATATCGCCAGGCTGGCTCGTCTGGGCTTGAGCGAAGCAGAAGTTGAGAAGTTCCGGGAACAGCTTTCCAATATTCTGGAAAACTTTGAGGTCTTAAAAAAAGTAGACACCAGCAACGTTCCTCCCACCGCCCAGTCAATAGACCTTCAGAACGTGATGCGGGAGGATGAAGTGGCGCCGTCATTTCCGCAGGATGAAATCCTCTCAAATGCCCCCCGCCGTGAGGGCGAATACTTCCGCATCAAGCCTGTCTTTGAAGAGTAGTTTATGGCTGAGGCTGAGCGCACTGCCCCTGAGAAAAAGGAGTTCGGCGAGCTTATCAAGTTTACCCTTTTTGGCTTTGCCGGCGGCTTGGCATTGGGCGGAATCTTTGACGCGTTCGGGCTTCAGCGCAGTCCGGTGGGGCAGTGGCTTGTGCGCACACTTGCTGGGGAAGGAGAGAGCATTTTTGAAGGTATTTATGCCCTGCGTCAACGCTTCCGCAAAGCCGCCGGCTCAATGGCGGAAGCTTATGGCTGGGGCAAACTGCTGGGCATGCCGGTGCCATGGATTATTGACGCTGTCAGCCGCCTGGCAGGTGTGGACGTCTATGGCGTGAGCGGCTTCTACATTCCGTATTTCTATGCCCACAGCGACCAGATTGGTGCCAATATCTCAGGCCTCATTTATCTGAAACGGAAAGGCAAAGGCTGGGGAAAAGTGCTTAATGCTTATTTTCGTAACCCGGTCATGCTCACCAGCCTGGGAGTTATTTTCCTGGTGCCGGCAGGACTGCTCATTGCCAGGCTGTTCGGCTTCAGTCCCGCCACGCAGGTCTTGACCGCACTGGAGACCATCGTCGCCAATTTATGCTGGCTACCGCCGCTGGTGGGCTGGCTGGTAGAAAGAAAGCATCATCGTGGGGAGGGAAGACCATGAACATTGACCATAAGAGACTGACCATCCATGAAGCACACAGGCTCTTAAGAAGCAAGCAGATTTCGTCCGTGGAGCTGACCAGGTCATATCTTGAGCGCATCTCACTGCTTGAGCCGAAGCTTAAAGCCTTTGTGACGGTGACGGCTGATGTGGCGCTAGAGCAGGCGAAGCAGGCGGACAAACGGCTTGCCGACAAGGATGACAACCCCCTCTGCGGCGTCCCTGCCCTCATCAAAGATGTTATCTGTACGAAGGGCATCAGGACGACGTGCTCGTCCAGAATATTGGAGAACTTTGTGCCCATCTATGATGCCACCGTGGTGGAGAAGATGAAAGCGGCGGGTGCAGTCGTTTTGGGCAAGTCAAACATGGACGAGTTCGCCATGGGGTCATCAACAGAGAACTCCGCCTTCTTCGTCACCCACAACCCGTGGGACCTGGAACGAGTGCCCGGCGGTTCCAGCGGCGGCTCGGCGGCGGCAGTGGCGGCGGGGGAGACGGTTTATGCCCTCGGCTCGGACACTGGCGGCTCCATCCGCCAGCCGGCAGGCTTCTGCTCGGTCGTCGGGCTCAAACCCACGTACGGCAGGGTGAGCCGATATGGATTAGTCGCTTTTGCCAGCAGTCTTGACCAGATTGGACCCTTCACACAGGATGTGACTGATAGCGCTATCGTGCTGAACTGCATTGCCGGCTATGATAAGCGCGATTCCACCTCCGTGCCCCAGCCGGTGCCGGACTATACCAGGGCGCTCCTGCCTGACCTCAAGGGCATGAAGCTGGGCGTGCCGAAGGAATATTTCGTGGAGGGGATGCAAGCGGAGGTGGCAATGGCAATCAAGTCTGCGGTGAGCAAGCTGGAGGAGCTTGGCGCGCAAATTGACTGGAATGTCTCCCTGCCCTCCACCCCCTATGCCCTCGCGGTGTACTATATCATCGCCCCGTCCGAGGCGTCAGCCAATTTAGCCCGCTACGACGGCGTGAAGTACGGCTTCTCCTACAACGGCGAGACGATGTGGGACAGCATGGAGAAGACGCGCCAGTACGGGTTCGGTGCGGAGGTAAAGCGCCGCATCATGCTCGGCACGTATGCCCTTTCCGCCGGCTATTATGACGCTTATTACCTCAAAGCGCAGAAGGTGCGCACCCTCATCCGCCGTGAGTTTGACGAAGCTTTCAAAAAGTATGATGCTCTTATCACGCCCACCTCGCCCACCGTCCCCTTCAAGATTGGGGAGAAGGTGGACGACCCCATCCAGATGTACCTCAGCGATGTCTGCACCCTCCCTATCAACATCGCCGGACTGCCTGCCATC
>Ga0129301_1001200_pt1 | contig 12995 bp, 10 predicted proteins | sample ConPoolayeHmetaG_FD_94489 | JGI IMG/M metagenome (GOLD analysis project Ga0129301, IMG submission 94489) | Hot spring microbial mat communities from California, USA to study Microbial Dark Matter (Phase II) - Cone Pool mat layer H metaG ...
GACGTCAAAAGAGGCAGAGAAGATAGCCATAGTCCCATAGAAGGGGTGCACAACTATACATCATTCCCCCTTTTTTTGGTTCACCTTACCCAAGATTTTTACAATAATAACGCATTTTTTGAACTAAAAGAACATATATATGTACATAAGTACTCCTGTAGAGTATTGAATTAAGTTGGTAAAGAAAGAATTCAGTTTTCCCTTTTTATCTATTAAGACAGAAGCAGGTCTTCCCATCATAGAGAGACTGAGCAAAACATCAATCGCTAAGAGAAGTGGATGGGTGTTCATCTTCCTACTACCTGTTTTAGCAGCGATAACAATCTATTTTGTATTAAGCAGTATAGTAAATATTATCACAAACCCAAATGTTGGTGTCATAATAAGGGAGCTTGGACCGGCCATCAACCTCCCATGGCCCGGTGTTAACCCTTACTTACCAATAGTATATGGATGGATTGCGCTTTTCTTGGGAATGGCTGTGCATGAGTTCGCTCATGGGGTTCAAGCAAGAGCTTCAGGGATTCCTGTTAGATCTGTTGGGTTAATGTTTATTCTAATCTTTCCAATAGCTGCTTTCGTCGAAATAGATGATAAAGAGCTAGGAAAAACTAGTCTAAAAAAGATGGGCAGCACTTTAGCAAGTGGACCGGGGATGAACTTCGTCACAGCAGTTGTCGCCCTTTTACTCCTTTTACTAATTGTTTCATCTTTAGTACCTGTTCAAGATGGAATATTAATAAAGCAAATGAACTTAGAAGGCCCTGCGTATAAAGCGGGAGTGAAACCCGGGGACATAATAGTTGAGGTAAATGGTCTAAAAGTAAGTAGTCTACAAGACTTCATTAATACCATCGAACCAGTCTATAAACCTGGAGCCAACTTAACATTTAATTTAGTAAGAGATGGGCAAATCCATGTTTATGAATTTACGTTAGTTAAGAACCCAGATAACTCAAGTCGTGGTTACATGGGAATAGAACAATACATATCTCTAAAGGATGTAGCAAATAATTATGCTTCGGCACTTTGGCGTTTTCCATCAAGGGAAGTCCTTATATATGTAGTTATACCCACTCTTCCAGGAGCCGCATCCTCAACCCCCTTTTCAGACCTGCTCCACACATACTACGTATCCGATTCCCTATTAGGGAACAACTTTTACGAGATATCGAATCTCCTGTACTGGGTATGGTTGATTAACTTCAACCTTGCAATATTCAATGCCATCCCCCTCTACCCGTTGGATGGGGGTTACGTCTTCAAGTATACATGTAGAAGGTTCTTAGGGAGGAGAATTGGAGAGAAGGGTGTTAAGGCCCTTGTTTATCTAGTTAGTTTTCTACTTGTGGCTCTTATAGCCTTCATGATCGCAGCACCTTACATCATGTGAAAATGGCAAGCTAGGAAAACTAAATTTAATGTAATAGAATTTTTAATGGATGTTTATATCGACAGATGCCGAAAAGACGAAAGGCGTTAATTGCCCATTAACAATTTTTTTTAATTTTTGAAGTCGTTAAGACGTTTATTTATATACTTGTTCTCTCAGGAAGAGCTTGAAGTCAGATGGAACTAGCTGTTGAAGTGAACAATTTAGTCAAAGTGTACGAGAGTAAAGTCAAAGCGTTAGATGGCGTTGATCTAAAGGTTGGGAGGGGTAAAGTCTTTGCCTTGTTAGGTCCCAATGGCGCTGGAAAGACCACATTGATGAGAATCTTAACAACCCAGCTTAAACCAACTTCCGGCGAGGCGTTCGTCTTCAACTTTGACGTTGCTCGCCAAGGCTCAGAAATTAGGAGAATTGTGAGTTACATCCCCCAAGAGATGAGTGTCTGGACCGATATCAGCGGTTACGAGAACCTTTTAATTTACGCTAAGATTTATGGAATAAACTCTAACGATAGGAGGAAGGTCATTGAAGAAGTTTTAAGGAGCATGGATATAGAAGGGGTGAAGGACAACCTCGTCAAGACCTACTCAGGTGGAATGGTTAGAAGACTTGAAATTGCTTGCGCATTGCTTGCGAAACCAAAGATTCTGTTTTTAGATGAGCCTACAATCGGTTTGGACCCTTCTGCTAGGAAGGTCGTATGGGAGAAGCTGACTTCCTTTAAGAAGGACTTCGGAGCAACCGTCTTCTTCAATACTCACTACATGGATGAGGCAGACCTTTACTCTGATGAAATTGCAATTATCAACAGAGGGAAAGTTGTCAAGTTAGGCACATCTGAGGAGCTTAAGCATACTGTTGGTGGGGAAGTGATCGTCTTTGGAGTAAATGGCAACAGTATCGGAGAAGAAGTCTTAGAGGCGGTTAGAGGCTCGAGCCTTGTTAAAGATGTGATCTTTCATAACTCTGAGTTAAGTGTTGTGGTCGAGAACGCTGAAATGGTGTTACCAAGTGTTATTGACGTTTTAAGAAACAAGGGGGTTCCTGTCAAAAAGATTTCTATGACTAAGCCTACGTTGGATGATGTCTTCTTAAAGTATGCCGGGACGAGGTTGGATTCCACTGGTAGGATCAGCGAAGTCACTCAGGTCAGGCGTATGATAAGGAGGGGGTAGAATTGATGGATTCCCTTAGAAATTTGTTGGTGATGATCGAATTAGAGCTGAGAAGACTTAGGCACGATAGAACTGAGATCTATTCAAGGGCGGTTCAGCCAATTTTATGGATAGTTGTTTACGGCCCGATCATGGGTAGTGTGAGAGCTATTCCTACTGGCGATGTCCCTTACACAGACTTTATCACCCCCGGCGTTCTCATTCAGTCTACAACATTTGTGTCCATCTTTTACGGTTTGACAATTGTTTGGGAGAGAGAATCAGGCATATTAAAGAAACTCCTCGTCACACCCGCCTCCAGATACGCGACAGTCATAGGTCGGTCGATGGCATCTGGCGTTCGAGCGATCTTCCAAGCACTTATTATCGTCCCTATTGCGTTGCTTATTGGGGTGAAGTTTATTCCCAACTTATTGTACTTCACCTTATCCCTGCTAATTATCTTCTTAGCCTCAGGTGGTTTCGCAGCGATATCCATCTTTGTAGCATCGTTTATGAAGACCAGGGAAAGGTTCATGGGCATTGGGCAAGCGATAATTATGCCGTTGTTCTTTGCTAGTAACGCGTTGTACCCTGTTAAGATCATGCCCCCAGTTCTACAGGAGTTCGCCCTTGTCAACCCGATGAGCTATGTTGTGGACGCTGTAAGAAGCCTTATGATCACCGGCGATGTTTCTAATCTTCCCTTAGATCTAGCTGCAATCGCAACCTTCGACTTAATAATGTTCGTTGTTGCGTCCATTAGCTTCAGAAGGATCATAGAGTAGTTAAAGATCTTGTGGAGATAGCTATGAGCTGGGTTATGATAAACTATCTGAGGCACGTGACCAAAAGTTATACTATTCTGTAAGCACTAGACCACAAAGCCTTTCTGCGACCTGATCTGTTGTAAACTCTCCAGCGAGGTCAGGTGTCTTTATACCATTAGACAGAGCCTCTGCACAAACTTGCTCAATAAAGCTAGCTGCTTTTTTCAAGTCTTCGTCGTTGTACTTGTTAGATATCCACTCGAACATCATTTTACAAGATAGTATCATAGAGTACGGGTTAGCTATTCCTTTCCCCGCGATATCAGGCGCTGAGCCATGAACTGGCTCAAACAAAGCCTTGGAAGCACCAATGTTCGCGGACGCCGCCATACCTAGTCCCCCTGCGACTTGAGCTGCCTCATCACTTAATATGTCACCGAACAGGTTTGTTGTAACTATTACGTCAAATACTTCAGGATTTCTTATTAGCATCATGCTCGCAGCATCGACATAGACTTCATTTACAAAGAGTTCAGGATATTTTGCAAGTTCTTCCTTAACGCTTCTTACGAACAAGCCACATGTCTTCTTCATCACGTTTGCCTTATGCACAATCGTCACCTTTTTTCTCCTTAAAAGGGCGAGCTCTGCAGCTACCTTCGCAATGCGCCTAGAGGCTTTTTCTGTTATAACCCTTAAAGCCACAGCGCCTCCGTTAACTTCAAATTCTTTGCCAACGTACAAGTCCTCTGTGTTTTCTCTGACAATTACTAAATCAATATTCTTCACATATGGGAGGTTGGCGTAGCTTTTGGCAGGCCTTATGTTAGCGTAGAGGTCGAGCATCTGGCGAAGCTTGACGATAACGTCAGCAGCAGTTTCTCCAACAGGCCCTTTTATCGCAGCATCAGAGTTCTTTACTCCTTGGATCGTTTCCTCAGGTAGTGGCATACCACAGCTTGCTTTACATCCATCACCTGCTGGGTAGAAGGAAATATCTAGGTTTAGAGAAAACCTGTTCTGTAACGTATTAAGAACCTTTATTGCAGCCTCCGATATTTCAGGGCCTATGCCATCTCCTGGGATCCAAGCTATTCTATATTTCATGCTTGATACTTTCTCTTAAGAAGAAGTTTGTTTATCCCTTCTAGCATTGCTTCTACGCTGGTCTGGACTATGTCGGGCCCAGCTGTTCTCGCAGAAGCTTGGAGGTTGTTCGCGTCCTCAACCCTCACCGTTACTTCAGCGAGGGCGTCTGATCCTCCTGTTACCGCATCGATTCTGTATTCTTTTAGGCTAACCCTTATAGTATCTTTTAGCACTTCTTGGATTGCCTTCATCGCTGCGTCAACCGGCCCCACACCCATCTGTGAAGCGACGTATTCTTTTCCATCGAATTTGATCTTAATAGAGGCGGTTGGCATTACTTTATGCCCAGTAACGACGATAAATTCTTCTAAGCTCAAAGCCCTTTCCTCCGCGCTCACTTGACCCATGACTGAGCTCGCGATGGCTACAAGATCTGTGTCTGTCACCACCTTTCCTTTATCGCCAAGCTCCTTAACCTTAAGGACGATGGTTTTGAGCTGTTCTTCCGTCGGCTTTATTCCAAGGCTTTCCAACTGTGCTTTAATACCATGTGAGCCGGCGTACTTCCCTGCAACCAGCCACCTCTTTTTACCAACCATTTCAGGGTTTATGGATTCGTAGGTTGATGGCTCTTCTATCAACCCGTGAGTGTGGATACCTGCCCCATGCCCGAACGCATTATCTCCTACAATAGCCTTATTCGGTTGAACATAGATACCAGTTAACCTTGATACCAGCCTACTTGTCTCGTATATTAGCTTCTTGTTTATGCCCAACTGATAGCCGTAAAGAACTTCTAACGACATCACAACTTCCTCCAAACTAGCATTACCAGCTCTTTCCCCTATCCCGTTTATTGTCGCATGAAACTGTTCAGCACCAGCTAAAACCCCAGCAATGGTGTTCGATGTAGCTAGACCGAAATCGTTATGGCAGTGAACACTAATAATAGACCTTCCTGAAATGCTCTTTACAGCGTCTACTAGCTTAGAAATAACCTCTGGGCTTGCGATACCTACTGTGTCAGCTATGTCCAAATAATCCGCACCTGCCTTTGCCACCCCTCCATAGACCTGCTTTAAAAATTCTAGATCGGTTCTGGTCGCATCTTCTGCGGAAAATTCGACCTCTACTCCATGACCTTTGAGGTATTCAACAGACTCAACAGCCCTCTGATAGACCTCTTCCCGCGTCATCTTTAATTTGTGCTTCAGGTGAATATCCGAGGTCGCGATGAAAACGTGAACCCGATCTACGTCAGCATCCAAGGCTTTATCCATATCACCCTTAATAGCACGAGCTAAGCCACAAATTTTTGAATTAAGTTTCTCTTTCGCTATCCTCTTTACCGCCAGAAATTCGCCTTCGCTACTTATAGGAAAACCCGCTTCTATGACGTCTACGCCTAACCTATCAAGTTGATTCGCTATCCGAACCTTGTCGTCTACTGTTAAACCGACTTCTGGTGTTTGCTCTCCATCCCTAAGGGTTGTGTCAAAGACGTACACTCGCTTATTCATTTTTCGATCCCAGCAAGCTTCCTGATTATACGCCCCACCTTTTCTATCTCCTTTTCATCCATTTTAGCCATCATTTCAGCCAGTCTTTTAGTGCTCATTTCAACGTCGCCCGTCCACTCTCGAGCGAAGTCCCCTCTTTTGATCTCTTCAAGTGCCTTTTTCATGTTTTGCTTTACATGCTCGTCGACTATATCATACCCTCTGGTTAGCCCGCCGTATTTCGCAGTATCGCTTACAGAATTTAACATACCTTTAAAGCCCTTCGCATAAATCAAGTCCACGATAAGTTTAAGCTCGTTGCACACTTCAAAGTACGCTAACTCTGGCTGATACCCAGCTTCTGTTAGAACTTCATACCCTTTCTCAATCAAGCTCATTACACCACCAACTAGCACAGCCTGTTCACCTAATAGATCAGATTCTGTTTCTTCTGCGAAGGTTGTCTCAACAACACCTGCCTTCGTAGCACCTAAACCCTTAGCATAAGCTAAAGCCAGCTCTTTAGCCTGCCCTGAATAGTTTTGTTCCACTGCCACCAATGCAGGCACGCCAAATTCATTCAAATAAGTCTCTCTAACTTTAGCACCCGGACCCTTCGGAGCGACCATAAATACATCTACATCCTTTGGTGGTTTGATAAGCCCAAATCTTATAGCGTAACCATGGGCAAAACCTAGGGCCTTACCAGTCTTCAAGTTATCTCTAATCGAAGTCAAATATATAGAGCTGTGTGTAGTGTCAGGGGTTAAGATCATTATCACATCTGCTTTGGCGCAGGCCTTACCGACTTCCATCGGCTTGAATCCATCCCCACTTGCAACCCTCCAACTAGCGCCCTCCTTTCTCAAGCCTACGACCACGTTTAGCCCGGAATCACGTAGATTCAGTGCATGAGCTCTACCCTGACTACCATACCCTATTATTGCGATCGTCTTTCCAGATAAGGCCTTAAAGTCTACGTCCGAATCATAGTATATTTTAGCCATTTTTTATCCCTCCAGAAAACTATTATTTTTCAATAACGGTTACACCTGTTCTTGAAATACTGCACACACTAAACCCAGATGCGGAATTTATAAAGTCTTCTACACCTTCAAAGGTATCAGAGATTTCGACAACGATCGAATCTTCTGTTACCTCTGCTACCTTTACACCTTTTGATCTCACGAATTCAATAACCGAGTCTCTAACATTCGGGTCTTTTACAGATATTTTAACAAGCGCGAGCTCCCTTGTTATAACATCGTCTTCTCCGACTAACTTAACATCTAGCACATCAATTGTCTTTCTAAGCAGCCTAGCGAAAGAAAGGACACTCTTCTCATCAGCGATCATCGTTATAACCATCCTAGAAACGGTTTTATCTTCAGTCGGCCCCACCGCGATGCTTTCAATGTTGTAGTTTCTCCTCTTAAAATGATTTGCAACTCTAAATAACACACCTGGTTTATTCTCTACCAGCAATGAGACGATTTTTAAGCTATCCCTTTTCATATCACACCAACATGTCTTTCAAACTACCACCTGCAGGAACAAATGGCAAAACATCTTCTTCTGGAGAAATGGGTATGTCTATTATCGTCGTTACTTCACATTTTAAAGCCTGTCTTAGAGCTCTATCAAGCTCGTCCAAGCTCTGGACCCTCACCCCTTCTGCCCCAAAAGCGTGTGCGAATTTCACAAAATCCGGAGTAGAGCCTAACCACGTAGCATAACACCTTTTATTGTAAAACGTCCTTTGCCATTGCGCGACTAGGCCGAGGGAACTATTATTCAGAATGCATACTATGACAGGAAGGTTTTCAGTTACACTCGTAGCTAAAGAGTTGCTCGTCATCTGGAAACTACCATCTCCAGCTATATCTAACACTGGCACATATGGTTTAGCAGCCTTTGCGCCAATAGCAGCTGGGAAGCCGAACCCCATGGTTCCAAGACCACCACTAGTGATAAACAACCCTTGTTGACTTACTTTAAAGTAAAGCTTAGCCCACATCTGATTCTGCCCGACTTCGGTGGTTACAATCGACTCAGATGGGAGCACTTCTCTAATCTTCTTTATTATCTTTGGGGAACGAAGTTCGCCATCACCATTATTTCCAAAGATTTTTTCATCGTATTCTTGTTTGAGGCTGATCGCCCTTTTTAGCCAAGGAGAGTCCTTCTTCGCTATAGCTCTCTTCTTAACCTCTTCATAAAACATCGTCATAGATCTTTTAAGGTCACCGATGACGAACTCAGTTGGCTCGATATTCTTACCGACTTCAGTAGGGTCTATGTCGAATTGAACAACCTTCTTTCTATTTGTGAACCCATTAACGTCCATTGTCGACCTATCTGAGAACCTGGCACCAAACGATATAATTACGTCTGCTTCGGTTATTAGAGTATTGGCTTGATATGTACCATGCATTCCTATCGTACCCATAGATAATACATGGTCTTCTGGAAAAGACCCTTTCCCCATGAATGTGGTTACAACGGGTAGCATGAAATAGTTAGCTAAGGCCAAAAGTACATCTTCAGCACAACTCCTTTTTACACCACCACCTGAGAGCAGAATCGGTTTCTCTGCACTGAGTAAAATTTCTGCGGCTCTAGCAACAGCGGTTGAGTCAGGTTCAACATATGGGATATACCCTCTTACGCTGACTTTATCTGGGAACGACATATCTTCCACTTTTGTTTGAACATCTTTAGGAACGTCCACTACAACAGGCCCAGTTCTCCCTGTTGATGCAAGGTAAAAGGCAGCTTTCACACTATGGGGCACTTCAGATGCTGACCTCGGCTGGAAGACGTACTTTGCTATTGGATTGAATATACCAGGGACATCGGCTTCCTGGAAGGCATCTGTATCAAGGAGAGTTGTCGGAACCTGCCCTGTTATAGCAACCACAGGGGAGGAGTCTAAGTGCGCAGTCGCTATACCTGTAACAAGATTGGTAGCTCCTGGACCTGAAGTAGCCATCACAACACCTACTCTTCTGGAGACCCTCGCATAACCATCCGCCATATGTGCAGCGCATTGTTCATGTCTAGCGAGGATATGCCTTATTCCACTATCCTTTAATTCATCATAAACTGGGATTATAGCCCCACCTGGGTAACCGAAAACGATGTCTACCTTTTCTCGTTTAAGGGATTCAACGAGAGCACGAGCACCAGATAATCTGACCATTTTTTTATCACCTGCCCCATTAAAATTTTAGCGGGGCAGCTTAGACAATAATAGCAAGGAGAATTACATCCAATCTCCTTACAATGGAGACAAGCTTTAATGAAGCTCTTATCTGTTCCATTAGCCAATAGGCAACGTGAATTTCCTTTATAAACTTATCGGACATCTAGACTTAACGATATAATTTAGGGCGGTCATTACTAACATTTTAAATAATATTTGTTATAAATCTTCAAATTTAAGCTATAATTTTTGTACACCTTAAACGTTTATATACAGACGCTAAGTTGCTCTTTTTTCCATGGAAAGTAAAAGGATAAAGGTCGGAGTTAACAGAGCACCACACAGGTCACTTCTAAGAGCTGTTGGCTTAAAAGACGGAGATTTCGATAAACCTTTTATTGGAATAGCAAACAGCTACACGAATATTGTTCCAGGTCACGTCCATTTACAAAACCTAGTGCAACACGTGAAGAGAGGGGTTGTAGACTTTGGTGGGGTGCCTTTCGAATTCAACACGATCGCCGTGGACGATGGAATCGCAATGGGCCATGAAGGCATGAAATACTCTCTACCATCTAGAGAAATCATCGCAGATTCGATCGAGATCATGGCCAAAGCGCATGCTTTCGATGGGTTGATACTATTATCCAACTGCGATAAAATAACACCTGGCATGGTGATGGCTGCTGCACGCATGAACCTGCCATCAATTTTGATTACAGGTGGGCCTATGAGAGCTGGAACATATAAAGGCAATAAGATAGGGTTAATCCACGTCTTCGAAGCGGTTGGAGAGTATGAGAAAGGGAAGATAGGGTATGATGACCTTTTAGAGGTCGAGAAGAGGGCATGCCCTGGAGCTGGTTCTTGCTGTGGCTTATTCACCGCGAATACAATGGCGATACTCTGTGAAGCAATGGGGATATCTTTACCATACTCTTCAACAGCCCCTTCAGAAGGGAGGGAGAGGGAGGAGCTCGCTTATGAAACAGGAAAGCAGATAATGTGCCTAGTCAACAACAAAGAAAACATTCGCAAGTTTATGACAAAAGAATCCTTTGAAAACGCAATAATGGTGGATATGGCTCTTGGAGGATCAACTAACACAATACTGCACCTTATGGCGATCAGCAAAGAAGCAGATGTCAAAATTGACCTAGAAGATTTCGATAGATTAAGTCGCATCATACCACATATTTCACCGATCTATCCAGGAGGCGAGTTTATGGTCGAAGACTTCCACGATGGTGGTGGAGTCCCCGCGTTGATGAAATCGATTAGAGAGAAACTTCACACCAACACGCCCACAGTCTCAGGAGAGACGGTTGGAGCGATATTGGAGAGGGCAAAAATAGTCAACAACGATGTCATACGAAGTTTTGATAATCCAATACACCCCACTGGGGGACTGATAATCCTAAAGGGTACGTTAGCCCCTGAAGGTGCAGTGATGAAAGCCTCTGCCTTAAAGACCAGAGACTACACTTTTGAAGGCACTGCTAAGGTTTACGATTCTGAGGAGGAAGCATATGATGCGATAATAAAGAGGAAAGTGGAAAAAGGAAATGTTGTTATCATAAGATATGAAGGGCCGAAGGGGGGACCCGGCATGCGTGAGATGCTCAGCCCCACTAGTGCTGTTGTCGGTATGGGGTTAGACGAATATATAGCCCTTGTTACTGATGGCAGATTTTCAGGGGGGAGTCGAGGCCCTGCTGTTGGCCATGTTTGCCCAGAGGCTGCTTCTGGAGGCCCGATAGCTTTGGTCAAAGAAGGAGATCTCATTAAAATAAGCGTTCCTAATAGGAAAATAGACCTATTGGTGGGAGAAGGTGAACTCGAAGACAGAAAGAGGAAATGGGTCTACTCTGGTCCTAAGACTAAGTCTAAGTTCCTTCTTAGATACAGTCGAAGTGTTAAGTCAGCTAGTGAAGGCTGTGTTCTAGAGTGATCAAATTGGGAGGGAAAACTGTCGCAGATAAGATTTGGGAATCACATGTTGTAGTTAAAGAGGAGAGTGGTAAAGACCTCCTATACATAGATAGGCATATCGTACATGAGGTTACCTCGCCCATCGCTTTTGACGAGTTAAGGTCTAGGGGAGTAAGTGTTAGAAGACCTGATCTGACATTCGCTGTTGTAGACCACGACATACCGACAGTTGGTAGAGAAGCCTGCGAGGAAGATGTGCTTTCAGTAGAACAGATAGCTAGCTTATCAAAAAATACTAAAGAGTTTAATATTTTTTTCCTAGACTGTTTTAGCCCATACCAAGGAGTCGCACATGTAACTTACCCACAACTGGGGTTAACATTGCCAGGTATAACACTAGCCTGCGGAGACAGCCACACATGCACCCATGGTGCTCTAGGAGCTTTAGCTTTTGGGGTAGGGACGAACGAAGTTGCACATATCCTCTCAACTCAAACACTTTGGTTAAAGAAGCCCAGAAACATGAGGGTGAGCTATAAGGGACAAGTTCCTCGTGGCGTTACAGCAAAAGACATAGCGCTTTTCACCATAAGAAAACTCGGCGTTGGAGGCGGATTCGGCCATGTTATTGAATACGGAGGAAGCGCCATTGAGAGCATGTCGGTTGAAGAGAGGATGACGATGTGCAATATGTCGGTAGAGGCAGGTGCAAGGACATCCATTATACCACCAGATGGTAAAACCTTAGATTACATAAAGAACAAGCCATTCGCGCCTAAGGGAGAAAAATGGGAAGAAGCATCTAAACTATTTAGAACACTCTACACAGACCCTGACGCAAAGTTCGATAAAGAAGTTAGTTTGGACATCTCCAGATTAGAGCCTCAAGTATCATGGGGCACCAACCCTTCTATGGTTTCAGGAATAACTGAAAGAGTGCCTGACCCTAAAGAATACAGTGACGAATCTCAGAGGAGAGCTGTTGAGAGAGCCCTTAAATATATGGATCTGAAACCTGGAACAAAGATATCAGACATAAAGGTTGAAGCTGTGTTCATAGGCTCTTGCACTAACGGGAGACTGATTGACCTCATTTCTGTTGCGAAAGTAGTTAAAGGAAAAAGAGTAAACCCCCATGTGACAGCGTTGATAGTTCCAGGCTCACAGCTTGTTAAAAGATCGGCTGAAAGGATTGGATTACATAAAATCTTTCATGAGGCGGGTTTTGAATTTCGAAACGCTAGCTGTAGCCTGTGCGTTAACATGAACGAAGACAAATTCAAAGAAGGAGCCAGGGTTGCGAGCACATCAAATAGAAACTTTGAGAATAGACAAGGGTTAGGCGTTAAAACCCATCTAGCCAGCCCTATGATGGCCGCCGCAGCAGCTATCGAGGGGCGTTTTGTAGACATTAGAGAATGGGAGATCGATACGGAATTAAATTATGGGAGGTGAATGGAATAATGTTGGAATCAGTTACTGGAAAGGTTGTACCTCTGTTTACAGAGAATGTGGATACAGACCAAATCATACCAGCAGAATACTTAAGATTGTTGTCGAAGAAAGGTCTTGGCAAATATTTGTTCTACAAGTGGAGATACGACGATCAAGGTCAGCTTCGAAGCGATTTCCCACTCAACAGGAAAGAATTCGTTGGATCAACTATTTTAGTCGCAGGGAAAAATTTTGGAATTGGATCATCCAGAGAATTTGCCGTCTGGGCTCTGCAGGATTACGGCTTCAAAGCGGTAATAGCACCCTCCTTTGGAGATATCTTTTATGGAAATGCTTTGAAAAGCGGGCTTCTATGTATTCGCCTTCCAGAATATGAGGTACAAAGGATTCAGGAAGAATCAATAGATGGACGACTGATAGCAGAAATCAACATAAAAAGCCAAGAGATAAAGACAAATAAAGATAGGACAATTAAACTTAAGTTAGACCCTCTAATCC
>Ga0129301_1001202_pt1 | contig 12977 bp, 8 predicted proteins | sample ConPoolayeHmetaG_FD_94489 | JGI IMG/M metagenome (GOLD analysis project Ga0129301, IMG submission 94489) | Hot spring microbial mat communities from California, USA to study Microbial Dark Matter (Phase II) - Cone Pool mat layer H metaG ...
CTCAACCTTTTCCGGCCGGCATCGGGCAAAAAAGTAGACCATTCCCGGCTGGAGCCCTAAAAAGTATCTAAAACTGCTTTCGTAAACTAAGGGTTCTTCTTCCCTCAGTTGCTGGAAAAGTAGCCCTTCCTGACCATTGAAGATAGCCGCTACCACTTCCAGAGCAGCCCGCTGTCGGTCTTTGACTGAAATGCCTGGAAACCCAATCATCACCCCTGCCTCTCTCTTCTCTATCTTCTGCCTGGTCGTCTCTGGCTGAAAGTTCCAGGTAGGTTCTTCAGGGAAGGTGATCTTAACCGGTTGGAAATCTCCGAAGAGCCGTTCGGAATCTCTGCGCAGGCCTTGCGCGTCCGGGATATCTCCAAAGACGGTGATTACCATATTATTACTGCCAGCAAATGCCCGGTAGGTGCGCACAATATCCTGCCGGCTTACGCTCACGATACTTTCCTTTGTTCCTCCTGGAGGCAGACCATAAGGGTGGTTGGCAAAGATTTTGCGGCGCAAAATCTCTTCTGCCTTCAAAGCAGGCTCCTCCTCGCGATAGATGATTGCTCCCTCTGCCTGATTCCGAAACCTTTCAATCTCTTCTTCCGGGAAAGATGGTTCCTTAAGGACTTTCGCCAGCAAAACAAGCCCCTCCCTCCAAAACTGGGAAGGGAGTTTTAGGGACAGGCCGAAACTATTGTTCCCGCTGTAAGAAGAGAGCTCTCCGCCCCAGGAAGCCACCAGTTGGGCGATCTCCTTACCGGATACCAGAAGGTCAGCAATGAAGGAAAAGAGGCCGGCGGTCTCTTCCGTTTCAAAGAGTTGGCCGCCCTGGAAAAAGACGGAAAGGGAGATTATTGGAAGGCTGTGGTCTTCTCTGACCAACAAAGGGATGCCGTTGCTCAATGGGAAAATTTTTGTCTCTTTCTTTTTGGTTTCCCTTTCCTTTCCCTTTTGAGGTGGTGCCGAGAAGTCCTTTTTTATCGGTTCCACTATGGATACAGTCAGGTTCTGCTCTCTCAAGTAGGTTCGGGCGACCCCTTTGACTGCTCTGGCATTGACCCTTTTCACCCGGGCGAGATAGGTTCGGGAATAGAGTGGGTTTCCGGTAAAGTAATGGTTGAGGACAAGGTCGGCTGCTCTTCCTTCAACGGTCTCCAGTTCAAAGAGGAGGCGGCTCTTCAGACGCATCTTTGCTCGGGAGATTTCCCTTTCGGAGACCCCCTTTTTTAGTCTGGCTACTTCCTTCCGTATCTCTTGAAGAACCGCATCGGTATTTTTTGGGTTGCAGACCACAGAGATGACAAACAGCCCAGGAGATTTTGGGGTGTAGGCACTGGTATCCAGGGAGTAAGCCAGCCCCTTTTCTACCAGAGTTGTGTAAAGCCGTGAGGTCCGACCTTCACCCAGCAGAGATGCCAATACATCCAGGGCTGGCGTATCTTTGTGGGTCAAATTCGGTATATGGTAGCCCAAACAAAGGTAAGTTGAGTCGGTGGAAAACTCCTCTTTTCTTTCCCGGTAGGTTACCTGAGGAGGTTCTTCCGGCGCCACGGAAAGGCAAGGTTTTTTTCTCTTTATATTTGCAGCCAATTCCTCACAGGCCCTTTTAACCTCTCGGGCCGCAACAGGTCCAGCTGCCACCAGAATGGTGTTCTCCGGCGTGTAGGAATTGTGGTGGTAATCGGTTATCTTTTCGTAGGTGAGTTCTGAGATTGTTTCCGGATACCCTCCTACCGGAAAGCGATATGGATGGCAGAGAAAAGCGGTCTCCCATAAATTCCGGTGAGCAAGATAGCGAGGTTGGTCTTCGTTGCGGACCATCTCTCTTAATACCACCTCCTGCTCTTTCTGAAAATCTTCGCTGGTGAAGTTGGGTTGAAAGACTGAACAGAAAAAGCTTTCCAATACCACAGACCAGTTTTCCGAAGGAACCGTGGCTGAAAAGAGTGTGTAGTCGTGGGTGGTATAAGCGTTGGTATAGCCACCATTATTCTCCACCGCAGCGGACAGCCTTTCCGCCTCTTTGCCTTTGAAGATGAGATGTTCCAGAAGATGGGTAGCACCGCTACCTCCAAGAGCCCCCTCGGTAGCAGAGCCGGCCTTTATCAACAAAGAAAAGTTGACCAGATAACTTTCCGGAATTTCCTCGCAGAGAAGGGTTAAGCCACCAGGGAGATGGAATTCCGAAATCTGCCGTAAGGGAAAGAGGTCGGCTGCGGAGAGCACAAAGGAAGCAGAACAGAGAAGAAGAAGAAGCGGCAGAAGAATCTTTACCCCAATTCTTTTTTTCATAAGTTTTTGCTCATTGGTAAGTGAGACAGAATCGCTCCAGGGCAGTGTCCATAGACCTTGTCCACCGTCGGAAAAATGGGGCGTGGCCATAAAGAAAGGAGAGTTGCCTCTTTGCTTTCTGATAAGGGTAATCTTCAAAGAAATAGAGATAGAGTGCGGAGGCAAAACCCGTTCGGTCAGCCCCTCCCTCGCAGTGAATCAATAGTGGTTTTGGTGCCTCCCTCAGGATATTCAGAAGTTGAATTATCTCCTCTTGCGTCGGTTCCCTTTTGGAACTCAAAGGTAAGTCGTAGTGGTACAAACCTAAGTTGCGACAGACGGAAACTTCTTCCTGCCACCAATCGGCACTTTCGTTCTTGCCTCTGAGGTTTAAGACGCTTCGGATACCGTATGCCCCGACGTATTCTTCCAACTGAAGAGCAGTGAGTTGGCCGGAGCGGTAAACCTTATCTTCTTTTACCACGTGAAAGTTGCCCCGCTGGATCTGGTAGCAAAAGAGGCCACTGGTAGCCACCAATGCCACCAAGAATATCAACCATAAGATTCTTTTCAGGAAGCCCCAGCGCTTTTTTGGTGAAAAGGTTTTCATCTACCAGAAGTCTCCTTTTGCGCCATTTTTAAGAGATGCCAGGAGGTGGCGTCAAGAGAGGTTTCTCCCCGATGGACCCGTGCCGAGGCAAAGAGCATCTCCGGTTGGCCTAAGAGGTTAAGTGGCACCAAGAATGAGAGACCTTTTTCCCTGGGAACCAGTTTCACCTGTGGGTTTTTAATCTTGCGCATTCCATCATAAACGCTCAAGTGAGAAAACGGCTGGAGGGTAATTCTAATCTTGGGCATTTCTCCAAAAAGGGTATCTTTACGGAAACCAAACAAATATAAGGAAATCCCATTTTTAATTTTAAGAGAGAGTGTTTTCGCCAGAGTAATATCGACAAAAAAGGTATCACCGGACTCCTGGTAAGATATACCTTTCAACCCCACCGTTGGTTCCTGGTTATTTTCCACCTCACTTATGCCGATGTTTGAGATTAAAGGCTCTTTGGACCAATCGGGTCCGGCAGGGCTTGAGGCTATTTCCACTTTAAGCACACCAGTGGCGGCAAAGAGTTCGTTCCGACGCGCAAAAGCGGTCCAGAGATAAGCCCGGCCTTTCAGAATACTTTTCAGGAGAAGAATTGTTTCGTACTTTTTTCTGGTCTCTTCTGGATCCAGGGTAAGTTTATACCAGGCAAGTTCACTATTGAGGAGTCTTTTCGGCGGCAGGAGCGGCAATTCTGGATGGAAATGGTAGGGCTTGGGCCAGGCACCAAAGTGAATCAGGTAGAGCCAGACTTTCACCTCCGGTTCTTTTAAGTGCGCCTGAAGAAGCGCTGCCTGAAGAAAACAGAAAGCCGCTTGGTGGTCAACGTTGGTGTCTGATGGTGCGGTTACGAAGATAGTGGTCGGGTGGTAGCCCTCAAGAATTTTAACCAGGTCATTGAGAATGCTCTCCCCCTTATAGGCTGCACCAAAAGAAAGGTTGTCCCGATAGGGAACGGCCCGAGCACGGGTAAGCCTGTTGCAAAAAGGTTCTGCGTCTTTCCAGCGTTCCTGCCAGATTTTTAGGGTGCCGGAGTCAGGATAGCCCAGAAAGATAAGGTTGGTTTGCGGCAAACCAAGAAACGCAGCCGCTTTTATTGATTCCTCCCGGCGCTGCTCACCCAGGGCAATGTAGGTGGAAGGTGGCAGGACAATCCGTTTTGTCTCCATTTTGAATGCCATCTGATTGTGGTCACCATTGGTCAAGAAGACTATCTTCACCTGAGCGCCAGCCGCCAGCGCCCTCTGTATTAATCCGCAGGTGCCTAAGACTTCATCGTCCGGATGGGGCGCCAGGACCAGTATCCGCTGGTCTTTCTTTATCTCAGGCAATTCCGGTATTGATTGAAGAGCCCTTTCGGTTTTGGCGATAAGACCTTCCTGCCGGCTGACAGTTAAAGCCAGGGTTTGGGAGATGCCAAAAGAACCGGACAACACAACCAAAGCCAGATGAAAAAGAAAAAACCTTCTTGTACCGCCAGATTTGCCCGGGAAGATGGTCCGGGGAATTAAGATGGGTGTTTGTTTGTGATATTGGAGATATTCCTTGCCGAACCTTTTAAGGAGCGCTTTCTCCTCTCGCGGTTTAATGTAAAAAAGGAAGAAGAGGGTAATACCTGTCAGGCTCAGGATCAGAATAATTAAAGAATGGGTGTAGATTGAGAAGCCGACAAATAAAAGGATGTAGCCAAGATACATCGGGTTGCGGCAGTATCGGTAAACGCCGCTGGTTACCAGTTTCCGGGTCGGGTTGAAAAAAGGAAGGATGGTTCCTTTCCCCCGGATAGTGAGTTCAAAATAAGCACCCACCGTCCAGAAGATGCCCAGTCCAATAAAGGCAGTGGATAACCATGGGTCAACCGGTGTAGGGAGCAAAAAGTAAGGCAGTCTTTTATGGAGATAGAGAGAAGCGTAGATTGCCCCCAGCGGGATGAACAACCATTCCCAGGCGATACCCAGCGAGACCAAAAACAGTCTTTTTAGCCTTCCCATTTTAACTGACAGGTAATCGCTGACGGACTTTTTTAATGAGGAGATAACTTATCGGATAGGTTAAAAGACCGCCGAGTAAAGCCAATGAAAAAGAACCGACCAGCAGAGGCTTTCCCAGTAGAATCACAATCTGACCGGCGCTTAAGGTTCTTAAAATATCTATGGTAATCCGCCCGTAAACCGGACTGCCTAACAGATAAACGCCAAAATTATAACACAGAAAATAGACAAAAGGAATCAGCCAGGGTATCCCCGTAACCAGGGACCCACCGAGGAAAGCCCCTAAAAAACTCTTGTTAAAGGTTCGGGCAAAGAGATAGCAAAGAATTGTCTGGAAACCGATGGTGGGCGTAAAGCCTATAAAAACACCAACCGCAAGGGCCAAAGCAAGGTCACGGCTCTTTCCCTGAAAAGTGGTTAGTTCTCTCTGCCATTCACGGCGCATAACCTGAAGACCCTTTTTGAGCGAACGGATTTCCTTAATCTCTTTCGGCATTATCATTTTCTTCTCGGTCTCTTGAGGAGGAAAAGGCTTTACCGATTTTAGATTACTATGATACCATAAAAAAACTTTTTCTAAATTCTAAGAGGTTTTGAACAAAATGGCTTCCCCAAAAAGTAATAACCGAATAAAGAACCGTAATTTCCGTGGTCCTTCCGCGGCCATCGGTAAGCAATCCCTGCCAGCGGACCTTCCCTTTACGACCGCCACGGTCCAGGAGGTATTGGATATGCTGAAGACGTCCGAAAGAGGCCTTTCCGAACAGGAGGCCAAAAGACGTCTTGAGGAATACGGGTATAATGAACCGGCGCGAAAGAAGAAAAGAACCGTGTTTTGGGAATTAATCTCCAAGTTCGCCAATCCGCTCGTTATTGTCTTGATAATCATCGCCATCTCCTCCTGGTTTTTTGACGAAAAGATAAGTGCTCTTTTGGTTCTGTTTATGGCGATAATGAGCGTTCTCCTCTCTTTCTTTCAAGAACACCGGGCCGGAAGGGAAGCGGAAAAGTTGAGCGAGATGGTTCGGACTACCGCCACCGTCTTTCGCAATGGCCGGCCCCGAGAGATAAAGAATAGAGAGATTGTCCCCGGAGATATTGTAGACCTCTCCGCAGGCGATATGATACCCGCAGACCTGCGTATCATCTCCTGTAAAGACCTGTTTTTAAATCAGGCTTCTCTGACCGGTGAAGCATTTCCGATAGAGAAGACTTCTGCGTCAGTAATACCACACAACAGTTCACTTTCGGAATATAAGAATATAGCGTTTATGGGTTCCAGCGTGGTCAGTGGAACCGGGCTGGGCGTGGTGATAAAGACAGGGTTAGCCACCAGATTTGGTGAACTTTCCCGTCGGGTCGCTACCACCAGAACGGAGACCAGTTTTGAAAAGGGTATCCGGGAATTCACCTGGCTGATGATTCACGCTATGCTGGTGCTGGTGCTGGTAATCTTTGGGGTCAATGCCTTTTTTAAGGGTGAAGTGATTGAGGCTTTGCTCTTTTCGCTGGCGGTCGCCGTTGGACTTACTCCTCAGATGCTCCCGATGCTGGTAGCGATCAACCTTTCCAAGGGCGCCATCGTGATGGCCAGAAAAGGGGTAATTATCAAACGGCTCAATTCCATTCAGAACTTGGGGGCAATGGATGTGTTGTGCACTGATAAGACAGGCACCCTCACCCTGGATAAAGTTGTCCTGGAGAAGCACTGCGATGTGATAAGGCGTGAGGACGACGACGTTTTGAGGCTTGCCTATGTGAATAGTTTCTACCAGACGGGACTGAAAAACCTTTTGGACAGAGCGGTGCTGCGATACACCAAAATGCCGGTGAAGAAATTTAAGAAGGTGGATGAAATTCCCTTTGATTTTTCCCGCCGGATTATGTCGGTGGTGGTGGAGATGGACGGGCACCATCGGATTATTTCCAAGGGCGCTCCCGAAGAAGTTTTTAAGCGCTGCACCCAGTATGAACTGGATGGCGAGATTCTGGAGATGGAAGAGCTGATTCTCTCTGACCTGAAAGAGGAGTATCACAGTTTAAGTGCTGAGGGATACCGGGTTTTGGCGGTCGCTTACAAAGATGTTCCTAAAAAAGAGAGTTACTTTCGAGAGGATGAGAATGAATTAATTTTGAAGGGTTATGTAGCCTTCCTTGATCCGCCAAAACCAACGGCCAAAGAGGCAGTTGACGCTTTCCAGAGGCTGGGCATAGAGGTAAAGGTTCTCACCGGTGACAATGAACTGGTTACCAAAAAGATATGCCAGGATGTGGGTCTGGATACTACCCACCTGGTAACCGGCGACTTCCTTAACAACCTTTCTGATGACCAAATGAAAGAGGTGGTGGAGAACACCACCATCTTTGCCCGGCTTTCCCCGGAACAGAAGGAGCGGGTAATCACTGTCTTGCGAACCAGTGGTCACACCGTAGGCTACCTGGGCGACGGCATAAATGATGCTCCCGCTCTAAAAGCCTCTGATGTGGGCATCTCGGTTAATAACTCAGTGGATATTGCCAAAGAATCAGCCGATCTCATTCTGCTGAAGAAAAGTCTTTTGATTCTGGAAGACGGTGTGATTGAGGGCCGGCGGACTTTCGGAAATATCGTCAAATACATCAAGATGGGTTCCAGTTCCAATTTTGGTAATATGTTGAGTATGACTGGTGCCAGCCTTCTTTTACCCTTCTTGCCTATGCTGCCAATTCAGATTCTCCTTAATAATTTTCTTTATGACCTCTCCCAGGCAGCCATACCGACTGACCGGGTGGACCAGGAGTATCTCAATCATCCCAGACCCTGGAACGTAAAGTCCATCAAAAGGTTTATGGTCTTTTTTGGGCCGCTCAGTTCCCTGTTTGATTTCGCAACCTTCTATATTCTTCTTCATCTCTTCCGTGCTTCCCAACCCCTCTTTCATACCGGCTGGTTTCTGGAGTCACTCTGTACCCAGACGCTGGTGGTCCATGTTATTAGAACCGAAAAGGTCCCGTTTTTGGAAAGCCGGCCAAGCCTCTTGCTGGCTCTGGTTTCCTTTCTTATTGTAGCCGCCGGGATCCTTATTCCCTTTTCCCCGCTGGCTAAGTATTTTGGGTTTGTAGTGCCACCCCCAGGCTATTTTGCCATCCTGACAATGATCCTTTTGGGCTATCTTTTGATGGTTCAGAGCGTGAAAAAATGGTTTGTTTCCAGATACGGCTATGCCTGATTATTTTACCGAGAAAAAGATGGATCTCTCTGTCGTAATTCCCGCCTTTAACGAGGAGGCGAGAATCGGACTTACGCTAAAAAAAATTCTTAATTATCTCGCCGGGCAACCTTACCAATGGGAGGTTATCGTAGTTGATGACGGAAGTAGCGACCGGACCAGCCAGGTCATTTTGGAAGTAAAAAAGGACTTTTTTTCGGCCACCAGCGAGGACCGGCTCATCCTTTTGCGGAATGAAAAAAATCTCGGCAAGGGCAGTTCGGTGAAGAAAGGGGTGCTTTCCGCCAGAGGGGAACTGGTTCTCTTTACCGACAGCGACCTCTCCACTCCCATTGAGGAAATAGAGAAACTCCTTCCGTGGCTGGATAAGGGCTATGAGATTGCGATCGGTTCCCGGGGGCCAGGGGCCATCATTGAACAGGAACAGCCATTTTACCGCCGGAAGATGGGTGTATGCTTCAATTATCTTGTTCGTTTTCTGGTGAACCTTCCCTACCACGATACGCAGTGCGGTTTTAAACTCTTCCGTCGCCAGGCCGCAAAATTGCTCTTCCGCCTGCAACGGATAGAGCGGTTCAGTTTTGATGTGGAGATTCTCTATCTGGCAGGTAGATTCGGGATCTCAGTTAAGGAGGTTCCTATCCGCTGGAGAAATTCGCCGGCAAGCAGTGTCCATCCGGTGAAAGATAGTTTCCGAATGCTGTTAGACCTTTTTCGTCTCAAGGTTAATGAGTGGCGAGGCTATTATCGGGCTTAAAAGTTTAGTATTTTGAGAGTGCTTCTTTGGTACCTTTGTAGCCGTAACAGCGGTAGATGTAAAACTCCCGACGGACAAGCCCGCTGTCCCGGTCGCGGATGACAAGTTTTTCAGCCAGTTCTACTCTTTCAAAGAGGTTTTCTATCGCCTGGCTAGCTGGCCGGTAATCGGCAAGGACCGCGTCTTTGCCGATTACCTCCATCTCTTTATTCCAAAAGTCATACTGAGAAAAGCGTCTGCCAGTCGGTATTTCGTAAACTTCTGGATGGCCTTTTACGTAAAAAGCCAACTCCGCAGCCTGTCCGTAACCAGAAGCAGCCACAAAGGTTTTCTCTCCCATCTCTTCCCATATCTCTGAGACTTTATTTCCCAGTTCTTTCCAGCCGTAGAGTCGATTTGCCGGGTCGTTCTTCGGGTCTATCTTTATTCCCAGGTGGTGAGAGAGCGAAGGATAATAAGCGACCGCAGAAGATAACAGTCCAAGGCATAAGGTTAAAGAGAGGCAAATCTTTATCAGAATTCTGGTTAGATTTCCTCCCCTGCGGTACTTCTCTTCCCATATCCAGACCGTAGCGAGGGAACCGGTAAGGTACCCAGAAGCTGGCCAATTGGCTTCTGTGCGTCCACCCAGGCTCAAGAGCCCCACAAAGATAATCACCGGAGCAGAGAGGCAGAACAAAAAGAGCCATTTTTCGCTCTCTTCTCCCTTACTCTTTATTCCCCGCCAGCCGCTCACTCCCAGGGAATAGAGGACCGCCAGGAAAAAGAAAGGGGTGTAAACACCTGCTTGACCCACAAGGTACTGAAGGAATTCCCTGCATGGCTCTGTCACCTTTGTGGGCGCGGACATCATCCCCAGGGCGTGCCGGAAGGTCACAAAATTGTGGTTAAAATTCCAGATAAGAAGAGGAGAGGCGGTCACCAGCATAAGGAGTATTGCCAGATAAGGCTCTTTTCTCTTTAGCCATCTCTTGTTTTTCTCCGAAAGGAGCAAAAAGAGAAAGACTTCAGCGGTGAAGAAGAGAAACATATGGTGCGAGAGAAACCCCAGGCCCAGCGCAATACCCAGGGGATACCACCACCTGGCCTTTTCGTCCCGAATGATCCGCCACAGGAAGAAAGCCACCAGGGACATAAAGAGTATTTGCGGGGAGTAATAGGTCATGATGATACCACCGGCAGCACCGATAGGGGTAAGGTGAAAGAGCAAGAGCACGATTATGCCCGCAGAAGCGGAACCAGTAACCTCCAGAGTCAAAAGAAAAAGGAGGATAGCGGTCAAGGCAGCACAGATAGGAGCAGCCAGCCTCACAGAGAACTCAGAAAGAGGCAAAAGAGAGGTAAAGAGCCGGATGAGCCAGGCGACCATCGGTCCCTGGTCATAATAACTTGCTGCCGGGTGCCGCGACCAATCCCAGAAGTAGGCTTCGTCATCAGCCAGGTTATAATCGGTGGTAGCCAGGTAAAAGACCCGGAAGAGAAAGAAGAGCAGAATCAGGATAACAGCAGGAAAAATCCCTTTTCTTCCCTTCATTGAAGTTGGCGGAAACTGACCAGTTTTATCCCCAAGTCCCTCACCCATCTTTTGATCTCTGGCGAGATGAGGCTTGAAAGTTCCTCAGTCCAGCGGTAACCCCAGGGGTAACTACCAGAAGCATCATAGCCCGGATGGACCATTAACTCTGTCACCCCTTTTTGGACCCGCCGGAGCAAAAAGAGCAGGATTCTTTCGTCTATCCTCCCTCTTTCCAGAAATCCGAGAAACTGGTCCACAAAAAAGATCTTTTCTTCTTTCAGCCTCATTTTTGCCAAGTGGCTTAAGTAGTTTAACCCCAAAATCTCTATTCCAACACCGCGGGAACTGGTTAGTCGGACCCACCTTATCCCGAAGTATTTTGCCAGCACAATCACTATCTCCCGAACCGAAGGGACCAGATGGAGATGCTGATGGCTGTCCAGATGACTGGGTTGAATCCCGTGGTCTTTAAGGAGAGATAACTGAGCAACCAGTTCTTTCTTTAAGGCCCTGCGGTCAAATCGTCCGGTGATAAGGTTGACAAGAACCTTTCGGTAACTCTTTTGAAAACTACCGTGGTCATCGGTGATTCCCTTTATCGGACCGGTCAGTGACTTTTCGCCTCCAACCAGGGTGAGATGAATACCGGCATCAATTCCCGTCTCTTTCAAAAGCCTGATTCCCTCTTTCAGGTAAGCACCGTTAGCGACAACCGAAGTGGCGGTTACGATACCCTCGTTGTACGCCTGGATTATGCCTCTGGTGATATTTTCACATAAGGCAAAGTCGTCCGCATTGACCACAAGAAACTTGTTCATCTCCTTTCCACCACCGACTTGATGGCTCTTATCTGGCGGGAGATCAGAATCATCTCTTTCAGAATTTCAACAATCACCGGCCAACTGGAAAGGCGGGAGACTCCGCGACTCCGCGGGAAATAATCGGTGCCAAACTGGATAATTTTGAACCCGTATCGGCTGGCTTTGATCAATAATTCAGCATCGATAAAACTTCCTTCGGATTCCAGAGTGATATATTTAAAGACCTCTTTTCGAACCAGTTTAAAAGAAAAGTTCACATCCTTCACCCTTAACCGGAAGAAGAGTTTAATGAAGGTATTGTAGATATTTGAGTAGAGTAACCGCCGTAAGCCCTCTCCGGTACGGTCAAATCTGAAGGCAGAGACGATATCTGCGTCATAATAGCGCATCAGGCGATAGGCCTTTTTAAGTTCCATCATATCAAAAGGAAGGTCAATGTCCGAGTAAAGGATGACATCCATTCTGGCATTGGCAAAGCCGGTCTTAAGGGTTCCGCCCAGCGCCCTATTCTTTTGGTGGTGAATTACCCGAACCCGGGGGTCTCTGGCAGCAATCTCGTCTGCCATTTTGCCGGAAAGGTCGGTTGAGGCGTCATCAACAATCAGAATTTCATAGTCGGATATTTCCTGATCCCTTACCATCGCCTCACCCACCTCCCGGGCGGCTTCAATAGCCCTGACCAGGTATGCCTCTTCGTTGTACATCGGATAAAAGATGGTGATGCCTTCTTTCTTCATCTTTCCAGGACTTCTTTGGTGAGACCCTCTTCCGGAATTACCGGATAAGAACCGGTAAAACAGGCGGTGCAAAACTCCTCAGCCGGAAGGGGCATAGCGGACAGCATCCCCTGACAACTGAGGTATTCCAGACTGTCAAGGTTAAGGTATTTACAAACCTCTTCTTTTCGGTGATACCGGTTGGCTATCAGTTCTTCTGGGGTGGGAAAGTCTATTCCGTAAAAACAGGGAAATTTGTGTGGTGGACAACTGACGCGCATATGGACCTCTTTGGCTCCAAAGTTCCGCAAGGTTCTTATCCTTCCCTGGCTGGTGGTGCCTCTCACGATGGAGTCTTCTACCAGCACCACTCGCCTTCCGGAGATTAGCGGCCGGACCGGATTAAGTTTGATCTTAACGCTTAAGTCTCTCACCTTCTGCACCGGCTGAATAAAGGTTCGGCCTACGTAGTGGTTACGGACGTATCCCATCTCAAAAGGAAGACCAGATGCCTCACTGAAACCCAAGGCTGCATAGTTACCGCTGTCAGGCACCGGCATTACAAAATCTCCTTTTGCAGGCGCCTCCCGGGCAAGATGCTGACCCAGCCTTTTTCGCGTCAGATAGACGCTGTGTCCAAAAATGGTGCTGTCCGGTCGGGCAAAATAGATATACTCAAATATGCAGAAGGCATGCTTCCTTTCCGGAAGAGGCTGGAGAGACTGGAGCCCTTTTTCGTTTATCACTATTATCTCGCCGGGTTCCACGTCGCGGAGATATTCTGCCCCCACAATGTCCAGAGCCGCTGTTTCCGAAGCAATTACAAAGCCATTATTAATCTTTCCTATACATAACGGTCTGAAACCCCAAGGGTCCCGGGCAGCGATCACCTTATCTTTGGTAAGAAGAACCAGAGAGTAAGCGCCCTCAATCTGCGCCAGTGCCTCAATGAAGTTCTCCGGAAAAGTTCTGGTGCGGCTGTGGCTGATAAGATGGCTGACCAGTTCACTGTCCGTAGTGGAGTGGAAGAGCGCACCCTGGCGCTCTAATCTCTTTCGGAGGGAACGGGTATTGGTAAAATTCCCATTGTGTCCGACGGCAAGC
>Ga0129301_1001203_pt1 | contig 12972 bp, 10 predicted proteins | sample ConPoolayeHmetaG_FD_94489 | JGI IMG/M metagenome (GOLD analysis project Ga0129301, IMG submission 94489) | Hot spring microbial mat communities from California, USA to study Microbial Dark Matter (Phase II) - Cone Pool mat layer H metaG ...
CTTCTCATTGTTTTCGTTATAGCTCTCCAAAAGCTTTCGAACCCGGAAGGAGTATCGGATCTGGAGAACGCGCTGGGCTCCTCCTCCTTTCCGGCAACTTTGGTCGATCCTTCCTCACTGATATTCGACTTTTTGCCAGTCGTAATCCGGTCGAGCTTTGAGAGCATAACGATGCAAAATCTTTCTCTCGATATCTTTTCCCTGCTGGTCCAGGTGCCTTCGATATTCTGGATTAGGCTTGCTACGATCTTCATCATCGTTCTTGGAGCAAGCAGGGTCCCATGGTTCTGGTGCAAGTACGCATGCCCTTCAGGTGCGGCCCAAGCTCTCTCCTCCAGGTTCAGTTTCCTTCATCTAAGAAGAGAACTTCACAGGTGCTCAAATTGTAAAAAGTGCCAGAGAGCCTGTCCTATGGACATTCCGATTTTGCAGGAGGAATGGAGGAACATTTCGAATGCCGAGTGCACACTCTGCTTAAGATGCATCGAGGAATGTGAGAGTGGAGCCCTAAAGGTTTCCCTGCTCTAGGGGCTGCTTTTCATTTTCAGGTGCTCGGATCTTACTTGAAAAGATCCTGATTAGGCGAGGTCTCAAACGTTCAGGCTGCATCGGCCTTAGGGCAAGCCTCTTCAACTTTTGGGCTGTTTTCTTGTCTTTAAATACATCGAGCACCCATCTCTCGAAATCTCCCCTGTAAAGATGGAACATCAGCGAACGAGCATCGATCTTGCCAATAAGGTCGGCAAACTCAGCATAAGAAAGGGCAACGTCACCTGTGTAAAGTCCTTCACCAACGGCGAATCTGAATCCTAGGTCCTTTGTAACCTCTTCGCCAGGCGAGTATGGCTCGACCAAGTGCACATCTCCAGTCTCTGCGAGCCTGTTTCCAAGTTGAGTGAGCACATATGTTCTCAAAGCCCCAGGCTTGGGGGATATCAAGCCCAGCCTCCGCAATGTTCCAATCCTTCTCTTTACCAGCTCCCTGTCAAGGGAGGTGGAAGATGCCAAGCTCTTTACAGTACCGCCTTTCGCTGATAAAGCTCGAAGCAACACGAGGTCCTCTGGTACCAAGCGCTTCCTGGTTGTCATTCCCTTCCCGCTTGGACTTGCTCAGCCAATGCGTATAAGCGTTTAATGTGCCCTAGGACTAGGTAAGCAGGCCGATGAACATACCTTACTTCGTATATGAGTTCCCGCCAAGGACGGTGGGAGGGCTCGGTACATATGCGGCAGAGATGACCATCCAACTCGTGAGAAAAGGAAACAATATCACCGTCTTCACAATGAATGACGGAAATCTGCTCCTAAGGGAATTGTGGCGGGGTGTAGAGGTCATAAGGCCCATGACGCCGGACATCTCGGAGATTCTCCAGACCATCCTCCATCCCAGCTTCGAAAGATGGGGAAGGGGTATCAAATTCTTCGGGGATGTGCTCGCTTACAACATAGCATCATCCTCAATACTCTTGAACGACCTGGTTAAGAAGGAAAGCAGAAAGTATGACATAGTATCGACCCATGACTGGTTGTCTGTTTTGGCTGGCATTTCAATAAAGAAGGAGCTGAATCTTCCAATGGTTTTCCATGTGCATTCGACCGAGAAGGGCAGAACCTTCGGAGGTGGAAGCAACGCAATATACTCTTTGGAGTATGAGGCTGGAAGGCGTTCGGAGATGGTCATAACCGTTTCATACTCGATGAGAGACGAGCTTCTGAGTCTAGGCTTTGAGGAAAGGAAGATCAGGGTAGTGTACAATGGCATCGATCCCGAAGTGTGGGACCCTGAAAAAATAAAGAGCGAAGATGTAGCCCGCCTAAGAGAACGGTACGGGATTTCTGAAAACGACCCGATGATCCTCTTCGTCGGAAGGCTAACGGGCGTCAAGGGAGTTGACAGACTTGTCATGGCCATGCCACATGTCCTAAGGAAGATACCAAACGCCAAACTGGTCATAATCGGAATGGGCGACCTCGAGACGCACCTGGATAACTTGATATCCACCCTCAACATTCAAGACAAGGTTGTGAGGAGGTACGAATTCCTGAACGACAAGGAAAAGATGGTCCACTATGCTGCTTGCGACGTTGCAGCTTTCCCATCGCTTTACGAGCCCTTCGGGATAGTGAGCTTGGAGGCGATGAGCATGGGAAAACCGGTCGTCGTTGGTGCAAGGGACGTCAGTGGAATGAGGGAGCAGGTGGTTCCAAGCGGTCCTGACCAGTGCGGCTTTCACATAAATCCCCACGAACCTTCAGATATAGCTTGGGGCTTGATAGCCGCAATAAGCAACAAGGAATTGAACAAAATATACGGCATAAATGCCAGAAAAAGGGTAAAGAGCATGTTCACGTGGGAAAAAGCAGCGGACGCCACGATGAAAGCTTATGAAGAGGCTATTGCAGCAGTATGAGGAAGAAGCGTTACGCAATGGAACCTTTAATGTCTGCAAGGAGAGGAAAGGAGCATGGATGATCAAGAGATCAAGTCAAAGGGGATCGCTTTCTATGTTCTTTCCAAGTTGCATGAGTTGTGCATCGCGATGCCCGAGCTGGCCTCCAGCGTAGAGGAGATATCCCCAAGGGTCGGATTGTCGCTGGAAGAAACCGTGGAGGCGCTCAACAAACTTGCCTCTGATTCGTTGGTAACGTGCCTAGAAACTGATGGAAAAAGGAAATTTTACCTGACAAGTAGCGGCATCATTGCCGCTTGCTCAATATTCACCTAGCGATAGAGCAGATGACGCTGAAAAGGGTATTGATTTTAACTACCGAATATCCACCTAGAACGATTGGCGAAGTAGCTGCAAGTGCACAAGCACTTTCCAAGCGAATGGTGATGGAAGGCATTCTTACCTCTGTCGTCACATTCGACGACTGGAGGCCTGGACAAACGGTTGAGGAGGGGATCAGAGTAAGCAGGGTCACTACCCATGTTAGGACGTTCTACTCGATACTCACCTGGGGACCGTTGGTAGCGCCCGAATTCGTGAGAGCTTCTTCCGAAATCATACGGGGAGAAGGTGTGGATCTAATCCACTCCTTTGAGTGGACTACGGGCATTCCCGCAATGACACTAAAGACTATTCACAATTTGCCACTTGTGTGCACATTCCACACCATCGAAGCCCAGAGAACAGCATCCAGGGATTCTCCGCTATCGCAGAGCATCTCCTTTTTAGAGAGGGAGGTAGCACGCGCAGGCAACGCCGTGACCGCTACCAACGAAATTACGGCTCAAATGCTCAGTGCTGAGTACGGCCTGCATGATAATGTCCACGTCATTAGATTCGGAGTCGAAGGTGATCTTATGAAACTGCTCTCGATCTATCGCAAATTGGTGGAGTGCAGAAATGAGGATATTGATGGTTAGCTGGGAGTACCCGCCACGAAAAATTGGTGGTCTGGCAACGCATGTGTACGAACTGGCAAGAGCACTCTCAGAGATCGCCGAGATCCATGTCGTCACATGCAGCTTTCCTGGCGCTCCCGAGACCGAGACCATCAAAGGGACAACTGTGCACAGGGTGAATGTCTACTCAGCTCCATCGCCAGATTTCTTGACTTGGACCATGCTCATGAACGTCAACTTGCTAAAGACTGGTTCCGAACTCGTAGCTGAAAAGAAGTTCGATGTCATACACTGTCACGATTGGCTCGTCGCGCCAGCGTGCATTGCGTTAAAGCATGCTAGCGCCAGTCGGCTGGTCGCGACGATACACTCTACGGAGAGCGGCAGGAGGCACGGGATCTACACCGACTACCAGCGGGTGATAAATGAGATCGAGGGTTGGCTAACATATGAGGCAAGCAGAATTGTATGCTGCAGCTGGTCGATGGTAAATGAGGTTGCATCGCTATTCAACGTCCCAAGAGACAAGATCTGGATGATACCGAACGGCATCGACACCGAAATTTATAGGCCAACACCACAGGATGACCTTTTTAGAAGAAGGTACGCAAAACAAGATGAGAGGATAGTACTTTACGTTGGCAGGTTGGTTCCAGAGAAGGGTGTCAATGTCCTGATAGGTGCTGTACCGAAGATACTATCGGTCCATCCAGATTCAAAGTTCGTGATAGTAGGTGAGGGATATGCCAGGGAGCAGCTGTCCTCTCTTGCCAAGTACTTGGGTGTTGACCATAAGATTTACTTCACAGGATATGTGAGCGATGGCGACATCAGAAAGCTTCTCTCTTTAGCATACCTGCAGGTCATTCCATCCATTTACGAGCCTTTCGGTATTGTTTGTCTTGAGGCGGCTGCATCAGGTGTGCCGGTTGTGGTCTCGGACACAGGTGGTCTCTCCGAAATAGTGGAAGATGGTGTCACGGGCTTGAAGGTCCAGCCGGACAACTCGGATGCTTTGGCAGCAGCCGTGAACAGAATCTTGTCAGATGCAGTTCTAAGAGATAGTATGTCGAAAAGAGCGCGAAAGATGGCCGAGGAGCGGTTCTCAATGAGAACTGTAGCGGACAGAACAATGGAGATGTACCGTACCCTGTAGTAGCTTCTGGCAGAGATCTTAAAACCGGCTCCAATTCCAAAATCCTTAGAGTTCGGCTCTATCATCGCTTTCCTGGCTTCATGGCATGGAGTAAAGAGATATCAAGAGGCCACCCGATTTCTGGGACGACATGCCATCGAGATTGCTGCTTTCAACAGCCAAGAAAATTAGAGAGATGAGAATAAGGGGAGCAAGCAAGATAGCGAGGGCTGCAGCAGAGGCGATGGTGGAAGAGGCCAGCTCGATAAAGGCCGCTTCTCCGACTGAATTTGCTGAGCGCATGAGGATTGCTGCAGAATGTCTGCTTAAAACGAGGCCAACAGCCGTTTCATTGCCAAACGCTTTGGAGTACATAATGGCGCCCCTTGAGAAAGCAACCGCCCAAGGACTTGGAATAGGTGAGTTGAGAACGATCGTTCAAAGCAGGGCCAAGGAGTTCATCGAGAACTCTTTGAAAGCCACGAAAATGATTGGAAAATTGGGCGCTGAACTTTTGGGGGAGAGAAGGGTCATAATGACCCACTGCCACAGCATGGCGGTAGTGTCGATATTTGCCGAAGCCTCTAGGAGAGGCAAGGTCATGTTGGCATACGTAAAAGAAACTAGGCCGAGGTACCAGGGGCGCATAACGGCAAGACAGCTCTCAGAGCTTGGCGTAAAAGTCCACCTGATCGTAGATTCAGCGGCTTTATACTATATGGACCGCGTGGATGCCGTTCTCGTCGGGGCGGATGCCATAGCTCTGGATGGGAGTGTTGTTAACAAGATCGGCACGTGCTTTACAGCCATGGCGGCAGTAAAAACGGGCAAGCCGGTCTTCGTTGCCGCTGAAACTTACAAGATAGCCCTTAAAGCAAAAACAGGTTCATCGATTCCAATCGAGATGAGAAGCCCGCTCGAGGTCGTTTCAAATAGCTTCGTTCGAAAATATAGGGGCATCGAGATATTGAATCCATCGTTCGATATAACAGAACCTGCAATGATCACAAACATAGTGACGGAGGCGGGAATCTTAAGTCCTCCCTTCTCCCATTCGATGAGGAAGGTCGTCTCGGAACTCGGATATGGAATAGAAGGTCAAGAACCTTCCACTTGATATTTCACCGAGGTGGCGAGAACACTTGTGTTGCGTATAAGGTCCAATTTTATGGAATGTTCAAAACCTCCAGCGCCTATGAGTAATTTTAAATAACGATGATCGGAACCCCGCTTCGGGTCATAGATTGGAGAAGACCGTTGCTGGTAGTATGACCGCTAGATCTATTGTAGCGGTAGCCATTCTCGGGGCAGTGTTCGCGTTCATCGCCAATGCGTGGCTAGCACTTCAACCCAGTTATTACATGGTTGTCAACTATAACTTGGGGTATGTTGGTTGTGCATTAAGCTTGGCTCCCCTTTCTTTCCTTGGGATCTTTACATTCATGTTGATTGGAAGATTGTTGAAAGGGCGCTGCAGTCTCGAAACACTGACCTTAGTTTATTGCATAGCAATGATGACGGCGTTCTTCTGCAACCATTATTTCCCATGGTATATTCCGGGAAGCGTGTTTACGAGCAGGGCAATTGAGCCAGATCTTTCAATCAAGTACTTCCCATGGTATATGGCTCCATCCAAGAGTATCATAACGGATATGATATATGGGAGCACTTCCACTTCAATTGCCGAATGGCTCCCCTCCTTGATCTTCTGGAGTATTTTCCAGTGGATCTTTGGCCTGTTCTCCATATCTATGGCTATGGTTCTCAGAAGGAGCTGGTTGGATGTTGAGAAGTTACCATTCCCTCATACACAAATTATGTACACCTTCATGAGCAAGGCCTCTGGAAAACAGGGGACCCTTCTCAATCGACTTGGAGTGCCCCTCATAATCGGCATAATCATAGGACTGGTCGTCCAAGTGCCCATATTCATGACTTTTGTCTTTCCGTGGTTTCCGGACATATATGCCTGGAAGGTTAACAACTGCTACTTTGGGGCAACATGGGTGACCCCCGAATCTCCCCTAGCTCCTGTTGCTGGTTTTCAGACATTCAACAAGTGGCCACCTTTCTATGCACTGTTCTATCTTGTGCCCGCATTTGTGCTCAAAAGTTATCTTCTTTCCTTCTTGATTTTTCTAATACTCACCCAAATCTTCTACTCCATGGGCTATTATACCGGCCTACTTGAAAATCCAGGTTGCGGTAGAAATTGGTGCCCACCCAATCCTGGCCAGTCCCCTCCAATAAAGTGGTATGCCGTTTCAAACATAGGAGGACCAATAGGACTTGCTCTCTGGTACATAATCATGAACAGAAGCTACCTGCTAGTTACACTTAAGGCAGCTATTGGAAGTAGGGGGAATGTAGAAGAGCTCGAAAGCAAGGAGGCAATGAGTTACCGCAGCACTTGGATCTTATTCATCGGTTCGATGCTTGGAATGATAGCGTTCTTTTCAATTATCGCGCCACCACAATCAACGAATGGATTGATAGCCATACTCATCGTCCCATTAGTTGGTATAGTATGGAATATTGGAGCAAGGGTCTTCGCATACACGGGATTCAATGGCGTTGTCTACAGTGGAGCTGGAACAGCGTTCGTATGGAACCTTTGGCCTCAACAGCCAATACCGATCACTGAAGAGTGGTTCACGCATATGTTCATGCAGCGCACCTTGATAACTGATGGTTCCTACGGATACGGATGGTCAGGCGCTTTCCCCGCGTTACTATCGAGTTTCAAGATGGGCGAGCTCACAGGGACGAGCAACAGAAAGATCATAAAAGTGGCTCTCGTAGTCCTTCTGGTCGTGCCCTTCTTTTCGCTGCTGAGCATGGTAACGCTTTCGCATCTTTTCGGAGCAAGCAGGTTCGCCGAATACTCGGATATGGGTAGCAACGTTGTCATGAGGTTCGCATATGAGGGTTCTCACGAGAGCTGGCCTGCAAAATCGCCCTACCAATTCGAGGTCGCACTTGGGATTATCATGGTAGGGCTACTAGGTTACCTTCACTCTAGATTCCTTTGGTTCCCGCTAGAACCGATCGGGTGGCTAATGTCCATTTCAGAACACACGCAGCTGGAGGGGGTTTGGACATCTATTCTTGTAGCCTATGTTGCAAAGTCGATAACGCTCAGAGTTGGAGGAAGTAAGGCTTACGAGGAATATGGCGTTCCAGTTGCATCGGGCATGATGATAGGCACGGCCATAGCGATATTGCTCGGTGGCTTCGTAGGTGCTGTGAGGTTCTTCTTCCCATTCTAATATCTTTCCAATTACATCTATATTTCATTCAGCGCCGTACTAGAAACGTAAATAGGCAGCATATGCCCTCAAAATGCCCGCCGTTGAAGAGAGCCGGAAGCTTCGAGCTCAGCTTGCATGGCGGAAGGGCACCTGCCTGGCTGACAGTCAGGATGAGGAAGCTAGCCTCAGTAATAGTTGAGATGATCGTAGATGAATATGGCCAGGAGAAGTTTCTAGCGAACCTATCCGATCCCCTGTGGTTCCAAGCTCTTTCCTGCGTGCTGGCATACGACTGGGACAGTTCAGGTGTCACAACAGTAACGTGCGGTATTCTGAAGGACGTTCTGAGCAGAATGCAACTTGGCATAAAGGGTGTTGGAGGAAAGGGATCAGCATCGCGCAAAACGCCCCAAGAGCTAGCAAAAGTTGTTGAGGAGCTGAAACTGGGGGAGTCCGTTCTCGAAAGGCTTCGGTATTCGTCAAGAATGTGCGCAAAGGTTGACAACACGGCGATACAGGCTGGGTACCAACTTTACCACCATGCGATGTTCATCACCTCTACGGGCAAATGGGCGGTCGTTCAGCAGGGAATGAACCCATCATTCAAGACCGCCAGAAGGTACCACTGGCTCTCCGATGGAATAAAGAGCTTCGTTGAAGAGCCACACCAAGGCATAGTTGGTCAAATGGTGCACGAGCGCGTACTTGACATGACATCGAAAGAAAGCGATGAATCTAGAAGGTTGTGCACTGACTTGGCATCGGAACATCCAGACAGGATAAGGAGAAATTCAGGCTCTATAAGGCAGCTTGGGCAGAAGAGCCTCAAGATGTGGCTTGGTTCTTCAGATCACAATCAAAGTCTTCCATTGTATGCTGTCGTTGAAGAAAGCCAGATCAACTGGAAGGCCCTTGAGCAGGCTTACGAGATCAAGCCCTCGAACTACGAGGAGCTTCTCGCAATAAGGGGTTTCGGCCCATCAACTGCAAGGGCTCTAGCCCTTGTTGCCGAGGTTGTATATGGCGCCCGCACGAGCTGGAAGGATCCGATAAAGTTCTCTTTTGCATTCGGAGGGAAGGATGGGATTCCATTTCCAGTTAAGAGAAGGACCATGGACAGATCGATCTCAATCCTTCAAGAGGCTATTCAGGAAGCGAAGATCGGAGAAACCGAAAAGATCAGAATGGTAAAGCGCCTGATGGGCTTCACGCAGCGCCTGAGTTCTTCATAAAAGGTCCTCCGATTCTGATCGGTAAAAAAGCAAGATCTGCAAAATTTCAAGTGGTTGAAGCTTATCTTCCTTTCTCGCCGAAAAGCTCAAATGGCAAAGTGTAGATCTTGACCGCTCCAGTCGAATCCCTCTGGTCGAATCCACCTCTTTTGACCGAACGTCTTTCTGGTGCGAATAAAGATCTCTCGGAGTTCCTTTCTTCAATCTTCATCGTGCCCTTGTAAAGCTTCAACCTCATGCTTCCAGTTACATACTTCTGCGTCGAATCTATGAAGGCGTCAAGATCTTTCCTCAGTGGATGCAGCCAAAGACCATGGTAGACGATGTCTGCCCAAAGCGCATCGATCGACCTTTTCAGCCTTAGCTGCTCCTTTGTAAGTGTGAGCTGCTCAAGGTCGCAGTGGGCTGCAAGGAGTATCGTTGCAGCTGGAGCTTCATAGAGCTCCCTTGACTTCAAACCTATGATTCCATCTTCGATTATGTCTATCGCGCCAATTCCGTTCTGCCCCCCAATTCTATTTAGGTACAATATGATCTCGACCGGATCTTTGACGCCATCAACATCGATCGGGACGCCATTCTCAAATCTGAGATTTACCACTGTTGGCTTTTCGGGAGTCTTCTCAAGTGGTGCAACCCAGAAGTAGTCTGTTGGAAACTGGCTCCGAAGGTCTTCCACTTGGCCACTGCCGATTGAGTGTGACCACATATTTATGTCGCCACCAAGCACACCCCTTCTTCTCTTTGGATCGATGCCATATTTTCTGAGCATTTCCTCCTCTTCGATCCTGGAGAGGTTCAGTTCTCTCACAGGAGCTATTATTTGAAGCTGGGGAGCATAGTACCTGAATGCCGACTCCATCCTGAATTGGTCGTTGCCCTTACCCGTACACCCATGAGCTACAGCCTCAGCTTTTTCCTCTATCGCAACCTTAGCCACCAGGCTTGCTATCAATACCCTCGTCATGGACGTTCCAACCGGATATCCTTCGTAACTTCCATTTGCCTTTATGCACCTGAAGATGTATTCTGTCGCAAATTGCTGCTTTGCGTCTATGAACCTTATGTCGAAGCCCAGTTGCTTGGCTCTCTCCCTCGCTATGTCTATCTCCTCCTCACCTTGCCCAACATCAACTAGGACAGGCATCACTTTTCCAAATCCATACCTCTCCTTCAGCAGTATTGCTATCAGTGTCGAATCTGTTCCACCGGAATAGGCGAGAGCCACAGCCTTACCTTCGCTCAATCAAATCGAACCTGTGCATCATTTTTCCTGAAATATATCTTTTTGCTGTCAAGAGAAGATTCCTCTCAGATTCTGCAAGGACAGAAAAGCGAGCTTTTAAGCACGCTTCCATCTTTTCAAGTTTTGACTCCCTCGAAAGCAGCATCCTCCTGACCTCCTTAGGATTCGGACTTCCAGAAGACCTCCTCCTTCGAAGGCAGCGGCGAGGGTCCAGTGCCGCCCTCAGGAACGCCTTGCTCAGCCTTACATCTTTCCCGATCGACCTAATTGCAACCTTTCTGATCTCTTCCCTTCTAAGTTTAGCGGGCATCTTTTTCGTATCGATGCACATACCTACTATGGCTCCAACCAGTTTGTGAGCTTGCCTGAAGGGCAGGCCGTGCTTTTGCACGATCAGTTCTGCAAGATCCAAAGCTGTCAAAAATCCCGTCCTTGAAGCCTCGTCCATCCTTCTCCCTTTGATCTTCAAGGTTGAAAATACGCCCTTGAGAACGGTGAGCGATGATTCAGCTATATCGAAGCTGCTCCAGAGCGATGGCTTGGTCTCCTGAAGATCTCTGTTGTAACCTGTTGGCAGGCCTTTGACCAATGTCAAAGAATTGAGCAGGGAGCCGTAGACATGGCCGGTCCTAGCCCTTATCAGTTCTAGGACGCACGGATTCTTCTTTTGAGGCATGACGCTTGAGGGGGAAGCATACTCGTCCGCTATCTCAACATAATCGAACTCCGATGTAGACCAAAGGATAAGGTCTTCTGACATCCTGCTCAGGTGCGACATGAGGATGGATATTGCGGCGTTCACCTCAATCAAGAAGTCCCTCGAACTTACAGCATCTACCGAGTTGTCCACGATTCCATCAAAACCAAGGAGAACTGTCGTCCTCTCCCTGTCTATCGGGAAACTAGTTCCTCCGATTGCGCAGGCGCCAAGTGGGTTTCTGTTGACCACGGCGAATGCATTCATTAGCCTTTCGAAATCTCTTGAAAGAGCATCAAAGTGTGATAGTAAGTAGTGCCCAAACGTTCCTACTTGAGCCCCCTGGGTGTGGGTGTAGAGGGGCATCATCTGCAACGCATGCTTCCTGGCTATTTTGAGAAGAACCCTCTCCAACTCCAAGATCTTTTTGCAGAGGTTCAGGATGTCTGCTCTAGCCCTCATTCGGACTGCAGTGACAACTTGATCGTTCCTAGATCTGGCCGTGTGCATCTTGCCTCCTTTCGCCGAGCCTGCTGCTTCGATCACCTTGGATTCGAGGAACTCGTGAACGTCTTCAAAACCTTCATCCTTCAGCTCTCCCTTTTCCTTGATATTTTGCAGGGCGATCAGTATCGCCTTTAGGTCCTCGATGCCTATGATCCCCTGCTCATAAAGCATGATGTCATGCGCCATAGTTCCCATAATGTCGTAATCGAAAATTCTCCTGTCTTCAGAAAGAGATGAGATGAAGGAAGCTGGCGCGCCAGCAAGCTCCCTCCTCAGCCTTGACCTGTAGACTCCTTTCAAGGGACCATCTCCAATGGCTGCCAAATCGAAACCAAGCTCCTCCATTAAGCTTTACCATCAGGAATGCCAATTCAAACGGCCGACATCTTTATCTCTTGAGCATAGAACGCCTTTTCAGAGAAAAGATCGAGATGGATCCGACGATCTTCAGAGCCTACGATATTAGGGGGATATACGGGCAGGACATCACGGTCTTGGATGCCACGAAGATAGGCGCTGCATTCGCTGAGATCATAGGATCTGGGACCATATCGGTAGGCTGGGATGTCAGGCTGAGTAGCCAACCACTTGCATACGCCTTCATGGCAGGAGCTGCTGCAAGCGGGTTGCGCGTGATGGACATAGGGTTGGCTCCAACCCCGATGCTTTACTTCAGCGTTGCCAATGAATCCTTGGATGGGGGAGCAATGGTCACAGCTTCGCACAACCCCAAAGAATACAATGGCATGAAATTCTGCAGGCAAAGGGCTCTGAGCTTTTCATACGAGACAGGCATAAAGGAGATAGCAAAAAGATGTCTATCGCCCAGTTTCGAGTTCTCTAATTCTTTCGGCAAAGTCGAGCTGAGGCAAAACTTGAAGGATGAGTACTTGAATTACCTCACGAGGGATGTCGACCAGCGCTGCTCGATGAAAGTCTTGGTTGAGGTTGGTAACGGTTGCTGTGCCATCGTTGGGGAAGCGCTTTCCAGGATTGGCTGCACTGTTTCCCTTATGCATCCAGACCCAGATGGCAATTTCCCGAATGGGACGGTCAATCCAGCCAGAGAGGAGACCGTAAAGGAGCTGGAGGAGGAAGTTGTAAGACAAAAAGCAGACATCGGTGTAGCCCTCGATGTCGATGGCGACAGGGTCTGCTTCATCGACGAAAATGGCCTTTGGACGCAGGGTGACGTAGCCTTCGCGATAATCGCGGAGCCTATCTTGGAGAGGGAAAGAAATGCAGAGGTAGTGGCGGATATTCGCTCCTCAAGAGCTGTTATAGAGCGAATCAAAGAGCTGGGAGGGAGGATCAGGTTCAGCAGGGTTGGGCACTCCTACATAGCAAACGCCGTCATAGATTCAGATGCAAAGATCGGTGGGGAGCTTTCTGGGCACATCTATATCCACGATAGGTACTATGGCTATGATGATGGAATCTACGCTGCCATAAGGATGATCGAAACGCTCTCCCAAAAGGGTGAGACACTCTCTGAAGCTAAATCAAAACTCAGAAAAATGGCCTCCTCTCCAGAGATAAGGATTGGGTTTCCGGA
>Ga0129301_1001204_pt1 | contig 12969 bp, 13 predicted proteins | sample ConPoolayeHmetaG_FD_94489 | JGI IMG/M metagenome (GOLD analysis project Ga0129301, IMG submission 94489) | Hot spring microbial mat communities from California, USA to study Microbial Dark Matter (Phase II) - Cone Pool mat layer H metaG ...
GAGATTGAAGCGAGGATGAAGGTTGAGTCTGATGTTGAGGAACTTGGAAGACTTAGCAGAGTGATGGCTATGCTGCTTGAAGATTTGGAAAAGGTTAGAAAGATAGGCGTATACACGACATAAAGCTCCCGGTGACCGCCCTTGCTTGGAGTCTACGACAACTTCCCCGAACTCTACCATTGCGTAGCGGAATATTCACATTCAACTCAGCCTAAGAGGCTTCAGAGAGCCATAATCGAAGCTGCTCATGGAATCAACCGAAACGGGGAAGGGCCATCCTTACCTGAGTTCAAAGAGCACGGTATAACCGTCATAGTTGATCTTGGGGTTGCAGATGGGGTGACGTTCACCTACGTTGACAGTGAAGTCTTTAACGAATGTCTCGAAGCGATTGAGAAAAAAGCCTTTGAGACCCTTGACTTCATATGCATAGTCAGATACTACAATGTCCGTAGTGGGAGACGAAGACCACTAAAATTCGACTACCATATGGTAAGGTTCACATTTAGGGATAAAGCCATGGGGATCATCGTCTATCATGAAAGGGGAGTGCGGCACTTGGCAATAATGAGCCTAGTCGATTTTCTCATCCAAAAAATAAATGGTGCACTCAGCAGTATGGGTGCAAAACCGCTTGTTGAGAACTATATACGCACGCTCTAACACCTAAGCCTCTCAAGAACTAGAGATTTTATCTCTTCCGCCACTTCTTGAACTGATCGGCTTGCATCGACTGAAACCATCTCCCCGAAACGAACAAAACGCAAGTAGACCTCTTCAACCTTCTCTTGAGTCTCCAGCTTCTCCATAACTGACCTCTTCTTACCGATACGTTGCATGGCAACCTCAACTGGAATGTTTAGGTAGATGGCGAGGTCAGGCTTCAAAGCGAATCTGTTAATCTCCTTAATCCATTCTATGCTTAGTCCAGTAGCTCCTTGATAGGCAAGGGAGGAATAGATGTACCTGTCGCAGACAACTACTTTCCCATCACCCAGTAAAGGTTTAATCTCTCTCTCAGTGTGGTCAGCCCTGTCTGCGGCGAAGAGAAGAGCTTCGACAGAAGCGGGCACACGATACCTCCTATCTAGGACATACCTTCTTATGAACCTACCAACCTCGCCGTTACTCGGCTCCGTCGTATAATGAGCTTTGAAGCCCTCTTTTTGTAATGCATCCACGAGGAGAATTGACTGAGTTGTCTTTCCACTCTTGTCCAACCCTTCGATGCAGACGAAGAAACCCTTCATCATCGCTTTCATCCTCAACCAACCATTTCGGAGAGGCCCTATTCTCCTAGAGATGTATTACTCAATAGTGAGAAACTTATGTTTAAAGGTTTATATTTGCGAACCCTGTCTCTAAAATAGCGGTAGGTTGATGCCTATGTGGAGATTCTCTGCTCAACAGAAGGTTTACGAAATTGGCGGATTCAAGGTTGGCGGAGAGGTTGGAGAAAACTCGACCCTGATGATTGGAAGCATCTTCTACAAGGGAGACAAAGCTGTCAAAGATGAAAAGATTGGGATATTCGACCGTGAACTCGTTGAGAAAAGAATAAAGAATGCGGAAGAACTCTCAGATCGAACCGGTCTCTCAGCAATGATAGATGTGGTCTGCAGCAATCCTGAGGCTGCTGAAAAATACGTTGAATTTGTCTCGGAATACACGAATCTGCCGATATCAATCGACGCTGTATCGGTAGAAGCGGCAGTAAAAGGCTTAGAGGCGGCTGCTAGACTCAAAATTCTCGATAGGACCGTCTTCAACTCCTTAACGCCGGAGACTAAGGAGCAGGTTTACGCGAAGATAAAGGAGGTTGGGTTGAAGAGCGCCATAATCCTCACATACAGCACAAAGGCGATAATCTCATCAAAAGAGAGGGTGAAAGTTCTTGAGTCTTTAATCCCGAAGGTTGAGGCTGCAGGCATCGAGAAGATCCTTGTCGACACAGTCGTAGTCGACATAGCAACCATAGGGCTTGCATGCAGAGCCATCCATGAGATAAAGGAAAGGTTCGGATATCCATCTGGCTGTGGAGCCCACAACGCAATAGCATCATGGAAGACCTTGAAGGAGAAGAAGGACCGTATGCTGAACGCAGTTTTCTCAGCAATTGTGAATGGTCTCCCGATAGCTGTAGGAGCAGACTTCGTCCTATACGGACCAATAGATGCGGCTGACCATGCCTTCCCAGTTGTAGGTCTAATAAACGCAACCTATGGACAGGTCCTGATGGAGGAGGGGAAAAGGCTCAACCTGACTCATCCAAGGTTTAAGATAGCCACGTTCTAAAGCGCCGAAGCCATAAAACTTAAAATCGAAAAAGACGGAATCTCTCATTAGCCTTGTGCGGCCGTGGTCTAGCCTGGTTTAGGACTCAAACATTCCAGGAACGGAGGAAGCCTTCCAAGCTTGCAATCCCGGGTTCAAATCCCGGCGGCCGCACCAGTACCCAGCAAACCAAACCACTATAGAGCCTTTGTCGGCTGACAAGCGTGCGGGGATGCTGAAAGACTTGGAACCTAGGGTCCGCGAGAAGATTCTGGCGGTCCTCATGGGACACAGGTACAGGTTGAAGACGGAGACTTTGTGGAGGGACAGTCACGCCCTAAGCACACTGGCCAGACTTGGAGACCTTGATGATGTCGCAGCAATGGAGAGGGTCATGCCAGCTCCAACTCCAAGCCAGAAGAGTGAGACGACTCAAATGCGCCATTCCATGTCTATCTGGGCATCGCCCAAAAAGCGAGAAGATGAGCGTTACTACTTGAGAGAGTTTTTGAAAAGGCATCAAATAATAATAGAAAATAGGGAGTTTACGTCGCGCTTTTGCTTCTTCCCGATTTTAGAACGAAGAAGCCTGTCATCGCTTGTAACCCTGAACATGCAAGGAATAAGGTCTCAAACCCGAAGTAGGTGACTATAAGGGTTGAGACGAATGTGGCGAAGGCGTAGGCAATATCATAGGCAGAGCTGAATAGGCCTAAGAACAAACCTCTCTTATCCCCGCTGCTCATGTCCACCACTAAACTTAGAAGGGAAGGGTCTCTGAGACCATAAGAGATTCCGAAGAGAAATTCGATAGGGTAAAGATGCATTAAATCGAATGCGAAAACGTAAAAGATTGAGCATAATGAGCCTAATATGATGCCGGCAAGGAGAACCTTCTCTTTACCGTAAAGGTCGACAAGTCTGCCGGCAGGCGCTTTAAACATGGCTGCAACAATGGTGAAGACAGCGATGAGAAGACCAATATCCACAATCGACGCCGAAAAACGGTTAAGAATGAATATGGGGTAGATTGGGCCTAGCAAGCCAACTCCTAAAGCGCTTAGAGTACTCACCGTAATCATTAGCGAGATTGATGACCTCCGCATAGGCCCATCCCCCAAAGCGTTGAGACAGATCATCCAGCCTTTTCGAAATGTTGAAACGCGGCATTACGAAGTAGATCGCCCCCAAGACTATTAATTCAAGCTTAAAGAGTATAAAATAAATCTTACTGAAGATGTGCCCCTCCTTTGTCCAGCAAGTTTGACGAATTGAAATTTCCAAGATTAATTATATCAACAACTATGAGCAAGTTTTTATGATAATGGTCTAATTATTCGGGGGACAGTTTTTATTTTGGCGTAAGTTTAGAAAACCTTTTTTGGTTGTCTGCTTCAATGAATGAGTAAGAGAGGCTTTAGAAATGCGGTTCACTTCCAAGAGTTCAGGTTGGACTGCGTCTCTATTTATGCTGGCAACATTAATTATGCTTTTAGGTACACTTACCGTAGCTTCAGCTGGGTCCCTCTCGGTTCAAACAAATAAGAATACCTACAACATTGGCGATCCCGTCTCAATCTCTGGGACTGCCACCCCCAACGCTTCAGTATATGTCAAAATAATTGATCCGAGCGGCGTCTTGAAGGTTGAAAGGGAACTTCAAACTGGCTCCCAGGGCGCCTACTTGGCAGAAGGGATCTACCTTCTAAAAGTGGCTGATGAGCCAGGCTTATGGAAGACGAATGTTCACGACCCATCCTCCAACGAGACTGTGGAGAAAACCTTTGAGGTGGTAGCAATCTGGGAGAGGCTTGGAAACCTTGAGAATCAAATTGCCAGTCTCCAAAATCAGACTCAAAGACTCGAGGAGGAGGTTGAAACCCTTAAAACCTCAGTTGAGAACCTCTTGTCCAGTCTCTCTTCGATGGAGGCAGCATTATCAACGACTACTTACATAGCTTACGGGGCGATTGCTGCATCCGCTGCGTTTGCAGTGATAAGTTTAGCAGCGTTGATGGAATATTTTAGGAAACGTGGTATTTACAGAAGAATTGTTGGGAAAACAGAGAAGGCTAAGACTAGGCGCTAGAACAAATCAAGACTCATCCTTCCATTCTCTCTTCGGAAATCTTTACTTGCTGAGTTTCAGAGATGGCTTATCCTCAAGTTTAGCCGTCTCTCCTTCTGGTGCATCGGAGGTTATCTTGAATTGTGACCATCCAACTTCATGTCCCTTCTTAGCCAACTGCGTATCCTTAGAAAGTTTGAATCGTATGGTAAGCCAGCATCGGACTGAGGCTCCAAATACGGCTTAGAGAAAGGAACAGTTACAACCTCGGGACTTTTCTTCGACATAACGGCATCAAACTCCCGTGAGCAACCATAAAATGTAATATAGATAAAGTCTATATCTTTTAAGAATACGGTTCGTAGCAAGTTTAGATAGTCTTCAGGATCAGTATCGCGATATAACTAGCTCTATAGGAGGGTATTGAAGGAAAAAGAAGAGGATTAGAGAGATGTGGATAGTAAGAAGCCTTAGAAAACATAAGGGAACTTTCAAGCCTATACTCTCGAACCTAGGCTTCCTCTTTCAGATCTCAGGAATCTTCATCCTTCCGTCAATTATATATGCCTTTGTCGTTGATGAGGTTAGGACAGCGACGGCTCTCTTAACCACGGCTCTCATCTTCATGGCTTCAGGTTTTCTTCTTAACACCTTGTCAGAGAAAAAAACGCTTAACATGAAACAATCCAGCATCCTCCTGATCCTCTATTACACTTTGGCTCCATTGATAAGTTCCGTTTCATATCTTTCCCTACATATCTTCGAAGGAAATTTTCTGGATCAACTGCTTAACAGCTGGTTTGAAACATCATCAGCAATGTCTACGACGGGTTTGACTCTGCTCGAAGGAGTTACCATGCCAAGGTCAATGATACTGGCGAGGGCGATGACTGAATGGGGTGGAGGAATAGGCATCATCTTCATTCTCCTCTCAAATTTCTACCCTAGCAGATCGCTTTTCCATTACGGAAAGGTTTTGGGCATAGAGAAGGTCACTAGCAACTACAAAAAATCCTTCATGACAGTTCTGGGCATCTACATCTTTTATACGCTCATCTTCTCCGGAGCACTTATCCTCTCAGGTCTGGATGTTTTCACTGGTTTTCAATTAACCTTCACAATTCTATCTTCAACAGGGCTGACTATTGTTAATGTGATGAACCTCCCCCTTGCAGTGCTAGTCATTATAACTGTTATGATGCTTTTTTCAGCTTTAAGTTTCTCATTCCACACCAAGCTAGTCTCATCCATCTTTAAGAGGGACTGGAAAGACTTTGCATCCTACATCTCAGACTGGAGAAGACTTGCTGTTAAAGAGCTTCTACTATATGTCCTCTTCCTAGGCTTCTCAACGACCATATTCGCCTTTCTCTCCAGACTGGATCCATACCGTGCCTTTTTCCATATTGTAGACATGTCTTCCTCATGCGGTCTTAACGTAGTTCCATTTGACAAGATCGGAGATGCGGGAAAAACCTTCTTAACGTTGGTTATGTTGATCGGTCCATGCTCATTCTCAGTGGGCGGAGGAATAAGGATGATAAGAGTTTACATCCTCGGCAAGGCGCTGTATGAGTCCCCAAAAATCCTCCTTAGAGGCCAACGTTTGAGAATCAAGTTAGAAGATGAATATCTGAAGGCTTCAGATTTTATGATTCACCTTTTAATCATAATCTTATACATTGGAATCTCATTCTTCTCCGCGATTGTCCTTTGTAATTATGGCTATACTTTTTCTGATGCATTAGTTGAAAGCGTCTCAGCTATCACGACAACCGGGGATTCTCCTAAGACCTTAACGCCTAGCCTTCCATGGACGCCAAAAATCCTTTTAGGGATACAAATGCTTTTGGGAAGGATTGAAATAATCCCGCTGTTAATCGCCCTCTCACCCATCAAAGAGAGACCTAAGAGCTAAAAAAGGAAAAAAGGCTGAGGAAGCTCGAATTTCCGTATTTTTATTTCAGATTTGCGCTTATCATTCGATTTCAAGCCAAGGATAGAGCGCCTTAAGTTTCTGCATTGCTTCTTGAACCCTCTCTTCTGGGTACTCGTAGGGCATAAGTTTCCCGCTTAAGTAATCATCATAGGCTTGCATGTCGAAGTATCCATGCCCGCAGAGCAGGAAGAGTATCGACTTCTCTTCTCCCGTCTCTTTGCATCTCAAGGCTTCATCAATCACTGCTTTAATTGCGTGGGCTGGCTCCGGAGCTGGAATAAGCCCCTCAGTCTTGATGAATAAGTCAGCAGCTTTGAAGACATCCACCTGATTGTAGGCAACCGTCTTGACTATTCCTTCCCTATGGAGGAGGCAGAGGGTTGGAGCCTTTCCATGATAACGTAGACCACCAGCATGAATTGGAGCAGGAACGAACATATGCCCCAGAGTGTACATCTTAAAGAGCGGCGTTAACCGGGCGGCGTCGCCATGATCATAAGTGTAGAACCCCTTCGTTATTGATGGGGCTGCAGTCGGCTCAACAGCAAGGAAGTCCACATCCTTCGGAGCCTTACCAGAGACCTTATCATAGTAGAAAGGCCAATAAAGACCTGAGAAGCTGCTTCCGCCACCGATGCATCCAACAACGAGGTCCGGATAGTCATCAACTTGCTTAAGCTGCATCTGCGCCTCTTGCCCAATTATGGTCTGGTGGAGTAGAACATGATTCGCTACGCTTCCTATTGAGTATTTCGCGTCATCATGAGTCACTGCGTCCTCAACAGCTTCACTTATGGCTATGCCTAAACTTCCTGGAGAGTTAGGGTCGTTCTTCAGGATTCTTCTTCCACTCTCCGTCTTGTCACTTGGGCTTGCATAGACATCTGCACCCCAGGACTCCATCAAGACCTTTCTATAGGGCTTCTGGAGGTAACTCACCTTGACCATGTAGACGGTCGCCTTCATCCCAAACATCATACACGCAAAGGCCAAAGCGGATCCCCATTGACCTGCACCAGTCTCGGTTGTTAGCCTTTCCACACCATCCTTCAGCGCATAGTATGCCTGTGCCACAGCTGTGTTAGGTTTATGGCTTCCAGGGGGGCTCACACCCTCATATTTGTAATAGATCTTGGCTGGTGTGCCTAAGGCTTTCTCAAGTTTCTCGGCTCTATAAAGCGGGGTCGGTCTCCACTCCCGATAGACTTCCCGTACCTCTTCAGGTATTTTTATCCACCGCTCTTGACTCATCTCCTGCATTACGCACTCCTTCGGGAAGAGCCTCATCAACTGTTCAGGTTTCACCGGCTCTCTTGTAGATGGGTCAATTGGTGGGGGGAGAGGTTTCGGAAGGTCTGGTAATATGCAGTACCACTGCTTCGGTATGTCTTCTTCATCTAGCAATATCTTTCTTGGAGCCATTTTCCATCATCCTTTTTGTTCTATAATGGATAGAATTGGACTCATATGCCATATTTAAGCTTTTGTGTACAAAAAAGCTCATCGTGGAGTCTCAACTGCAATAAGGATGCATTCACGCTTTATCTTCCAACCTAGCCTCTTCGATTATAAAGTGTCCAGCGTCTGCTTTCCAGACAACCTTCGCCCTTACAACTTGAATCCTCCTCTTAAAGTATGGCGCATCGAGTACGAAGGTCTCGTATTCACCTCCCTCACCAAGGATTGAGACTTGGAACCTCCGGCTTAACTCAATCAGATCTTTCAAAGCTTCCTCGTCAATCCTTCTCCCGAGCCATTTCCGGTTGAAACCATAAGCATAAACACCCACGATTATGACGTCGAAGCCTAAGCCTATTATCTCATTCATCAACCTTATCGGCTCTTCGCGCCAAAGCGGAGCTATTGATTTAAGCCCGAGCTCACCACAGACTTTGTCAATGCGATTCTTCTGGTACTCGGATGAGACTGCACCTGAGATAACGCCCTCAACATCAAGATTACTTAGAAGTCTCTTTAAGTCTCTAAGCTCCTCCTCTTTCCCCAAGTTTGTCCAAGTCTTCACAAGCGATATTCCAATCGACTCAGCAAATAGGTTCGTAAGCTCAGTGTTCGGGTAATGAAACATCCAGCTATCTTCCCTTTCAGGGATAACCGTAACTAAATATTTCACTTTGTAGCCATCTTCCAAAGCACGGTAAAGCGCGAGGGCGGAGTCTTTTCCACCGCTGACTAGGGCTGCAACATCCATTGCTCTTCATGCTCAGAAGAAAGTGATAGGAAGAACTCTCTTAAGTTTTATTCTTTACCGAAGATCTTGTCAACTTCAACTTTCCAGCTGGGCAATTCTTCAGGCTTTTCAGGATATTTTCCATAAAGCGCCTTAACCCTCTTACTTTTCTCAGCCATCTTCCGAAGTCTTCTAAGCAATGTGAGTCTCCCCAGCCCCTTGAACACCCTTGTAACTACATCTGTAATGTTGAGGTGTATGTCATCACCCATGCTTGCGGCTAGGACATCCTCTTCCTTGATTAATCGGTACTTCATGCCGTAGTTTAGATCTTCATTTGCCAAGCTTTGAAGGAACAGTCTGAAAACGTCGAGACCTGCCTGTTTAGACCCGTATGCCCTCATATAACGGACGTTTATGGGCCATAGGTTTTCCACAGTTGGGTCACTGGCTTCAAGAACTTTTGATATAACCTCTCCAGCCATTTTTCCACCCGTCATGGAAGGGCCAATTCCGCCGCCGTGTATTGGGTTAGCTTGGCATGCAGCGTCACCAATTACTACTATACCGTTTCCAACGAACGAGTCCAAGGGTCTACGTGTCGGGACATAGCCACCCCCACCATGAAGAGCTTTTGAACCTTCAAAAAGCGGAAGGGAAAGGACGTGCCCGTAAAACTGGCCTTTCGGATTTGGGGACCCTTTGACCGCCGCGACCCCTAGCCCAACATTCACCTTCAAACCTTTTTTAGGGAAGATCCAATAGTAACCGCCCGGTGCAACCTTTAGGTCCAGATAGATCTTTAGAATGTCTGGTTCAGAAACCTCTTCCCTCAACTCACGGATCTCCCTATAACAGATCGCGAGGTCTTCTGGGCTTATTCTCTGGGTTATACCCATTTCAAGAGGCATCTTACTCCGTAAGGTTGCGGAGACTCCGCTCGCATCGACTGTGACTTCGCCTCTAAGGATGGTTTTTGAGTTGTCTTTTACTCTCTTGGCTCTCACACCTTTCACAAAACCATTCTCAATTATTGGCTCTAAAACGTGGGTTGAATCAACGAGGACTGCGCCTGCGTTTACCGCCTCTTTTAGAATCCTTTGCCCAAAGATGTAGCGGTTGACCATAAACCCTGTGAGCCCCTCACCTGAGATGTGGAAGACTGTTTCAAGGTCGGGAGAGTATATCTTTACGCCGGAGATCACGCCTTCTAATTCGTCTCCTTTAGGGTATGTTAAATCCAGATTGTCGAAGTGGTGCTTTCCAATCGCGTCGCCGCAGACTTTGTCTCCGATCGACCTTGCCTCTTTCCGGTCTACAAGGCAGACTTTGAATCCTGCTGAGGCAAGGGTCTTTGCTGCTATGCAGCCTGCTGTTCCAGCTCCAACCACGGTGACATCAAACTTTTCCAAACCTGGCGCCTCAGTGTATTTTTTACATTAGATTTAATAGTTAAATCTTATAAATCATGATGTAAATCTGAATACACTAGGTGTGTTAAGGTGGACTTTGGAATAGTGCTTGAGAGGGAGATTCGGAAGATGATTGAGGCCCGGATGAGGAGAACGCTTGAGGGTATAGAGGAGACGATTCAAGAGATCTTCAAAAGCCAGAAGATAAGCCTGGAAGACCTAAAAGAGACTGTACAGAGGCTTGAGAAAAGTTTCAACCTGTTATCGCAGAAGTGGAGCCTCCAAATACTTTACATACTCTTCTTCCGAAACGCTGTGGGTTTCGGCGAATTGAAGAATATTCTCGGTGTCAACTCCCGCACTTTATCGGACAAGTTGAAGACGTTAACCGAGAGCGGATATGCCACGAGATTTGTGGATCCGGGACCGCCCTTGAGGGTTAATTACTCTTTGACAAAGAAGGGGTGGGACACTGTGTTGTTGGCTCTGCCGTTGCTTTATTACTCAAGCCGAGATCTGGTCTAAAAGGGCATAGAAGGTTGGGAAGAAAGGTCAGCATATGGGATCTTCATTACATTAAGCATTTATGCATTAAAGAAGGGCGGATATGACTGAAAAGCTAAAGATACCGAAGCCCATCTCAGCCGGTCTAATCCTCTCCTATAGGTGCACGAGCGAATGCAAGCATTGCATGTACGCGTGTTCTCCAAGATGGAGAGGGGACTGGGTGACCATCGATGATGCGGAGAGAATTCTGGCTCAACTCTCGGGCATGATTCACGAAAGCCCACTCGGGCCTCAAAGTATAGGTGTAAACTATGGACTCCATTTTACAGGCGGCGAACCCTTCTTGAATTTTGGCCTCCTTCTTAGGATTGTTGAGATTGCGCATAGGCTAAAGATTCCTTCAACCTTCGTTGAGACTAACTCTTTCTGGAGCGTTAGTGATGAGGTTGCAAGGTCTAAGCTGACTAGGTTGAGGGAAGCTGGATTGCAAGGCGTCCTCGTAAGCGTGAACCCATTCATCTTGGAACACATCCCATTTGAAAGGACCATGAGAACTATAAGGATTAGCAGAGAGACTTTCGGCGACAACGTGATTGTCTACCAGAGTTTCTTCTACCATCAATTTAGGATGCTAGATTTAGATGGTGTGCTGCCCTTCGAAGAGTATCTGCGCCGTGCCGGTTCCAGAAGCCTAAGTTATGTGGAGCTGATTCCCATGGGAAGAGCCTGTTATAAGCTTGGGCACTTATACAAAAGATATAGGGCCAAAGCTTTCTTCAGCGAATCTTGCCTGGAAGAGTTGACTAGACCTTGGCATGTTCACATCGACAATTATGGCAACTATATCGCTGGCTATTGTGGAGGAATATCCCTCGGTGACGCTAGGAACTTAGAATCGATCTGCGAGGGAATCGATCTTGGCAATTTTCCCATAATCGCTCAGCTCATATCTCCGGGAGGGTTAGGGCGGCTTCATAAGATGGCTGTCGAAGAGTTTGGCTATGGAGATCTCCCAGATGGATATATCTCAAAGTGTCACCTCTGCGTCGACATTAGGAAATACATTTCTCAGCGAACCTCTGAATTTAGAGAGTTGAGACCGAAAGAATTCTATGAAAACCTGTAGTCCGGCTTCTTTATAAATTAAGGAAAAGAATAAATGCTGAAAGAGCTAGGATGTTCTCCTAATTTCGTCCCATCGGCTTATGATCATGTTGGTTAGTTCGGGCTTCAGTTGGTATAAAGTCTTTGCTTCACCTCTAGGTATAAAAATGCGAATCTTGAATGATCTGCCACCTGGGGTGGTGGTGTCAAAATAGTACTCTGGCTTTCTCAGTTCTAAACCTTGATATTTTTTGTGGAATTCTTCTATTGCTGGTTTTATGCATTTGCTTATGATTTCTTCATTCGACAAGTTTCCATGCGGCAGATCTACATTAAAGGTGTACTTTATGAAGCCTTCGTGGGTGCAATTGACAATTCTGCTATTCATAACCTGGACGTTTGGAACCTGTAGGAGGTTAAAGGACGGGGTATACAGCTTTGTATAATTTATCGTTATCTCCTCAACCTGCCCCTCAACATCACCTATTCTTACATAATCCTTTACGTGAAAGGGGCGGCTTATTATAACATAGAAGCCCGCGACAAAGTTGTTAATTGTTTGTGAAGAACCGAAGCCTAAAGCTGCCCCGAGAACAGCCGATCCACCTAAAAACCACGTAGTTGGAAGTTCAAACATGCTCATTACTGCGGTCGACGCGGCTACAATTGCTCCCACACGTAAGATGAGACGGAAAGAGTTTTCGACATGAGGCTCCAACTCAAATCGTTTAACCATCTCCTTAACTGATCTGCTCATCATTTTGTAGACTAAAAGAACTAATGCTAAGATTATGATGGTGACTACTATGCGGTGAAACTCGGACTGTAAAATATCTAAAGAGTCTGTTATATTCTCCGTCCACATTTCATCTGCTCTCCACATTGCAATAATAGATGAAAAGAGATTGTTAAGGAAGATTAAAAAATTTAAGGTCTGATATTATTTCAGTCAATCATCCTCAGCAAGCCAGTCTACGCCCTTCTTTATTTTGCATCGATTAGAAGTCGAACTTTTCGAATTGTTGCATAGGGTTTCATCAAAATGTGGGAAAAATCTATTCTCAGCCACTCCTCGTAGAAAGTAGCTACCTTTTTGATTGTGAGGAACCTCCTCTTGAACTTTCGTCTAATCTCGAATATGCGTTGTTTATCAATCTCCCCCCTTTTCACCTTCATAAACAATTTTTCATAGCCTTCCACGATTACTTGAATCTCCTTCTCGATACGCATCTCCACATCGCCTATTATTCTTTCTACTGCTTGACTATTCATAATGACGACTCTTGAGATGACCACTGCATTTTCGTCAATCTGCCTTATGAACTCTAGAAAGGTCCTCGCATCTACGAGGCTTCGGCTCCTGTCAAATTGCTTCTGATGCAGCGAAAAGGCGTAGACCCCGCGGCAGAGACGTATGTAGGGCGCCTTCTTCAACAGATTCTTAATTTTCCCCCTCTTCATATTCTTTGGAACTTTA
>Ga0129301_1001206_pt1 | contig 12961 bp, 10 predicted proteins | sample ConPoolayeHmetaG_FD_94489 | JGI IMG/M metagenome (GOLD analysis project Ga0129301, IMG submission 94489) | Hot spring microbial mat communities from California, USA to study Microbial Dark Matter (Phase II) - Cone Pool mat layer H metaG ...
AAGAGGAAAATAAATCTCCTCTTTGAAAAGGTCTCTCCTTTCACCTTTTCTAGCCCGAAGATAGGCATTTTGATTAGATTTTATTTTTCATGTTCTCTTTGCCCCCATCTTTCTCCCTAGGATAGAAGGAAAATGAGGTTCACTCTTCCAAGCCTTCCTCATTCCTTCCTTCTCCTTATTGTTTTCAACCTTCAAGTCTTCTCCCTCAAAAGCCTAGACAAGCTCTAAAAATGACCTCCCGAGAAGGTGTTTCATAGGAGAAACACTCATCTTTTCTTCAAGCGGTAAACTCCTGAGCGATTCCCTATTTATTGTCGAAGGTGAGAGGATAATTAGAGTCAAAAAACTTGATCTTGAGATTGAGGCTAAAAGGAGAGGTTTAGATTGTAGGGGAAAATATATAATTTTTGGTCTAATCGACGCGCATCTCCACATCGAGCCTTAGGTCCTAAAGTTTTTCTTATCATATGGAGTAACCACGCTAAAAGATTGTGGGAATATCCTGAGCATAATTAAATTCATAGCAGATGAAGTCTTAGAAGGGAAAAGGCCTGGATTCCGAATATACTGGGGAAGCCCTCCTCTTGAAAGTCTCCACAAAGAGCAAGATAAAAAAGACCCATGGAAGATAAAAAAACCCGAGCATGCAAAAGAATTAGCAACAAAATTAATTTCCCAGGGAGTAAACTACATCAAGGTGTATAACAAAATTAAGGAGGAAGACTTAAAAGCCATCCTCGAAGTGGCAAAGGAGAAAGGCATCTCTGTCATTGGTCATTTAAGAAATGTGGGTGCCCTGAAGGCGGCTGAGCTTGGCATCCACTGTATTGAGCACGGCATTGGAATTCCTGAAGTGTATTTAAAAGAACCTCTCAATCTCCCCCTCGATTATGACGATGATGATATTTCCCAGAGGTTTCGCTCCTGGCAATTCGTCATCTGGAAAAATATAGATGAGTATAAGGCAGAAAAAGTGATGAATTTTCTCATCGAGAAAAATGTTTTTGTGACCTCAACCCTCATATCTAAGAGAGTAATTAAACCTTCCTTAAGAGAAAAAGAACTAACCCCAATCTGGGAAAAGATACCTGTTTTCTTCAAAAAATACAGTTTGAACCCCGGAATTGGAGAACACTGGGTGGAAAAAGATTATGAAAATTTTTAACAAAATTTTGAGAGGAAGAAAAAAATGGTTTCTTGATTTCTTCAAAAAGGAGAGAAAATAGCTGCAGGTGCAGATTCCCCGGTGCCGTTTTCCTCCCCTGGATACAGCCTGCATGAAGAATTATAGCTTCTTTTCTCTACAGGCATTCTTTTCCTCGATGTGCTCAAAATCTCAACCTGGAATGCAGCAGATCTCTTTGAGGCAGAGGATTCAATCGGCTCCGTGGAAGAGGGTAAAATCGCAGATTTTGTAATCCTCGATGAAAAGCCCCTCCTTGAGAAACACGCTAAAGATATACCGAATTGTAAGATTAGGTAAAGCGTATGATCATGAAAAATTGGGAGAAAAACTTTAAAAATTCATCGAGCTCCCCGAGGTCCCTTAAGATGAATCTTCATAAAAGTTAATAAAGTTCTTGTGAGCAAACAAATTCAATGAAAATATAAATAGCTTAAGGAAAATAAATAAATGTTCATCACAATAATGAGTACCTGAGTTGAGATAAAGAGGGTATCAGAATAGGTCACTCCTGATTCCAAAAAATCAAGAAAGGCGACAAACTCAAGAGCCACCGAACGATACTGTATCATGCTGTTAGAATTAGAGACTACCAACATCTTCAGACTCAACTCAAAGAAGGCCCCATTTATTCTCATCTAGTTCGCTCAACAAACCGTTGTTCTTTCATTCTTCCCAACTCATCCCCAAGGGTTTTAGGGGGAGAGCACTTCACACTCTCCCCATAGAAAGGAAAAGAGTGTCTGTAGGGGTCAAATTGAGACGTTTCTTCTTTGAGGAAGGCCACAGGAGAGGGTTTGAGGATTTGCGAAAGGAGGAAGTAGCTTCTGCAGATTAACAGGAATCTCTTCTTCATAGCTTATGTGCTTAAAGAAGAACTCCGCAGACTCTGGGGATTCGAATCTAGAGAAGAGGCCGAGAGGTTTTTCATCGCTTGAAGTAGAAAGGCGCTGAATCTGGGATTAGGAAGCTTATGAAGTTTGACACTCTTTTTCAGAGACATGCCGATGGCATCCTGAATTATTTTCCCTATCCCCTCTCCAAAGCAATGGTCGAAGGGATTAATAACAAGATCAAAGTCATGAAGAGAAAGGCTTATGGTCACAGAGAAGTGGAGTATTTTAAGCTCAAAATCTATAATCTCCACTTATCCAGGTACTCATTATTGGGAAGAACCAAAATAAAAAATAGATGACTCCATTTTCCTACTAAAAAGCCTGAAGAACCGCTTCTTATTTAATAGATTATCCCTAAAGCTTAGAGGAACCTAAAAATTGAATAGAGGCTTCCTTCTTGGGGAAAGAAAATCGAGGAAGAGATAAGTCTCTCTTAGATTAAGACCCACAAATTGAAAAAAAATGAGCCCTCTTCCATTTTTTTAAAAAAAAGATAAATTTTCAAGGTTTTAAGGAATAAATGTCGAAGCAAAGAAGAAAATATGTTTCCGCTTGTTCCATTCCGCAAGGACAAAAGAAGAAAAAAGATTTATCTTAGGCTTCTTTTCTTTTGCTAACATAAGAAAGATAATTTAATAATTTAAATTAAGGATGTAAAATTCTGAAATAAGGAGGAAGAGGATGAAAAAAACATCCTTAAAATTAATAGCCTCTTTGATGCTTCTTTTCATTGTCTTAATCAGAATTGGCGCTTCTGAGGAGAAAGTAAACCGGATCGATTCGCTCTTTAAAGAATGGGACAACAAACAATCTCCCGGTTGTGCCCTTGCTATTATAAAGGATGGAAAAATAATTTATGAAAAAGGGTATGGGATGGCAAACCTCGAGCTTGAAGTACCGATAACTCCACAATCAGTTTTTTATGTGGGCTCTGTTTCTAAACAATTTGTTGCCTTTTCAATCGCTCTTCTAGTAAAAGAAGGGAAAGTATCGCTTGATGACGAAATCCAGAAATACCTTCCTGAAATTCCTGATTACGGGAAACCAATCACCATCCGCCATCTAATCCACCATACAAGCGGATTAAGGGATTATCTCACTCTGGAAGAAATAGCTGGGATTGAATTTGGCTCTTATCATGAACAAGATGTGCTTGAACTTATCGCCCGTCAGAAAGAGCTCAATTTTCCACCTGGAAAAGAATATCTCTACAGCAACTCGGGCTATTTCTTGCTGGGGCAGATAATAAAGAAGGTAAGCGGAAAGTCCCTTCGTCAATTCACCGAGGAAAAAATCTTCAAGCCCTTGAACATGAAAAATTCTCATTTCCACGATGACTTCACGATGATTGTCAAAAACAGGGCTTCAGGCTATTTCCCCCAAGCTCCGGGTGGATATAAAAATTTCATCACCACCTTTGACTGCGTCGGCTCAGGCGGGCTTTTCACCACGGTCGAAGACCTCTTTCTCTGGGACCAGAATTTTTACCACTGCCAGGTTGGAGGAAAGGAGGTAATCGAAATGATAAACACTCGAGGAAGGCTCCAGAGCGGAAGGGAAATCGATTATGCTTTTGGTCTAGTTAGAGGAGAATACCGAGGACTAAAAACCGTGTCCCACGGTGGAGCACTCGGAGGCTATCGATCGATGCTCCTTCGCTTCCCAGAACAAAGATTCTCGGTAATCATTCTCTCCAATCTAAGCTCATTCAACCCTTCAAAACTTGCCTATCTTGTTGCCGATATTTACCTTGCCGACGAGTTCAACAAAGAAAGAGCTGAGCTCAAGGCTAAGGAAGAATTCTTTAAACATCCTCCAGAGAAACTTAAAAAATTTACGGGTTTCTACATAAATAAAAAAATCGGAGTAATGCACAGAATTAGCATCGAAGATAGCAACCTGTATCTCTCACTCTTTGGAGAAAAATATGCTCTCAGGGCCTTGAGCGAAAGAGAATTTGAAGTGGAGAAAGCTCCTGTAGAAGTGAGGGTAAAATTTGAAGATGAAAAAGGAGAAAAGCCAGCCTTCATGCATCTTTCGATAGAGGGAGAGGAAGAGGAAATTTATGAAGCATTTGAACCCTTAAAGCTTTCCCTCGAGAAACTTAGAGAATATGAGGGCGAATACTGGAGCGATGAGCTAGAGGTAGAATTCAAGCTTAAAATTAAAGACAAAAAACTATTTTTTACCCACAAAAATGCACCACGCTTTCCCCTTCAGGCGACCGTTGAGGACAGATTCAACCTGCCGGGAATGATTGTGGTCAAATTTATCCGGGATGAAGCAAAAAAAATCTCCGGCTTCACTCTCGATGCAGGAAGAGTTAGAAATCTTCTTTTTATAAGGAAAGGTGAATCTCAGATTAATCTTTAGAAAATTTAAATCGTGGTTAAGAGAAAAATCCTTGAAGCAAACTTGAAACTAAAAGCCAAAGTTTAGCTCAGGAAACAAAAACTGAATGTTTTCTTTTTTTGAGTAGTCTTAAGCCGAAAACAAAATAATTTATCACCTTCTATTTTAAGATCATATTTTAATCAACTGTGGAAAAGTGGGGACAGTTCAAATGTGGCCTAACAAAAGGTCCTAAAAAGTTTCTTAAACAACATGATCAAGAAAAAGAATGTACTTAACATTTCCATTTTTATAGCCAAGATTTTAGACCCTCTTTCCTAATCTTCCATGGGAAGAAGAAATAATCTTCTTAAAAGATGAATTTTTTATCCCCAAGAAGCGCGAATTATTTAAGCCTCAACTTTCAACTTCCTTAATTAAGACAAAATCAGCAGGCCTTCCCTGATATCTTATTTCACTTGCTCTTATCTCAACCTGAATAATACTCCCGTTTTTGTGAAGAATTTTTATCCTGTATATCGCAGGCACTTCTTTCCCCGCCATGCGGTCTATATAATTCTTAACCACCTTTGCAATCTCATCATGGTGAACAAACAAGATAAAAGTTTGGTTGATGAGTTCTTCAGGAGAATACCCTATTAATTTGCTCAATTTAGGATTGGCATATTTTATTATTGCATCCTGAAGAATTGCAATTCCCACCTCGTCATCATCAAAAAGTTTGTGTATTTTTCTTTTGATTGCAAGAAGTTCGTTATTTTTTGCTTCTCTCTCAAGCTCTAATTTTTCCAACTCTACAATTCGCTTGTGGAACTCCAATAATTTTTCATGCTCTTCCTTTTTCCCCTTTTCATCCATATTTTTCTTCCTTTTTCTCCTTCTCTTCCAGGAGGATTTAGTCTAGGCTAAAGATGAATTTTACTAAAATCATCGAGGTCAAAAGATGAGGTCTCATGGAATTTACTCTTTTTCAAATACTATCTTTCCATCCACGATTGTCATCAACACTTCTGTCTGAAGAATCTCTTCGGCAGGAATTACAAGCAGGTTTCGGTCAAAGACTGTTACGTCTGCCAGCTTTCCCCTCTTGAGTGAGCCACGAATGTCCCCCTCAAAGGCTGCATGTGCATTGTTGATGGTGTAAGCCTTCAAGGCTTCCTCCACAGAGATTTTCTCTTCAGGAAACCAGCCTCTCTCTGGCTCACCACTCAAAGTCTTTCGGGTCACGGCAGCATAAATTAAGTATTTCGGATGCATATGGTAGATAGCGGCACTGGTTCCAGGCCAGTCAGAGCCGAAGCTGAGAATCGCTCCATTCTGAAGAAGAGACCTAAAGGCATATGCTCCTCTACATCGTTCATGACCGATTCTTTCTTCCATCCAGCGCATATCATCGGAAACATGATAGGGGTTAACCTCGGCGATAACTCCAAGGTCCTTAAATCTGGGGAAATCTTGAGGCCTTATTACTTGGGCATGGATGATTCTGAATCCTCTCAACTCAACCCCTTCCTTCTTCAGTCTCTCATAGAGATTAAGCATCTCAGCCACACCTCTATCTCCGATTGCATGGACATTGGGCACAAAACCAGCTTCCAGGCCTATTTTTATCAATTTATACATCTTCTCCATGTTTCCGACTTTGAGCTCGGGGTCGTCTGAAGTATGTTGGCGCCAGTGTCCATAATTATCAGGTTGGTCTGTGTAGGGTTCAAAGAAGAGCGCTCCATGCGTACCCATGATCCCATCAATATAACCTTTCAAAGCCCCATAACGAAGCCAACCATCTCTCTTTCCAGTCTTGGGGTGAACCCCCATGGTAAACCCTTGCTCTTTAAGCCATGAGGCAAGAGAGAGGTCAGGACGGAGCCAGACTCGGCAGCTAAGCTCTCCATTTTCTTGAAGCTTGATAAACCTTTCTATCTGGTCTTCAGTGGCAATATCATGAATCTCAACTATCCCTGCCTCTCGAAGAGCCTTAAGCGCCGCCCTATTCTCATCAAGCAATCTCTCTTCTGATTTCGGTCTCTGGGCTCTCTGTATGGCTTCAAAGGCTGGGGTAGAGGGGAAAACTATGCCGGTTGGACGTCCATCTTTATCGAGCTCAAGTCCTGGAAGAGGGTTTTTATCCAGACCCGATTCCTTAAGCGCGGTGCTGTTTGCAAGCCACTCCTTAAAATCATAGCGACACACAAAGACGGGGTTATCTGGTGTAAGGTCATCTATCATCCTGCGGTTTGGTCTCCAGAGATTTTTCTTTTTAATCGAGCCTTCTCCTTTTCCCGCATCCCCCAGTGCCCACTGTTCGTAAGCACCCCAGAGACCCTCTGCAATCCACTCACCCTTACCCAGCAAGCTTGCGACCCGCGAAATTTCCTGACGAAGACCAGATTCATCGGAGACAGTCATGAGATTGGCGTCATTGAGGAGTGCACCAGCATGATTGAAATGGACATGAGCATCGATTATGCCTGGCGTTACAAAAGCTCCTTTAAGGTCGATTAACCTTGTCTCAGGCCCTGAGTATTTGAGAGCTCTCTCATCCTCAGCACAGACATCGAGAATCTTATTTCCTTTTATGACTAAAGCCGAGGCTTTCGGCAATGATTCTTCAAGGGTATAGATGTTTGCGTTGTAAAGAACAAGGTCTGCAGTCTCTTTTATTCTCTTCGAACAGGCGTTGAGAAAAATTACGATGAGGATTGAAGAAAGCAAAAAAGCAAAAATGCCATTAATTTTTAAAATTGAAATTTTTCCTGGCTTTTCTTTCATGATTCCTTCTCCTCAATAAACCTCCGTAATAAACTCATTCAGCCCAATAATTAATCAGACGTATAATATCTTCTCCTTTAAATAAAAAAATATACATAAAAAAAGTCAATAATTCTAGCTATTCCAACAATGCCGTGGAAAAAAAGAATCATTATGCAGGGTATGAGCCCGAAAAATGAAGCCTGGAATTACTCCATGGAAACCTCATAAGATTTTTAAAGCAATACGTTACATCATAATATCATCCTTCAGCCTCTCCTTAATTATATTAAAAGGAATAAGCTCCCTTGTTTTCGCCCAAAAACTTAATTTTTCTTCATTTAACGCTAAAAAGCTCCTCAACATTTAATTTTTCCAAAACACAACAAATTTTGAGGGTAAATAAAAGACTTTATTTATTCAGACCCTCTGCTTAAGAGTATCCAGAATTTCAGAAAGAAGCCGAAGTTCTTCTGAAGGTGCTGGAGCTGGTTGTTCTGCCTTCTTTTTTTCAAAGTGCTCCATGATTTTCCTCATGGGGACGACTATGGCAAAATAGATTGCAGCGGTCACAATCAGAAAATTCACTACAGCGTTTATGAATTTACCTAAAGCTACAGGACCAATCATGATACCTGAAAAATCTGGACGTCCAAAGATGGCTCCAATCAAGGGAGTCAAGACATCGCCCACCATCGAGTTAACAATTTGATTAAACGCAGCTCCTATAATAACCGCTACTGCTAAATCAACAACATTGCCACGCATGATAAAGCTTTTAAACCCTTTTAACAATTCTTTTCCCTCCTTTTAAATTTTCTTTAATTTTAATTTATATTCTCAATTTTTACTAATTTTTGCTACATTTAAATCTTTTTCAATCAGGTTTTTACGACTCTCCAAAATTACTTTATCCCTCGCAAAATAGGGCTCTTCTTGGATGAGTTAATTCACATCTACAGAGCAAAAAGAAATAGATATCTTCTTTTATTTTTAAAGGTTAAGATTTAGAAAAACATAAAATGTCCTTTCTTCATTATCTAACGTATATCCCGGATCTTAAATCCAATCCACGCCTCAAGCTATCCTTACTTTCTTGTTTGAGGATTAACACTTCTATCACTCCCTCGGAAGATAAGCCGATTGATTTGACTTCATTTTACGGCTCTGTTATAAACCATTTTTCTCTATCTTTGCCTTGAAAAATAAAGAGAAATTGCCAACCCAAGAAGTAAGGCTTTTCAAATTGAATCTTAATCACAAAAAATTAGAAATAATTTTTCAACTTATTGAATGAATACAATTTTCAAAAAGGTTTGGCCGGAGGTAAGATATTTTCAGTGGGCATGAAGGTTTATTCATATTTCAATAATTTCTAATTTTTCTATGTGTCTAAAAAATTATCTAAAAAATTATAATTATAAAGGAGGAGGTGAATGAAAAGAAGAACATTTCTACAAAATAGTCTCTGGGCAACCGCCGGGTTTGCGCTCAGTAACTCTTTCATCCCTGGCTATGAAAAAAATGAATTATCACCAAAAAGTGCTGAGACACTCATAACTAGCGAAGAGGGTTTAAACATAATCGTGCTTGAAGGTCCACCAAAGCGAAGAGGTCAGATTCATGGCGAGAGCTTGAGGTCAAAGATCTCTGAAATTGTAAGCATCTGGAAGGAGGAACTTCATAAAGCCAACGAAATGAACCCTGATGCCTATATTGAAGAATTTGTCCAGAACACGAATTTTATTAAAGCCATTGAAAAATGGACCCCTGACCTTCTTGAAGAAGTAAGAGGAATCGCAGAGGGCTCTGGTATCGATTTCAAAACCATGTACGCTTTCCAGTTAGTCGATGAAGAATGGTGGTACAGCCGCAACAGAAAACTCGGTATCATCATTCCTGAATCAAAACACTGCAGCGCTCTCGGAGTATATGGTCAAGAAGGCATCCCCCCTATCGTGGCCCAAAACCTGGATATCCCAGGCTTTGTCGATGGATACCAGGTCATTCTCCATGTGAAGCATCAAGATTCTTCTCTTGAATCCTTTATTTTCTCTTATGCCGGGCTCATTGCCGCTAATGGAATTAACAATCATTCTCTTGGAATCTGCTGTAATGCTCTCCTCGAATTAAACCAGCGAAAGGATGGTCTGCCTGTGGCCTTCATTCACCGCGGAGTTCTATCACAGAAAAATTATGAAGATGCAGTAAGGTTTATTCAAACTATAAATCATGCTTCTGGTCAAAATTACATTCTTGGGGGACCCGGAGAAGTTTCTTCCTGGGAGTGCTCGGCTAATAAGGTTGTGCGCTTCTGGCCATATGAAGGTGCAAAAAGGCTTTATCACACAAATCATGCGCTGGTCAATGATGACCAGAGTATCTACCAGGAAATCTTAAAAAAGCTCCCTCAAGAAAAGAAGCCACAATCTCCTGGAAACTCTGAGATTCGGTATGAAGCGCTTGAAAAACGCCTTAAGGACCCACAAGAAGTAATAACAGTTGAGAAGGTCAAGGAGGCTCTCTCTTCTCGTGACGACCCTAAAAATCCTGTGTGCCGGATTAAAAATGGAGATGGAAGCGGTGCCTTTACGGCTGGCTCCTCCATAATGGTTCTTTCAGAGCCGCCAGTTTTATACTTTACTCCTGGGCCTCCGTGTGTCAAAGAATTCAAGGTGTATAAGTTTTAATTTCTTGTTTTTAAGGTCAGGCTTTTTACTTTAAACACTTCTGCGCAGAAAGACTGCCACTACATTGAGAAAAATCCTCTAATTAACCTATCTATATACAACATCCAGTTGATAAAAAGCTCAAGAGACAGTTATAATTTAAACAATGAATGTTAAAATACATTCTTAGCTTTCAGGATTAAACACTCTGGAAAAAATAAAGGACTATTTCTTAGAGACTCTAATAGAAACCAACTGGGGTCACCGATTCTTTGTTGACTGGGAAAAGGTTAAAGAGAATGTCCATAAGTATTCTATTGAACTAAACATTCTAAACTGCCTAATCAAGAACAACAATTTCGACTCAACCTTAAGAAAAATCCTCTCCCAATATCCAGAGGTGCTTCCTTGCCTTCCTCTTCTAATAGCTGTAAGAGAATTAAGACTGAAAATAATAGATGATCTTTTGGCCTCTGAATTCAATATACTTGAGTATGACTTTACCCCTCGAAAGCTTTCTGAAAAAGAAGTAGACCTGATGGTTAACTTCGTTATAAGAACTGGTCTTAAAGATTTTCTCCAAAGATTATCTACTGCCAGCATAATAGATTATGTTGCTGGAATTGAAGTGGGACTCGATAGCAATGCCCGCAAAAATAGGAGCGGTGGAATAATGGAAGATTTGATAGAAAGCTTAATAGACGAAGTTAAAGAAAATTTAAAAATAACGAGAATAATTAGACAAAAAAAGTTCGCAACCTTACAAAAATTTGGATATCATATTCCAGCTAGTTTAAAGAATAGAAAAACTGATTTTATCCTGGTAAAAAATAAAAATAAGCTAATCAATATTGAGACAAATTTTTATAGTGGCCCTGGCTCCAAACCCCAGGAAATTGTTGATTCTTATATAAATCGACAACATGAACTCAGAAAGGCTGGTTTATATTTTATCTGGATAACTGATGGTCCGGGGTGGAAAAGTTGTCAGAATCAATTGATAAGGGCAATAGAAGAAATTGATTTCATTCTGAATATTAATTTAGCGAAAAATGGTTTTCTTGAAAAAATAGTGCGTATAATCTGAGCCTATGGTTGAAAATAAAAAGGCTTTTAAGTCGAAAGAAGATTTACAGGAAGCAATCCTTAGGGAAAAAGCAAGAGGAACTCCTGATATTGAGATAGGAGAGAAATACGGAGTCTCTTTCAAGTTCATTGAAAAGGTTATTACTCAGAAAAAAGGAATTAATATAAGTAATCTTAACAAAAAGAAACAAATAAAATTTCTTAACCCTAATAATTTCAGCTTGGAGAAAACTTCTGTCTGGAGTTTTAAACAAAGAGGAAATTGGGCTACCCATAGTGGTGAGTACCGCGGTAATTACTCCCCTTACATTCCGAGAAACATTATCCTCCGCTATTCAAAACCCGGGGAATTGGTTTTAGACATGTTTTGTGGAGCAGGAACAACTGCGATTGAGGCTAAATTGCTTGGGAGGAGATGCATTGCCTCCGATATTAACGAGAAGGCAATTGAATTGGCCCGAGAAAATCTTGACTTTCCGATTAATCTCCTTCCCTTTCTAGAAGAAAGCAAAAGGGAGTATTATGAACCCGAGCTTCGAGTCCAGGATGCCAGAGACTTGTCCTGGTTGACAAATGAATCAGTAGACCTTATCTGCACCCATCCACCCTATGCCAATATAATCCAGTATACAGATAAAAAAGCAAAAGACCTTTCTTTTCTCGATGTTAAAGAATTTTTAGTAGAGATGAAGAAAGTAGCTAAGGAGAGCTTAAGAATTCTAAAACCGGGAAGACAATGTGCCTTACTAATTGGTGATATGAGGAGGAAGAGACATGTCATACCTTTGGGCTTTATGTTGATTAATATATTTTTAGAGGCAGGTTTTTATTTAAGAGAGCTGATAATTAAAAGACAGCATAATTGCAAGACTACTGGATTCTGGTATAACAAAAGTATTGAAAATAATTTTCTCCTTTTAGCCCATGAATATCTCCCCGTATTTGAAAAACCTCTTGAACAAACCAAAATAAAGAAAATATCAACCCAAATTTACACGTCATTTTTAGAAAAGAAGATGCTTAAACTGAGCAAAGAAATCTCACCTTTAGAGACTACAACAGTCTGGATTTTTCCCACAAAAAATAAAGATTCTTTATTAGTAAGCAATCTTATTCAGCGTTATGCAAGCAGAGATAAATTTATATGCTTAAAAGTTTCTGGGAAAAATATCAGAGAGGAGACAATCCCCTTGAAAATAAATAAAAAATATAAATTAGGCTGGGTCAAGGTTGCAAGCGATGAGGATTCTTATTCAGTTCTCCAGCCAGAAAGTATTTTACAAACAGTTAGTACCACAGTGGAGCAGCTAGAACCCAGGCTTTGCCCAGATGGTTTTATAGCCATTGAAACGAGAGATATAAGGAGTGGAAACCAACTTATTCCTTTTGGCAAACTGGCTGTAGACTACATAAAAGATCATAATTTATGGTTAAAAGAAATCATAATAGTCACTCCTGAAAGTTCAACTTCAAAGCTCAATTCTTTTTCAGATAAAAAGCCAAATGAATTTCTTGAGATAATCCACAGCTATCTTCTCGTTTATGAGAAAAAATGAGCCTTCCTTTCTCGTAGCAAATATTTTATAGAATGATTTTAAAAATTAATCATGATAACCCTTCTTGTTAAAGCTCAGCGCTTCGCCTCATGGCAAATCTGGTTATGGGCTACCTTCCCGCCTACAAATGTCTCTCCTTACAACTTTTTAGTCTACTTTACATACGTCCTTGCCAAAATACACATCTATCCAACAGCTCTCTCCCCGTAAAAACTACTCCATCTCTAGAAATTCTTTTATCAAGCTCCCACCCATCCTAACATTAAAACATCCTTACTGCATCGAGTACACTCACATCCTACAATATGAACAAGACCTTCCTGTATACTCATCTCGCTCCACTAACACCGTTGATTTTGCATACCCCTGACCTGAGCCTTTTGCGCTAGATGACTATTTTGCTTTGGATCATTCGTCTTTGACATTTTGGAATCTGGAACAGATATTCCCACAGTTTATGCTTTGTCC
>Ga0129301_1001207_pt1 | contig 12957 bp, 5 predicted proteins | sample ConPoolayeHmetaG_FD_94489 | JGI IMG/M metagenome (GOLD analysis project Ga0129301, IMG submission 94489) | Hot spring microbial mat communities from California, USA to study Microbial Dark Matter (Phase II) - Cone Pool mat layer H metaG ...
TGTTTTTCAACTTGATGTGATTGAAGAAAATCCTGATGGTTCAGGACAATGGAGTGGGGCAGTCGGTAATTGCTGGTTTATTACTGATAATTGTCAGGGAAACTGGCAGGAAAGGTGCTATCCGGCAACGCCTACGCCAACGGCAACTCCCACCCCAACACCTACTGTCACTCCGGCTCCTACTGCCACGCCTACCACCACTCCCACTGTGGCTCCAACACCGACTTTCACGCCTTCGCCAACGCCAACTTTTACCCCCACTCCTACTCCGATTTCAACATCAACTCCCACATCCACGCCTACTTCTACTCCAACCCCAACGCCGACTGCCTCTCCTCAGCCAACAACCACGCCAACAACTACGCCTACGCCCACAAGCACGCCAACCCCAACTTCTACTCCAACCCCGACGCCTACAAGTACACCAACCCCAACCCCTGAAGCTTCTGCTTTGCAGCCTACTCCAACTCCAACTACCCCGCCAGTTTTAGGGGCGGCTGCCCCCTCGGTTTTACCTAAAGCAGGGTTTTCCTTGGGAGGATTGGTAGTCGTTACTCTTGGAGGAGTAATTCTTCATCTTTTGGCCCTCTTGCTGTGAAAGAGGTAATTGTTTATCAGTCTCCACAACTTAAGGCGCGGTTGAGGCGGCTTTTAATCCAAAGATGGCTTAGGCGAGGGGGGAATTTTTTGTTAATTTTTGCTTTCCTTGGTTGCCTTTTAACCTATGGGCCTCTTTTAAAGTCAGAGCTTGAGTATAGATTTAAAAAGAATATTGGGCAGCAAATTTATTTTAGGGATTTGCTAGGAAAAGAAATTTCTTCCCCTGTTCCTTTGGCTCCTGATCCAAATTTTTCTTTAGTAATTCCTAAGATTCAAGCTCAGGCGAAAATTTTTGCCAATGTTGATGCCTCAAAACCATCGGTATATTTGCCTGTCCTTAAAAAAGGAGTTGCTCACGCGCGGGGAACAGTTTTTCCGGGAATGCAAGGGACGATATTTTTATTTGCCCATTCTACCAATTCTCCTTGGAATATTGTTCGCTATAATGCTGTTTTTTATCTTTTACGGGAATTAGAGGAAGGAGATGAAGTTATTATCTTTTTTGGGGGAAAGCGTTTTAACTACCGGGTGACGGAGAAAAAAGTTGTTCCTCCTACCCAGACGAGTTTTTTTAAGCAAAAAGAAGAAGAGCTTTTGGTTTTACAAACTTGTCATCCTCCAGGAACGACGAGGGAAGCCCTTTTGGTTTTTGCCAAAAGAGGGCATTGACAAGCCTTATGCATTTATGATAATAATATTCCTGTAGTAATTTAAAGTTTTAATGAATAAAGGAAAAGAATTTTTAGGGCTTCTGAGTCTTTTTTTAATTGTCCTGGTGGGATTTGTGGTTCAGACTCAGCTTTTATCTTCTTTCACTCCCGTTGGTAATCTTTCTAGTCGCGCGGCTATTACTCAAATTAGCCAAGAAGATTTTTATAATTCTTTTGTCGAGAGTCTTGGAACGCCTCCTCAAGATCGTTCCTATTTAAACAATGGTAGTTTTTCTGTTTTTGTCACTAATTTTCATCAACATATTCCTGAAGATGCCGTCCCCCTACCGGAGCAAATTATTGGTAGGGGAGCGGAGTTATCTGAGTTTGCCACTCTTGATGATTATGCTCCTTTAACTTTTTCTGTCTATGCTGATGCCCAATTGACAAATTTAACCGCTGGAATTGAGAGCGGGCTTCGACAACAAGAGGGGAATGGATTTATTGGTCCGGAGAAAATGGATTTAAGAATAGTCAAAAGACTTAATATGAAACTTCAGGGAACAGATAGGGTAGAAAATGTGGGAGAATATCTTGATTTTATTAGTCCTATTTCTCTGGAGCGAGGAAAAGTCCAGCAGTATTGGCTTACTGTTCGGGTTGAAGATAATGTTCCTGAAGGTAATTATCAGGGCAGTCTTTATGTTGAGGCTAATATTAATGGCCAAATTTCTCGCCAAAGTTTTCCTGTGAAGTTAAAGGTTTATCCTGTTTTATTAAGAGATAATCCCGACCGATATTTTGGTCTTTATTTTAATATTAGCACAGGTTATACCTACCAAGGACAAACTATTAACATTCCTCTTTCGGGAAGTAATTTAACTAAGTGGGATTATATTAAAGAAGGCTACTACGACCTTAGAGCCCACGGAATAAGGGTAGTAATAGGAAGTCAACGTCCCAGGGTTTCAGGCTCAGGAACAGGAGGGATAAGTTTTAATTATGCCGATTTTAAAACTGATCTTGGATATAGGGTAGAATATGGTCTGGACAAGGTCATTATTGCCCCCGACCTTTATGATGAGATATTAGCGATTACGGGTAATTCTACTTCAGCGGCTGAACTTTATTATCGTCGAGCAATTAATGAAACCGCAGCAGCAGTTGAGGAAAAAACTTCTGCTCCTTATTATTTTTATCCAGTAGACGAAGCTCATCTTGAGGGAAGGGCAGATAAATTTAAAAATTTGGCAAGAATTATTAAAGAGGAGGGCAAAAAAGTTTATCTTACCTCTATTCAAAGTTTTTTTGACCGCGATGATATTGATGGTCCAAATGCTCAACCGCCGCTGGTTGACTTAAGAAATTACAATTCTCGGGATATTAACCATGGTTTAGATTTCACTTTACTCTCTAATGAAGATTGGACTAATTTTAGAACCACCCTTCCTTCTTCTGATTTAATCTGGACTTATTACAACTGCCGAGCAGCCGGAGGACGGGCAGAGTATTACCGAGTTATTAATGGTTTTTGGTTTTGGCTTAAACCTTTTTCTGCTCAGGGAGCCTGGACTTATCAAAATCTTGCCGGTAAGGAGCTTTTTTCTTCTGACCCGGAGAAAAATGGGTTTGCTTTTACCTATCCGGATCCCAAAAATAATTTCTTGCCCCGCCTGCCTTCTTTAAGATGGGAAGGATATCGAGAGGGAATCGAAGATTATAAATATATTTACACTTTAGAAAAAACTTTAGAAGAAGCTCGCACCAATGGAGTTTCTCCTGAAAGAATTGCTTATGCCGAGGCAGTTTTGAACCAACTACGAACAGATGTCGAAAGGTATGGTCCCAAAGCTTCTTCTTTAGCAAGACAGTTTAATTATGATTACTATCAGAATGCCAGAAGAAATATCTTGGAGGCAATTTTAATTCTTACCGGAAGAATGCCTCTTCCGGAGCCAACCCCAACGCCAACATTAACCCCAACCCCAACTTCTACCCCGACTCCGACTCCATTTCCTCTTGCCTGTCCTTTAAGTGTGAGGCAAGAAAAGGGAGATACAAAGACTAGTTTGACCTCGGGGGGAAGTTATGTTTCTTTTGTTGCCTCCCAAACTGGTTGGGTAGACAAAATTGAGGTGAAGGTAGGAAATTATGGTGGGGCCCAAAGAAGTGTTAGTTGTAAAGTTACGAGTATCGATGGGACAGAAGTTTCTTCTCTTGTAAGTTCCTCTCCATTTACTTCTGCTTCTGGAACAGCATGGAGAGCCTTAAACTTTAAAAACAACAGATTTGTTCTTTTTAGGAATTACACCTATCGGCTTTACTGCTATGGTCCTGATTCCTGGGGAAGTCTTTATTGGATTTGGGATGCGGGCATAGGAGAAAAACAAGGAAAAACTTACCGGATTTATCTTTGCCCCGATGAGAATGCTACTCCTCCAACTCCAACTCCAACTCCTCCTCCTTTGCCGGCTTGTCCTTTAAGTATGAGGCAAGAGAAAGGAGATACGAAAGCTAGTTTAAGCTTAACTGGAGATTATGTTTCTTTTGTTGCCTCCCAAACTGGTTGGGTAGACAAAATTGAGGTGAAGGTAGGAAATTATGGTGGGGCCCAAAGAAGTGTTAGTTGTAAAGTTACCAACGCTGATGGAGAATTTGATATCTCTACTTTAGTTAGTTCTCTTTCTTTTACTTCTGCTTCCGGAACAGACTGGAGAGTGTTGGATTTTAAGAGCAATAGGTTTTTCCTTTTTAAAGACCGCCATTATCGGCTTTACTGCTATGGTCCTGATTCCTGGGGAAGTCTTTATTGGATTTGGGATGCGGGCATAGGGGGATTAGCGGGAAAAACTTACCGGATTTATCTTTGTCCTGCTGGAGAGTAAATTTTATTTCCTAAAAATTAATAATTTTCTAATTTATCGATAAAAATTGTAGAAAGGAAAGAGGATGAAAAGAAAAATTTTATTTGTGATATTGATAATTTTTTTTCTTTTGCCTTTTTTCTCTAAGACCACCTTGGGAACAGCGGAAGAAATTGTTATTTTTGAAGATAATTTTGAAAGAGAGAGTATCGCCGGCAAAGGTTGGGAGATGGATCCACCAAACAATACTAACGAATATGAAGCTTCGATAGTCACCGACCCTACTACTTCTAATAATAGAGTTCTTAAGCTTTGGAAAAGAGCTACTGCCTATATTAGGGCGACCAAAACATTTCCTACTTCCCCAACTGAGGCTGTTTTGAGATTTCACTTTTACGATCCGGTAGAAGGGACAAGTTCAGCCTATCCCGGCTTGTTTTTAACCTTAAGAAACAAAGAATTAGCCGCAGAAAGCAGCGTGGTAGGAATAGAAGCAAAGAATAACTATTATAGCTTAAGAATTTTCAATTTTGATAATACAGGAACTAACAAAATTGTTCCTCCAGGGGTTCCTTGTGTCAGTCAAACCGACCAGGCATATATTTTTAGGACAGGAAGAGTTAGAGGGTGGCATACAGTTGATTTTGTGGTTACTAACAGCGGAACTTATGTAAAATTTGACGGTTCAGTAATCACCAAACCTTATACCGAATCTTCGAATTGGAATCAACAACATACCAATCGTCTTTATGTTTGTTTTCATCCTCAGTTAACTCAGGCGAAATCTTTGAATTTTATCGTCACCTGGGGAGATGGCAGAACTTCAGGGACTTTTTATTTTGATAATGTAAGATTTGTTTCTCCACCAAGCGATCCTTTCAGGTTGTTAGAGAATATTAGCGATTGGTATTTAGAAAAATACAATGAGCCTTCAAGTCCTCATTACTTAGCTTCTGGATATGAAAGAATTTTTTCAACTGTTGCCGCTTCTTCCCGTAATATTCAACATGTCAACGAAGCAATTTCTCTATTTGACGACGTTGGGGTAAAGGCTTTTAAATGTAGACAGGGAGAGACTCGTCTTTGCCAAAGGGCTATCGACGATCTTAAGGCAATTTTATATAAAGATAAGTACGAATATGTTATTATCGAGAATAACGAACCGAAAACAATTACAATTCGTTACCCCTTTTCCCAGCACGAATGGAGAAATCTTGATAGATGGAGAGTTTTACCTTTAGGGACCGAGCGTTTAGTAATGATTTATGAGCTGTTAAGACCTCGTTTATCCAATGATTTGAAATCTGAAATTACCGAGAGAGTAAAGATTGCTTTTGAAAAATTGCGCTATCTTCAGCCAGGAGACTGTGATGGGACTGGGGGGAGATGGCCGGGGATGTACGACCAAAGTGATGTAGGAAATACTTGCGCGGAGGAAAATGCCTGGTTTTCTCTTTTCTTTGCCGCCGCCTATAACCATCTTAAGAAATATCAACCAAACTATCCTTATCTTCAAGAGGCTTCCAACAAAGCACGCTGTTTTGCCTATCATTCATTAACCACCGAGGAAGATAGACAAACTGCTTCTTGCCCTGAGGTGATTACCAAAACAGTTTATCGTCATCATATTTATCCTTATCCCCCTCCTACCCCTACTCCAACTATTTCTCCTTATCCTACTCCTACTCCTACTCCAACTCCAACCCCTGATGCAACAGGTAGATATTTTCGGGAACCCAACACCGGAAGGTATTTTCTAGTAAATCATCATATGATTCATCCAAACTATATGGCAGCAACGATTGGTGTTTTGGGGAGAGCAGCTTACTATTATCTTCTAATTAATAGGGAGAGGCCGCCTGAAGAATTTTCTCACCATGTAGTTGATTTGTGGAATGAGTTTTGGGTAAAACAAGATGGAGAAATTTGTAACAATGAAAATGAATGTAGCGAAGCTCATCCTGAGTGTTGTGCCTTTATTGATAGAAATACCTTCTTTTTTAGGCGAAATATTGAACGATTTCAGGGAGGGCTTTTAATTGCCGGACCTTTAGTTTTGTATTTTCTAGACTATCCACTTAATATTTCTGACATTCCAAACGAGACCTTTTTTCTCCAAAGAAAATTTCTTTTTCAATATAAAACGCCAATGGCAGATGTCCCTGTGGGTAGTGGAGGGTGGCTGGGAGCGTGGGTTAATGATGCTACTGTTACCTCTAGTTATATTGCCGGTTGGTTAATGAAAGCCTTAGGGAGGGAGCCTTTACCTTCCTTAACTCCTGTGCCTTCGCGGCGGCCAACTCCTACAGGAACTCCACCACCTTGCGTAGATTACTATCAGGGAAATATTAATTGCGACCCGCAATTAATTGACGAAGCTGATCTTGGTTTGCTTTTGGCTCGATGGACTTCTGGAGCAACGGTTTCTCCTACTGGTTTTGAAGATTTTTTAATGGGGGATTTAAATAATGATAGAAAAATAGACGAAAAAGACTTAACAATATTGCTTTCTAATTGGAGAAGTGGGGGCTAAAAAAAGGGAAAAATTTCCAAATTTGACAAGATGTGATATTATAGGATAACAATGAGTTTTAGGCAAAAGAAAACTACTTTTGCCTGCCCTTCTTTTTGGCGAAGAATTTTCTCGCAGCGATTTTTTGCCATATTTTCTATTATTCTTATTTTTTCTTTGCTTTCTAGTTTTCTTTTTAGGAATAGGGTAATAAAGCAGTCTTTGGGCTTTAATGAACCTTATTTTAAGCCCGGAGAGATTATTGTTAAGTTCAAGCCAGAAGCAGGCGAAAAAATTGAGAAGAAACTTAATAAAGAGCTAAAAATTTCTTCGCCGAAAGAAATTGAAGAATTAGGAATAAAATTCTTAAAAGATATAAATCAAAAAGCGACTGTTTCCGAATTGGCACCAGTGTTTAAGGAAGTAAGAAAAGAACAATTTCCCAGTAAGGTTTCCGCCATTTTAAAAGATATTTACAAGATTAAAATTGAAAAGAAAGAAGAGCTTTACTTCTTAATTCAGGAAATAAGAAAAGATCCTGCGGTTTTATGGGTAGAACCAAACTATATTGCTAAGGCTTACGACATTACTCCTAATGACCCTTTTTATCCTCAACAGTGGGCTTTACCCAAGATCAAGGCTCCGGCAGCTTGGGAGAGTATTTCTAATCTTCTTCAACGGGGTTCTCAGTTTCTCGACCAAGAATACAAAGAAGGAACTCAACCGTTAAATATTAAACAGAGTTATCAAGAGACAGTTTCCCAAAATTTTATTCCCAAATCAAATGGTTTTTTGGAAAAAATTGAAGTAGAAGTAGGTTGTTGGGGAGGAGGAACATATACTCTTTTTGGCAGGCTTACCAATCAGCAGGGAGAAATTTTAGCAGAAGGATCTACTTTAGTTGGTCCTCAGGGTCAGCGATGTGATTGGATAAATCTTAATTTTACTGCTAAACCACTGCTTTCTTCTGCCCAAACTTATAAACTTTACTTGAGTCAAAGTGTTTCCTGGTCTTCTTTTTACTGGAAATACAATTTTAAAGACAATAAAAAGAACTACAGGCTTTATCTTTCCCGTCCTCCTCTAACTATTACTCCTGTAACGGTGGCAGTTGTTGATACTGGCGTTGATTCCCAGCATGAAGATTTAATTGGTAAAGTTCTTCCGGGAAGGAACTTTGTTGACCCTGAAAATCCAAATGAAGATACTACCGACATTCATGGGCACGGTACTCATGTAACAGGAATAATTGCCGCTAGTTTTAACAATAGTTTGGGAATTGCCGGGGTTATTCCTGAATCTTCAGAGGCGAAAATTAAAATTCTTCCGGTAAAAGGTTTGGGAGACGACGGTTATGGAAGTTTTGCGGGTTTAACTCAGGCCTTACTTTGGGCCGCCCAAAATAATGCTAAGGTTATCAACGCTTCTTGGGGAGGAAGCATTTATTCTCAACTAATGAAAGATACTCTTTTGGCAATTAATAGCGGTTATGATTGTCAAGTGATTGCTGGTGCGGGAAATGAGCGAGCTAATTTAGATAGAACTCCGCACAGCCCCGGTGGTTATGAGGAGGTAATTACTGTTGGTGCTTCGGATATAATTGACCAACTGGCAGTTTGGAGTGATTATTCTGGCTCAAATTATGGTTTCCGCATGGATTTGGTTGCGCCCGGAAGCATCATTTTGTCTCTTTTACCTCAAAATAGATATGCCGAGAAAAACGGAACTTCGATGGCTACCCCTCATGTTGTTGGCGTTTACGCAGTTTTAAAATCTCTTCATCCTCAGTGGACTAAGGAACAGATAAGAGAAATTATCAATCTTTCAACCGATGATTTAGGCGAGGCGGGGAAAGATGAAATTTTTGGTTTTGGCCGATTAAACTTCCAGAAAGCCCTAGCGGTTAGTGAACCAGCAAATTTGCCGGTAGCAAAAATTATTTCTCCTGAGAATGACAAGGTGATTTTCGAAGGAAAAGTTGTTCTTTCAGCAATTGCTTATGGTCCAAATTTTAGAGAATATCGCCTTTCTTTGAAAGTTGAGGGCTCCAACTCCGGTTTTGTTCCGATTTATACTTCTTCTACGCCAACCAGCTCAACTCAACCTTTCCTTTTACCCGAAATTGACCTTAGTCGTTATCGAGGAAACTGGGTAATTTTAAGACTGGAAACATTTCTTGCTCCAAGCAATTTTCCCAATTATGCCGCTGATACTCTAAGAGTTTTTGTGAATACTAACAAGGGTTGGTCAAAAAAGTTTTCTGCGGCGGTTATAGCCTCGCCAGCAATAGCGGATTTTAATAACGACGGTTTGTTGGAAATTTTTACTAGCGGAGGAAATTCCTATCCGATTGAGAAAGAGAAGCTTTATCTTTTTAACCACCGTGGCCAAGATATGCCCGGTTGGCCAAAAGAAGTCAACTCTTATCCTTTGCCTTATCAACCCCTTATTACTGAAGTAAGAGGAAGCGAAAGAATTGTTGTTCCTGGCTATAGAGGATTTAATAATGATGAGATTTTAGTTTTAGATGAAAAAGGAGATTATCTGCCCGGTTGGCCGCTTAAAAATTTGGAAATATACAAAAGGCCGTTAGTAGCGGATATTAACGCCGATGGAGAAAAAGAGTTAATTTTTATTAATCATCCAAATATTGGAACTGCCGATCCTTGGTATAATGAAATATTTGCTTATAGTTTTGAAGACGCCAACAATGATGGGAAACCGGATCCCGTTCCCGGTTGGACTAAGCCGATAACTCATCTTTTCAACCCTTCTTATTTAGTGGCAGCTGATTTAAATGGTGATGAATATCAGGAAATAATATTTACAGGTCAAGACAGAGAATATCGCTTGAATGTTTATGTTTTGAACCATCAAGGAGAATTTTTAGAGGAAATGCCGATAATTCTTTCTGGAGCGTTTTGGGGTGTTTATCAGCCTGTGGTTGTTGACCTTGATAAAGATGGAGATTACGAGATTCTGATTACTCTGAGAGATAACGCTTACGCTTTTGACATTAAAGATAATAAACCCCTGTTGCGTTGGAGTTATACCCCGGAGAGCCGTTTTTTACTTACCCCACCGCTTGCTGGCGATGTTGATGGGGATGGCAAGGAAGAGATTGTTTTTTTGGAAGCAAGGACTGGCGATTTCCTTTGTCTTGTTGAAATCTTGAATTCTTCTGGTGAGGTAATTAAAACAGTCCAATTAGACCCCCAGGAATATTTTTTAGAATTTGATGGAGAGGGAATATCCGCCACTTTGGCCGATTTAAATGGCGATAATAAACTGGAGATATTGGTTACCACTCTTTTGGTTAATCCCGGGGAGCTAAAAGAGTATTTTAGAATTTCTGTCTGGGAGCTTTTCCCCAGTCCCAGAAAAAGCTTTGAAGGATTTTTGACTACAGATATTGCTCGCTCTTCTATTATTGTTGGTGATCTAGATAACAATAATCGCCTTGATATGGTAGTTAACACCTGGGATGGAAGATTAAATGTTTTTGAGTATCCCCAGTTTTATGGCTCTTATGGAGAAGTTAGGGATAAATCACCATGGTCTATGTTTAATCACGACCCTCAAAATACGAGAAATTATGATTTTGCCTCATCTTTACCATCTTCTCCAACAGCGACACCCACTCCCACTCTTTCGCCAATTCCTTTCTCTTGTTCTTTGATGATGTCTCAAGAGGATGGAGAGGCAAAAACGTCTTTGAGTAATAGTTGGCAATATGTTTCTTTTGTGGCAAAAGAGACAGGTTGGGTTGATAAAGTCGCGGTAAAAGCAGGAAATTATGGAGGAGCCCAAAGGAGCATTACTTGTAAAGTAACTAAAAACGACGGTAGTTCTCTTTCAGTTGCTTTAAGCTCTTCTCCCTTTACTCTTTCTTCCGGCACTGATTGGAGAACAATAGATTTTAAAGATAATAAATTTCCGCTGGTTAAAAACCAAACCTATCGTCTTTATTGCCAAGGCCCTGATTCTTGGGGAAGTATTTATTGGATTTGGGATACAATTAAAGGCAAAACCTTCAGAATTTATCTTTGCCCTCAGCAATAAACTTCCCAACTACTTGACTTGATTTTGGGGAAATAGTATTCTCTTTTTAGATTTTAAAGAAAAAATGAATAAAAAAATTTTAATCTTTTTTCTCTTTCTTTTATGTCTAATTCTTATTAGTTTTTTCATCTGGGCTAATTTTTCTCCAAATTCTCCATTGGTTAAAAAACGACAAGGAAAATTACAATCATTTTCTGAGCAGGGAGCTTCTGCCTCTTCCCAGAAAGGAGACTTTGTCCGTGTTACTCGCCAAGGCGGTTCGGAGATTATTGCCGGTCAATATTGTTCAGAGCTTTTTAAAAAAGTTCTTGAGCAGATTGAGTTTAATCGTAGGCAATCTAGCGACCCCTTCCTTCAAGCATTTGGTACTAAAGGAGATATTAACCAAGACAGAAAGGTTAATTTTTCAGACTTAGATTTTGTGAGTCAAAAAATAGAGGACGAAAAATGGTGCCAAGAAGTTTTAAAACAGTGGTAATTTTTATTTTATTTTTTCTTTTGGGGTTCTTTAAAAAACCCCTGCCGGCTTATGCTTTAGTAGCGTGTGGGTGGGCTGAGGGATATGATAAAGGAGACGAGATTCCAAATATGGGAGTAACTAATCGCACTCTTAGGGTATATGCCTATATACACAAAACTCCAGACGTAGAGATTGTTGAAAGGCAAATTTCTTATGGAGGAGGTTGGGTTTCTCCCAGTGAGGTTAGTGAACATGCGTATTCAAGTCTTGTAGCCGGGGAGACAATCTTGGGTCGAGCTCAAGATTATCAGATGGGTGGAAGGTGGTATTACTTAGAGGGAGGAGAAAGAAAGGTTATAACTTGCACCACTTGTGTAAGAATTTTTAATTCCCGAGAGATTAAAAACTATGGAGTTCGCACGCTTACCTATAATGGTAGTCAAATTTCTGATAGTCTAACAGTTAGGGGAGCAAAGAAATATATTGGGGTAATTCAGGCGGCGCTCTCTTTTGGTGAGCTTTGGGGGAAAATGAAAGGAGACAATAAGGGATACTTGCCGCAGCCGATAAAATATCCGGACGGACGGTGGAACGCCTGGTATTGGGAGTGGGAGTGTGGTGGGAGAAAGTGTTTTAGTTGGGGAGGGAATCAAACTACGGATCCGTGGGAAGGTTGGGGAGTTTATGGGCTAGTAAGTTCTGGCTCTTTGCCTGAATCTATTACTATTACCTTTACTTCGCCGCAATTTGCCCCAGGAGAAGGGGGGGAAGCATATGCTAATTACCATTTAGAAAATTTATTAGTTTACTCAAGAGATGTCGAAGGAGACCCAAACTGCAGGGGGGGATATTCTCCTTTCCGCTCGCAAACTTGTCCGACAGCCTCTTTCATTCCTGTGACTGATGATAGCTATGTTTATTATAGTCAAGAGAATGACAATTTTGGAGAAGAAATTTTGATAGGAGTGGAAAAATGGAATGTAACCTTTGCTAAAAAGGGATTTATAAAATTTGATTTAAGCTTAATTAGTCCGGAAGCAAGCGTAAGTAGCGCTAAATTGCGCTTGCTAGTAGAAACCGGTTGGGGAGGTGGGGGTAGTGTAAATATTTACCGAGTTACTAGTGATTGGGAGGAGGAGACAATTACTTGGAGAAATTCTCCTGAAGTAGATGAGGAAAAGGTTTGGGCTTCTACACTGGTTACTGGTGTTGGTTATTGGTACTGGGATATTACTGATCTGGTGAAATATTGGCTTGAACACAGAGAAGAAAATAAGGGTTTGATGCTTCGAATGGAGAATTCCAATACTGGTTGGGAGATGAGTAGCTCTGAAAATGGAACAGAAAATTATCGTCCATGCTTGATGATTGAATATGCCAATGCCCCAACTCCTACTCCTTCGCCAACATCATTGGATGCCTGGTTTCAAACTCAGGAAGGAGATGTTCATGCCGGAGGAACAATTACCTCGCAAATTCCCAACACCGTTGCCAATCCCTATTTTTCTTTAGTTGGTGACGGTGGTTATCCCGGTGTTGTTTCTTGGGAAAATGAAAGCTTCTCACCAACTTTTGGTTCTGGTGAGGTTTCCCAAAGAGGTTGGTTGGCAAATACTTCTGCCAAAAGAAATTCCTATGAGTTTTTTTATCAGCTTTTGGGTCAGCCAACTTTAGAAAATCCTCCCCCAGGTGAGGAGATAAAAAATGGAGATTTAACTGCCGATGGAGTTAAAGCCTACAATGGCAATATTAAAACTGGTAATGAGTGGCAAATTGGTACCAAAAAGATTGTTATTCTTACTTCTGGAA
>Ga0129301_1001208_pt1 | contig 12957 bp, 17 predicted proteins | sample ConPoolayeHmetaG_FD_94489 | JGI IMG/M metagenome (GOLD analysis project Ga0129301, IMG submission 94489) | Hot spring microbial mat communities from California, USA to study Microbial Dark Matter (Phase II) - Cone Pool mat layer H metaG ...
GTGAACAGTATATTGCAAAGAACTTGAGGAATGGATATAGATAACATGGTAGCCATTTTATAATCTAGTCCAGTTATGAGCGAAGTCGAACCAGCCAAAAGATGCATAAATGGAAGTGCAGAATAACCATAACCTTCAGGGATACGTCCAAGATTCAGCATATTTAATGTAAACATTTGATGCGTCCATGGATCTATGCCTACGACACTGGGGTACATAAGGAGTTGAGTTAATTCAAGGCTTAAGCCAATCAATACTATCTTAAACAACACAAGATAGTTACCCCACCAGTGACGCTGGAGAAAAAGTATATCTATAGCCTCTACACTTGTCATAAGCGCTACTGCTACAAAGTAGCTCAGAGGTCTAGTATATAAATTTGGCCTAAATTGGAAACAAAAAGTGCTGTAAGCGAAAAGGAAAAAGAAAATGGCATTGAATATCAATTGAAACCGACTTGAACTCCATAGTAAAGACAGAGAAGAGAGTGTAGAGGGTGATATAAATTTTCGAATAATGAGATAAACTGCGAAGGCAAAAAAGGAAAGAAAACTTGCAGTAGCATACAATGGACGAGCAGTAACTAATGTTAACCAGATTGTTAAAACACAAGAAGAAAAAAGCCCAAGCAAAGCTATTGTCTTATCTAGCTCGTAAAAAAAATAGCGCTTTGTCATATTTAAGCTCCATTATTTTCTATTATTTCGTATCTGTTCAATATCGCTAAGTCTTAATCTTACTATCCGATTGATTGATTCCTGAGGAGCCACAAGTTTTTCAAGATTTAAATAATTAACCGCTTTACTTGTGTCTACTTTAATATTATGCACATCTTCTTCTGTAAAAAGTAAAGGCAACCCAGAATCCAAAATTTCTATTTGAGGCTTGATTCTACCGTGGCTACAAGCTATTATTACACTTTTAACAATTTCAGCCAAGCGTAAAACGGTTATAGGTTCTGGATAGTACACATTAACGATATGAGCTAGGCTATTTCCGCTCTTCTTGCAATTGCCACTTAAAATCTTTACAATATATGCCTCATAAGCTTTGCAAATATCATTGATATCCACATACAACATTGGTCGATGCATGCTGTGTCTAAAAGGAGTTATAGGTTCTCCTTTAATGCCTCTCTCTATGAATAAGTTTGCAGCTGTTCCTCTAGGCATATCTTCGCCCAAAACAGTCCCCATCCTTATTATGCCATAAATTCTCTCCGACATCTCATCATAAAATCTTACAATAGACTCTTGAGCCATTTTCGACAAAGCGTATATTCTAGCCCTTTCCTCTACTTTATCTGGTCTAAAGCCAAATTCCTCATCCACTAGACCCACTATACCTCTTTCACCTATTGTATGCCATGATCCTGCAAGTATCATACCTTTAACTTTTTGGTTTTCTTCGACAGCTCTACAGACATTCTGAGTCCCTGCCACGTTAACTTCGTAGCCAAGTCGCTTTTGTTCATTAATCAAAGGAATCTGAATTATTGCAGCATGGATAACTATGCTCATCCTCTTAAGAGCCTTTTTTACATTTTCATACTTTCGAACGTCACATTTTCGAAAGCCCAATCCATTTAGAGCTTTTGGAGGTTTTACATCTAAAATAACTACTTCAAATTTCTGAGAAAGATATCTGGCAAGCGAATAACCTATGTAGCCAGAACCACCAACTATACCTATTCTTTTTGACATAATCCCCATCTCAGCATTAAATAATAAAGGATTTTTTTGTACTGTTTTACTGCGGTCGCATATGTAAAGTTTATTTCAACAAAATCCCTGGCCTTAACAGCAACACGTTGTAAATGAGGATACTTCAACGCTCTAAGAATATTTTCAGCTATACATTCTGGAGAGTTCTCCTTCAAAAGAAAACCTGTATGATCGTCGCTTATTATATCTGGAATGCTACCAACGCTTGCAGCTAAGACAGGTGTTCCGCATGCCATGGCCTCCAGCATTATATTAGGAAGGCCCTCAGTATACGATGGTAAGACAAGTAGTTTCAGCTCGTTTAAATATATTGGAAGCCTATCATGAGGAATCCATCCTAATATTTTGATCTTGTGATTTAAATGTTTGTTATTCACATGTTTCTCAATTGAATTACGTAAATGTCCGTCTCCTCCTATCAGAAATGTTACTTTTTCCCTTTTTTCAAGGACTTTCGGAACTGCTTTGATAAATTCTAAAGCACCTCTCTCCTCACATAAACGTCCTATGTATCCAACAATTTCATCTCTTTGGGATAACTGTTTTTTTACTTTGAACTTGTTAAAGTCTAGAAAGTGCCTCGCAGCCACTAAAATTTTTTTTCTATACCTTTCAAGGCCATATTCTTTGATTAGTCTTTCTGAGTATAATATGATTGCATTGGAAAAAATGCAATTAATAATCACTAGAAGGCGAAGAGGCTTGAAAAATGGGTCTCTTCGTGCCTTACGAACTTCCACAGAGGAGCCTTCAAACAGTAGCACAACTTTTTTTCCACATAGTTTAGCAGTCAACATTGGGATGACTAAATCTTGTCCGCCTTGAAAAAACATGAAAAAATCCACGGTTTTTGACATTTTTATTAATATTGGACAAAATTTCAGCTGTGTAAAAACATATTTCAGTATTCTATCGAACACATTTTTTCCTTCTTTATGTTCTACTCCATAAGTGTAGATCTGTCTATCTCCTCTAAAAAAAGAATAACCAGAGTTTCCAGTTATGAGAGTTATGTTAAATGAAAGAGTTTTCAATATGCTTAGCAGGTTTGACAAGGGGGTGATTCCAGAAGCGTGTATGGGAAATGTGACTACACCGACTTTAAGATGATTCTTTATCATCGCAGTTTCAACTCTTAAATCGATTTTCTAGATGCCTGCGCATTTGCCCGAGCTCTACCCTTGAATATCCCTCTGATGTAAGAGAAGAAAATCTTTGGATTTCGAGTTTTTATCATCCAAAATAGGGCATTCAAGAAACGAAATAATAAATAAGGAAACCATTTGAAGCCAATTGCTATTTGATGTTTTACACAAAAATAGGTCTGGTTATCCGCCAAGGAGGAAAAAAAAGAAGGATTATTTTTATGATATGTTGACCATCTTTGTATACAATCACTATGATGATAAACACTAGCCTTAGGATCTAGAATTAAGTGATACCCAGCATTTGAAATCCGTAAACATAAATCAACATCCTCACCCACACTTGGTCCATAAAAATTCTCATCAGATCCTCCAATCTTGAGTAAAATATCGCGCCGAAATGCCATATTCGAACCAGACAAGAAATCTACTTTTGCTTTATAAACTATATTTTTGCTTTGCCATCCGACTAACCGCTTAGATTTATTTATTACCGTATCAGAAATGATGTCATAGATGCCAACATTGGACAATGTATCATTATCTTTTGCTGAAATAGGCGTTCCACCTACACCTCCTATATGACAATCTAGATCAAAATTCTTGACCACCATCTCAACCCAATTTTTTCCTAAAGTTACATCATCATCCAAGAAAAACACTATCTTTCCTTTAGCTTCTTTTATGCCTAAATTACGTGCATGACAAAGACCTTTTCCCTCATCTTCAAGCAATCTGGCATTGTACTTTAGAGACATTTTTCTCATTGCCTCATCTGCTTTTATGCAAACCAAAATAATCTCGAAATTCTGAAAAGTTTGATTATGAAGACAATAAAGCAGTTTCTCCAGACGCTTATATCTTGAAGATGTGGCAACGATAATAGAGACAGAAGGTTCGTTTAACAATTTCAATCCACTAATTCTCTACTTATTATTTTGCTAATATTTCTTTGTAAACTTCTAACAAATCGTCAGTCACTTTATTCCACGAGAAATTTTTGGCAAACTTTCTCGCGTTTACACTCATTTTATTCCTCATATTTTTATTACTTAACAATAGACAAGTCTTCTCAACAATTTCGTGCTCTGTTATATCCTTAAGAAACAAGCCAGTTTTGCCGTCTATTATTAAATGCTTTAACCCTCCAATGTAGCTTGCGATTACAGGTACACCAGCAGCTTGAGATTCAAGTGCTACAAGACTGAATGATTCATAATCGGATGGGATTACACATAAGTCAGCGATACTAAGCGCTTGTAATTTTATTTCATCATGGGTTCCTTTTATTTTTTCGTGTCTTTCATCAATAAAGAACACTTTTTTTTCTAAATCCAAAACTTTAGCCAATTTTCTACAATAAGGTAATAAACCATAATCTTTTCCGATCATAAGCAGACAACTTTTCGGATAACGCTTTATTATAGACTTGAACGATGTCACTAAGAGTTCAGGATTTTTAGAATCTATAAAACGTCCAATATACAGCACTATATGTTCTGGGTTTCCCAGAACTTCCCTTAATTCTGCGCCTGATGGCAAATGATTATAATACTCATAATCTACGCCGTTTGGAATTATCCGAATTTTTTCATCTGGAACCCTGTAAAGCGCGCGATAATCCTTAGCATAATCTCCATCAAAAGCAATAACTCTTTCAGCCATATTTAAAAGAAGTTTGCCTATCGTTGCCCTATAAATGCTGTCAATGAAGAGAGGCATCATACCCATATAATCAAGTTTTAACTTATCGTGACCTGTAAGAACAAATGGTGTTTTGCATTTGACATGTGCCAAAGCAGTAAATTCGTTATTGCTAAACCTAAGCGTATGGGTATGCATTATGTCAAATTCCTTGGCATTTTTCAATAACCAGCTAAGCATAGCAGGAGACCAATAATAGGAAAAGAGTTGCATTTTGGATTCAAATCTCAATATTCTTACACCCTTCCAGTATTCTTCCTTGGGCAAAATCGGTTTACTCGGTTTTGTTACCAAGTATGGTTTTTGATAATTAAAACCATAACCACAATCTCGCATGTCCAATGAATTAAACACAACAAGGGTGACGCAATGGCCTTTTTTAACAAGGGACTCAGATATCTTAGCTGTATGTAGCTCAACACCACCTCTAGCTGGATAGGTCCTTTCAGCTACTTGAAGAATTTTCATTGTATTATATTTCTCCGGGCTTAAGTATCACATTAAAAATGTCCAAATCTTATACAACTAATTAATAATAAAATTCAAATTTTGTAAGCTTTTAATGTGCAAAAGATTTCACTTCTAAAACTTGCCAATCAAAGTAAAAAGTCATCTACCATCTTTTGTATGCCACTTTTTCACCATAGGCTGGCTTTAAATCTTCGTTTCTTTAGCCTTTTTGAATCGCCATAATTGCTTTTGATTTCACAAGTTGTGTAAGTGCATTTATAGAAGTAGCTGATCCATACATATATTGAAAATTTTGCCGTCTGCGCTTTCATTTTCCAAGGCTAAAACTGTAGCCCTGACAACATCCTCTACATAAATGAAGTCTCGCGTCTGCTTCCCATCTCCATAAATAGCTAGAGGCTTACCTTCAGACGCCTTCTAACTTTCTTATAACGCCATTATAGGCGCTGTTTTTCTGTCCGGGTCCATAAACGTTGAAATACCTCAAAATTACAGTTTCAAGCTCGTAACCTATTAAAAGCCAAGCAATAGCTTTCAGTTGCGCCTTAGAAGCAGCATAAGGCGAAACAGGATAAACCGCATACTCCTCTCTAAGCGGTAAAGGATTCACTTCTCCATAAACCGCCGTAGAAGATGCGAACCCAAATCGCCCAAAACTCCACCACGAGACGCGGACACCGAACCTTCCTCAACATCTACAAAATCTGAAGAATAAGCATAAGCGTCAAAAGAAACCAAATCCCCTAGAACCCCCTCATCCAAAAGCTTCTTAGCCTTATTAAAAGTCACAGCAAATCTCTTCATGTAACCCACCATGTTAACGCCACCAGAACCTTTAGCTAACGCACACATTTTCTTGGCGTCATCATACTTCGCCGCCAAAGTCTTCTCAACAAACAAATTATGCGCTATTCCCTTCGAGCAGACTATTTTTGCAATAGAAAAATGAGAAGGAATCGGCGTAGTTATGTAAACCGCATCCAAACCCAAACCAGCAAACTCCTCCACATCATCAGTCATTTGAACATCACGGAATAATCGCTTACAAACCCTACGAATCAAACTACTTTTGTCACACAACGCAACTAACTTTACGTTAGGCAAGGCGCTCAAGAGACTAGCATGCAACAAGCCCATCTTACCCAAACCAATTATGGCAATTTTAACCCGCTTATCTACATCGTTCATGAAACTCGCCACCACAACTCAAAGAAAAATGAAAATAACTTTCTCCATCGCTTTCACAAGCTTAAAACGCACAATCAAACACACAAAGAAACACAACCAGAAACAAATTTCCAACAAGAATCAAAGCTCTCTGAAATGTCCATGTCCACGAAAAAACTTGGACAAGGACAATTAAGCAGAAAAGAACAATGGCTAAAGCCTATGGACTTCACGAAGCTTCAAGTTCACTTCTCTCTTGAGCGTGCCCGCCTAATTCTCCTATCTCACCAACAACCAAACCCTTCAGTACCGTCGCCATCTTATCCAATTCTATGGCAGAAGACACCTCCAGCCCTGTCAACACAAATTCCAAATATGATCTCTTAACCACAACATCTGTCAAAGCAGTCTTTACGGCACTCCAGAAGAAACAAACGCCACCACAACATCCTTTTCTCCCTCAAACAAAACCAAAGCAAGCCTCAACTCGGCCGAAGTCAGATCAGCGAAGGAAAAGGTACAAGAACAAATTTCCCTTTCAAGAATACCTAACCATGCCTCACCAAACGCGCTATAACACACATCCAAAGCCTCGTTAACACCATACATAACACTTTTCATCACAAGCCACCCACACTATCGACCAATAGACTCTTTCGCATGCAAGAACACAAGTCGACTGATTCTCTGCAGCATTCACAGTCGACATTCACAAGAAGACCTTGGGATTTTCAGCTTTCAACAGCTTGCGCCTGCGTCTGACCCCGTAGAAAATTCCAAAAGCTATAAGATGGCCTATCAGACCTAGAAGTGTCCCAAACCAGAATTCAGGTATGACCAGAAAACCAGAAGTTGCCTCTATTCGACAGTCATACAGGACATCGAGACCTACATCGTATCTTCCATTATGATTCACGTCGATTATGAAGTCGTATTTTCCAGGTTCAAGCGGCGCGCTCCACACCACTGTAGGAGAAACGCCTCCAAGCTCGTCCGTCGTCACAGTCGTCACTGTTCCCAGAACACGATGTGTGATAAACATGCCGTCAACCCACGTGACATCATTGACAACATAAAGATCATAAGTTTTTGATGGACAGAAATTGCTTCCCGCAATGTAAACGTCTTCATGTGGACCGAAGAGATGCTTCTCATTACCAAACTGATCACAACTTTTTACAATAAACTCTTCTATCTGCGTAACTATCACTACCCAGTCTTCCAAACACACTCGGTACACAACCCGTGTGCCTTTGTGAACTGAACCATACAAGTGTGCAAACGCTGTCTTGTTTGTTACCGTGCAAGCAAAACTAACCGTCATATTGTAAGATTCAATCTCGTACACGGCTCTCTTAGCGTCAACAATTATGTTGAAACCCTTATAGAAGGGCATCACAATCAGCTGTGTATCGTTGAAGTTGTTCCCACTTGCCCAAGAACAGTTCACCATGTTCACGTACTCGCCTGTCCCAGTAGTCCCAATAAAACCATCAGGCGTCTCAATGAGCAAGTCTAGACAGTGTTGTTCAGGACTAACCAACGCAGCAATCGTATAAAAACAACCAAAGCCAGGTATCCATTCCATCTTCTCAATGATTGCGATCAGCATATCAATGGTAAACTCCTCTAAACTTGTGTCGCCTACAAGACCTGCTAGCAAATCATAAAACAAGGGCGCCAACGGACCTGACACACCCGAGAGAATACATTTGCCAACCTGCTCTTCTGCCTGCCAGTCTCCAAGATAGATCATGTACTCACTGGCAAACTGGTCATATTTTCCTTGAGCAATCACGAAAACTCCTCGTGGCATGATACCCAGATTCGGCACAGGGAATCTGGCTATGAACTCGCCATTTTCATCTACCTGAGCTACACCTAAATCTGCCAATTTCTGACTTACGGAACCACCGCAGATGTATCCGACACACATAGTAACATATGACGCCTTGCCTACACCTTCTTCAGGAGGAAGCCACCCAGTTCCAGAAACCAGAATGTCGTTGCCTTCAAAAGCCAACGGCCAGCCTCCTATGCCCTGAACTGTTATTCTGGGCACAGTAGTCTGCATCGTCTTGCGTATTCCTCCAACCAGTTTTCCGTCAATGTAGCCCTCAACATCAATAACCGCAATTGATGGTACCGTACTATCAGAAAATATCCTCAGGATAACATTGAACTCCTCTCCTGCAGCCATATAAAACTCGATTTCCTGTGCCGTATCATATATTCGACCGTTTATTACGATCTGTATTCGCCAAGACGATGGAAGACGTTCCTCTCTAATTCTAATGGTCATTTTCCGGCTGGTCTCATACGGATTCTTCAAGCTGAAACGTACTTCGCCTCTTTCGCCGGGAATCCTATTTCTCTGAACGTCAATGTTTCTCTGGATCGCCTGGGTTGTCGGCGAATACGACAAAACCACTTTGACACAATGATGCCCGCCTACGTTTGCCAGCCAGTTAATGCTGAACATACGAGTTTCATTTGCCTCCAACGAGACATCAGACAAACACCCTATACTTGTGAAGTATCCACCTACAGTCAAGCCGGATAATTGAAAATCAATTCTGCTTATGTTAATCCTATACTCATACGGATTTCTCAAAGTAACACCAATAGTCGTATTACCCCCGTAAACAGGCGGGTCAGGAGCTACAAAAATACTAGCAGCCAAATACGGAACATCTTCTGCCAAGAATACACCTTCCAATCCACTTGTAGAGACCAGTTCAATAGGTGCAAGATACTCGTACAAAGCCTCAGGAAAATCATAACTACCTTCAGATGCAGCAGCCACTACGAGAACCGGAAGATGATCAAAACTGAAGAACCGCCAGTCTCCAGGCAATATTGTGCCCATAAAAGTCCATTCAAAGAAAACATCCATAGGGGAATGCTCAAAATGATTAAATACTGAAATATTGTATCCTTTATCCAAAGCTTCAACCATAATCGCCGACTCTGGGATTCTTCCTCCAAAAATATATGGATACTCCAAAGTCAGAGTTATGTTCTTATGCTCTTCCACACTAACAACCCATGCCGCGGACAGGTAATCCGGATGCGAAGCAGAAACATTATAGACCCCGAAAGACACCACGAAGCTGGCAACACCATACAGGTCAGTCGTAGCCGAAACACCTCCAACCTCCACCAAGGCACTGCTGACTGGCAAACCACTCGAATTCAAGACAAAAACAGTCAGGTTATATCCTGACACCACACTAACACTACTTGAGACAACGTCTACAGCAATCGTGTTGCATTCATAATCAAGGAGTTTTGTATCTCTCAAATCAAGATTGCTCACTCCAACCCTGACGCTTCTGAAATGAATACGCGCCAAAATTCCACTTCCAGTCCTACCCGTTTCCGAACCTAACAGAACAGCCCCAAAATACACATAACCAAGTGTCTGATTTTTGACCGAAAATACAAGACCACCATCCAAGAAATGCCATGGCGGAAACTCGACAGACAAAACCTCCAAAACACTATTGTTGTAATACAACTTCGACTCAAATCCAAACACTCCAGGCGGATCAACCCTGCCAATGTTAACATCTACATAGAACGATTGGTTCAAACTGACCTGGCCAAAATTGGGTTTCGCAACAACCTCTGCCCCACCCACAACACTAAACACGTCACCAACCAAAGAATAAACATCACAATCACGCTGGACAGGCGCAGAAACAGGATCAACGCTCCCATCAGCCCGTATATAAATCGCGGTACTGGACACCCCAGCCTCAATAACGCTAAACGACCCAACAAACACGCTCAGCAACAACACCGAAAGCAGAACCACACAAAGAAACCTCTTCATAACCTCTCCTCCCCTCAAAGCTATAACAATACGAACAGAATTTAAAACTTGCCGAACAATCTTATAGAGGAAAATTCCACCCACAAAGACCCAAACAAAACAGGCAATTGAACAGACAAAAAACCACAGCCAAAAACAAATTTCCAACAAGAAACAAAGCCTTTTCAACTGTCCGTGTCCACAAAAAAACTTGAAAGACACTCAAGCAGAACAAAACAACACACACAACCTCACAACACGCGTTGCATACCCAAAGCCCAACAACCGAGGTCTCTTCTTAAGAGGCCCTCACCCGTTTGACAGAAAAGCGCACATTATAATACAGTATAATTACTACTTGATCAGAATGGCCTTAAGAGCGAAGATATGAAGAATAGGCACAAGTCTAGGAATAATCATACCGAAAGAGATCTTGGAGACGATGAAGATCCAAGAAGGAGACATCGTTGTCATCCCCAGAATCGAAGCTCCAGTAAAGGAAATACGGGGAATCCTCAAAGGAACAGAAATAGCCTTCGAAAGAGAATCAGCAGACAGAGATGAAAGCATTGATCAAGCCTTCACACACAAACAAGAAACCAAAAACGCCATCGTCTTCGACGATCAAACCCTCATGGTAGCAGCCAATTCTCTGCACCAAGAGAAAAAACAACGCATCCGCGATTATAAAGCTTCTCCACACGTCACATGCGCTCATTCTAAGCTTTTCGGATGATGACCCCCGCTTTCCAGCAACAACCTTCATCGGATACGAAAACTCGAGTGTCCATCGGCGCCGGACCAAGCACCTCTATCCCAAGTATTTCTCCCTTCTTGCTCAAATCTAGAATAACATTGTCCGAGACCGGCTCGCTTTCAGCTACCTTCCCCCTCTTCAGCCGAGAATGTACAATGCATTGCAGCACGAGTCATACTCAACCAGAGCCAAGACCCTGCAGCCGCCTTCCATAACGCCCAAGCGCTGCCTTTCTATGCAGCTTTCCGCTTACATCTCTCTGAAAAATGCAACACTATCAACCCAATTATCTTTCCGCCCTTATACCGGATGACCACATCATTATCAGTTAACTCCAACTCATCCGCCCCAGAGTCTAGGCCAAACAATATGTACAGCACATCAGCTTTCTCATCATATTCCACATCTACCGCTTCGGTGCTAAGGGCCACTATCTCACTTTTCGCCATGCCACCAGTCTCCTCCTCAATAACTTATGTGCTTTGGAGGCTAAAACCCTGTGATGACAAGCTCCTTATCTTCACGATGCACGACGACCATTTCTTTAGGCCCTATGAACGTTGAAGCATAATGCTTTACAGCCAATAATTCGCGCTTATGACCCTTACCTCATAATCAGGTTCCTCAACAGTTTCCAGAATCATATGCTCGCAGCCCCTAAGCTCACCGTGCTTCCGAACTATCCTCTCCAGCACATCATAGAAAAGCTTGACATAAGCACCGTCCTTGCGATTCTGAAGGACAAAGTAACCATCCCCACCCCATAGAACCCATCATTCACTACCAAATACGAGCCAACAGAGAGCTAAGTTACAGGCACACAAAAAAGCAAACTCGTTCACCGACCTTTGTTCACCATCCTCAGCCCTCAATAAAACCCAAGCCAAAGAAAGCCAACACCCGCCAAAGCACACACCGCATCCAAACGCTGCAACCAGAAAACAAAGAACAACAAAACCCTAACAACCCATCCAAGCCCAGCACAAAAACGCACAGTTAAACACAAGAAGAGCAAAACTCAAAAATAAACCATCAACAAAATCCAAAGCCCGACCCTAAACTGTCTGTCCAATCCGACAGCGAAAGACAGACACTTAAACAGAAAAAGGCCTTAAGAATAATTAACCTTAACATCAGTTATGCGCTAACGGGTTCCGCTAGCAGCCATCTCCATAATGAGGTGAATTTTATGGTTCTATTGTCTATTTTATCTATGCCTTCATAGTTCCATGTGATTATCCTCAAATTTTTGCATTCCGTTTCCGTAGAAGCTTTCAACAGGGATTTAACTTCCCTTTCTTCTATTTCATCCCTTCCAGAAGCATAAGTTACCCGCATTAGCTTCTCTTCATCTGCTCTATGGTATAGTCCCTAACTAATGCATGCTGCATAAGCATAATTGTGAAGACAATTTATTCAAAAATTATCTCAATTACAGAGAAAATTAATCCACGCTCGCGCTTCTCAATTCTTATTTTCTTTTTTTCACCTGACAACTCTAACATATTCCTCTATTCTTCCACTCAACTAAGTGCTAATACAAATTTTCCTAATTCCTTAATTAAAAGATTCAAACCAGCGGATTTAAGGCTTTAAGAAGGCCAAAAGCTTCAAAGTCACTGATGTTCTCCGTGTAAATCATTTCCACGCCGTTTTCTTTTGCGGTAACGGCTAAACACGCAATCAAATATCTTTCCTCCGGTTATGTGAATGAACAAGAATGTTTGTGTCAAGTAATATCTTCATAAATCTCTTCACTTGTTATCCTTCCTCTTAATTTCCCAAGATTCGGAGGATTATCCAGTCTCTCAAGAACTCTCTTAGCCACATCGTTTCTTCGCACTACGACCAACCGCGCCACGCCTCTCCCCAAAACCTCTATGTACAACCTGTCGCCATCAACCAAACCTAAACTCTCTTGGACTTTTCGGGGTAGATACACCTTATCCTTATAATAAGTAGTTTCCGCCATATCCGCCACAATATTACCCAAATAATTGGGTAAATCTAAACCTTACGCGCATAGAACATTGTTTTCTGAGCCCAACCATCTCTTAACATTCTCTAAGCTGCCCTACTAAGGTTATCCACAACCCTAACAAACATCCCCATCTGCATCAAACGGTTAACCAGATGAGAACCGATAAAACCAGCATCACCAGTCACGAGAAC
>Ga0129301_1001210_pt1 | contig 12931 bp, 10 predicted proteins | sample ConPoolayeHmetaG_FD_94489 | JGI IMG/M metagenome (GOLD analysis project Ga0129301, IMG submission 94489) | Hot spring microbial mat communities from California, USA to study Microbial Dark Matter (Phase II) - Cone Pool mat layer H metaG ...
CCCCTACCGCTCTGCCCTACAACCCCTCTCCGCCATACTGCTCGACCAGCGTCCCCTTCTTCAGCACGGGCAGCAAGGACTCGAAGCTCGGGCGGTCGCTGCGATAGAGAACACCGATGGGGATCTCGTCGCCCCACTTCCGCGCCAGCTCGAGCGCCGCCGCGCGGTCATAGGGGTCGTGCGAATCACCGATCCGCTTCACCCGCTCCCGGTACCACTGGTAGGTGTTCAGGTGGTTGAACGTGGGGCAGGGCTGGAGGATGTCGAGCAGCGCGAGGCCTCCCCGGTGCCGGAGGGCGGCGACCATCATCTCCCTCAGGTGCTCCATGTCACCGGCGAACGAGCGCGCCACGAACGAGCAGTCCTCCACGATAGCGATCGCCAGCGGGTTGAGGGGGGGCGCGATCACCCCCGCCGGCTGCACCTTGGTGACGAACCCGAGGTCGGAGGTCGGCGAGGCCTGGCCCTTGGTGAGTCCGTAGACCTGGTTGTTGTGCACGAAGACCTTCACGCCGACGTTACGCCGCAGGTTGTGGAGCAGGTGGTTGCCGCCCTCGCCGTACATATCGCCGTCGCCGCTGGTCACCACCACCTCGAGCTTGTGGTTGGCGAGCTTGATGCCCACCGCGGCCGGCAGCGCGCGGCCGTGCAGGCCGTTGAACACGTTCGCCCGCGTGTAGTGAGGCAGCTTCGCCGCCTGCCCGATGCCCGAGACGAGCACCAGGCTTCGGCGGTCAAGGCCGGCCTCCTCGACCGCCTTGTCGAGGGTGCGCAGGATCCCGAAGTTGCCGCACCCGGGGCACCAAGCGATATCAGCGTCGTAGAACGGCTTGGTCACGATCTCACCCTCCGCGCGATTTCCTCGCCGGTGAAGGGCCGGCCGTCGTACCTCAGGACCAGCTCGCACTCCTCGATCGCGCCGACCTGGCGCAGCAGCGAGGCGAACTGCCCGGTCGCATTCGCCTCCACGACGAGGACCTTGGGCCTGCCCTTCGTGGGCCCACACCGCCCGATGAGGTCGCGGATCGTCGCGCCCTCCAGAGGCCAGACCTGTGAGAAGTGCAGCATCCCGATCGAGTGCTCGTTGTGGTTCAGCAGCCCCACCGCCTCCCGGCACGGCCCATAAGTAGATCCCCAGCAGATGAGGATGCGCTCCGCCACCCGCGGCCCATACCACTCCGGCGCCACGGCCTCCGCCAGCAGCCCCTCCTGCTTCCGCATGCGCTTGTCCTGGAGCCGCACCCGCGCCTCCAGGTCCTCGGTGATGTGGCCGTCCTCCGCGTGCTCATCCGAGTCCACGACCACAAAGGCGGCCGACCCCGGGGCCGCCCGCGGGGAGACGCCGCTGTCGGTGACGGCGTAGCGCACGTAGTCCTCGGGGGCCTCCTCCAGCAGATACCTGTTGATGGGCCGGTAGGACTCATCCAGGCCGGTGCAGTTCTTGCGCATGTCGGCCAGGTACTGGTCGCTCAGCAGGATCACGGGGGACTGGTACTTGTGGGCGAGCTCGAGCCCGCGGCGGGTGAGGTCGTAGCACTGCTGCGGCGTGCCCGGCGCGAGCACCGCGCGGGGGAACTCGCCGTGTCCGGCATGGATCGCGAAGCGCAGGTCCTGCTGGGCGGTGCGCGTGGGCAGCCCGGTGGCCGGCCCCGGGCGCTGCCCCAGGAAGATGAGGATGGGCAGCTCCAACATCCCCGCGAGCGCCAGCCCCTCCACCATCAGCGCGAAGCCGCCCCCGCTCGTCATCGTCATCGCCGGCACCCCCGCATACGCCGCCCCGCACACCATGTTCACGGCCGCGATCTCGTCCTCCGCTTGCTCCACGACCATGCCGTAGCGATCGGCGACTCCGGCCAGGAAGGTGAAGACCCCGGTGGAGGGAGTCATCGGATAGGCGGAGGCGAACTTCACGCCGGCCGTCGCCGCGGCGAGCCCCACCGCCTCGTTGCCGCTGCAGATACCTTTCGGCGCACCGGCCGGTTTGGGCGCCGCCAGTCGCCCGCCCCGGTCGCCCACCAGCTCCGCGCCTCTGCGCACGCACTTGCGATTGCCCTCCACCACCTCCTGGCCCTTATGCGCGAAGCGCTCCTCTATCTGTCTCTCGAGTTCGGCCACGGGGTAGCCGAGCAGCGCGAACACCGCGCCCGCCGCCACCGTGTTCGCCATCACCCGCTGCCCGGTCAGCTCCCGCGCCACCTCCTCGAGCTTGATCCCGACCACCCCGTCGCCGTCATCGCCGTTGAACAGCAGCAGCCCGCCCCCGGTGAGGTCGCCGCGCAGGTGCTCCAAGGCCTCGGGGGTGAGCGCCACGAGGAGGTCCGTCCCCTCCCGACCGGAGAACAGCTCCCGGTCCCCGATGCGGACGTCGTACCAGTTGAGCCCGCCCCGGATCCGCGACATGTAGGTCTGGGTCGAGAACACGTGCAGGCCCATGCCGGCGAAGGCGTCCACGAGCGAGCCGCCCATGGTCTCGACTCCCTGCCCCGCCTCCCCCGCCACCCGGATGTTCAGGTCCATCGGCGTTTGCCTCCCTGGTCCGGCGCGCGGGCCGGCGGGGGTGGTACTTCGGGGGGCGCCCAGGCGCGTCCTGGGCGCGCCTGGATGGATTGTCGCGAAGGGCGCGCAGGCCGAGGAGGCCGCGCGCCCGGCGGGGGGAGGGAGCGAGGGTCCGGTCGGCAATCACTATCCGGCCGCCGGCTGCCGTCTCCAGAAGGAGAGGGGATGTGGCGACGAGAAATGAGGCTAGCACAGCGCGGCGCGCCCAATCCGGGAAAGGAGAGCACGACGGTGGACAGCCAGACCATCCCGCAGACGACGCCGGAGAAGACCGACGTCTTCCAGTACGCCCTCACGCAGCTCGACAGGGCGGCGGAGATGTTGCACCTGTCGCCCGGGCTGCACGCGGTGCTGCGCTCGTGCAAGCGTGAGTTCACCACCCACTTCCCCGTGCGCCTTGACGACGGGTCCCTGCGCGTCTTCACGGGCTACCGTGTCCAGCACAACCTGGCCCGCGGGCCGGGCAAGGGGGGTATCCGGTACCACCCGGAGGCCGACCTGAACGACGTGCGCGCGCTGGCGATGTGGATGACCTGGAAGTGTGCGGTGGTGGACATCCCCTTCGGCGGCGCGAAGGGGGCGGTGGTCTGCAACCCCAAGGAGATGTCCACCGCGGAGCTCGAGCGCCTGACCCGCCGCTACGCCTCCGAGCTCTCGCTGCTCATCGGGCCTGACTCCGACATCCCGGCCCCGGATGTCTACACAGACGAGCAGACGATGGCCTGGATCATGGACACCTACAGCATGGGCGTGGGCTACACCGCGCCGGCGGTGGTGACGGGCAAGCCCATCAGCGTGGGCGGCTCACCCGGACGGGAGGAGGCCACGGGGCGGGGCTGCGTGATGGTCATCCGGGAGGCGGCGCGGCACTTCGGGGTGCGCCTGCAGGGCGCGCGGGTGGCGGTGCAAGGCTTCGGGAACGCTGGCTCGGTCGCGTCGCAGTACCTTGCTCAGGAGGGCGCGCGGATCATCGCCGCGAGCGACTCCCGGGGCGGCGTGTACCGGGAGGCCGGCCTGGACGTGTCGCGGCTCATCGCCCACAAGGCCGAGACCGGGAGCGTAGTGGGCTTCGAGGGCACCGAGCCCATCAGCAACCAGGACCTGCTCGAGCTCGACTGCGAGGTGCTGGTGCCCGCCGCGCTGGAGGGCCAGATCGTTGCCAGCAACGCCCATCGCATCAAGGCCAAGCTCGTCGCCGAGGCCGCCAATGGCCCCACCTCCCCGGACGCCGACGCCATCCTGGCCGACAACGGCATTGTCGTCTTGCCCGACATCCTCGCCAACGCAGGCGGCGTGGTAGTCTCCTACTTCGAATGGGTCCAGGGCCTGCAGAAGTTCTACTGGCCCGCGCTGCGCGTCAACGAGCAGCTGGACGAGTTCATGACCCGGGCCTTCCACGCCGTCTACGCCACCGCGCAGGAGCACAAGACCGACATGCGCACCGCGGCGATGCTGCTCGCCGTCGCCCGGGTCGCGGAGGCCACCCGCACCCGCGGCATCTTCCCCTGAGCGGCGCGGGCGGGGCACCCTCGCCGTGCCGGCAGCGTGCGCCGCCGCGGGACCTGGACTGCCGGCGCCGCGGCTGCTACACTGCTGGCCGGTCGCTCCATTCCTCCTGAGCTGTCCTGTTCTCGCTGGCTGATCACTGGCGGTCGGGAACGGAGGCAAACATGAGGAAGGCGCTGGTCTGGGCGAGTGCGCTCGCGCTGGCGGCCCTCGCAGGCGGCTGTGGGCTCGGCCGAGACCGGGCGGAGGCCGAGCAGGCGGCGGACGCGTACTTCGAGGCGGTGCGGGCAGGGGACCTGGAGAGGGCGACGCGGCTGTTCTCCCCTGACTTCTTTCGGCAGACGCCGCTGGACAGATGGCTGACCGGCATGGGCAGCCTGCGCGGGAAGCTGGGCGACCTCCAGGGCCACCAGCTGGTGAACTGGAACATCCACAAGCGCGTCGGCGCCGGCGGCGGCGCTTACTGCCAGCTCCAGTACCAGGTCACCTACAGCAGGCACCCGGCCCAGGAGACTCTGCTACTGGTCAGGCCCACCGGCGGGCAGAGCTTCCGCATCAGTGGGCACCACATCGTGTCGGAGGCGCTCTTTCTGGAGTGACGGGGCGGGCCCGGCGACCGCGTGCTTGACACCCCCTGGGGTCGCGCCTATACTCGCGGCGGCCGCGAGCGAGCCGTGTCAGCGGGCCGAGCCGGCCCGACCCACGTCGTCTGTCAGCTCGGCCCACGCGCGGAGGTGTGGGCAGTGCCTACGGTCCGATGTCCCAGGTGCGGGACCATCAACCCGGACGGCCGCCGGCCCCTCGCCCGGTGCCGCCGGTGCCATGAAGCGCTCGGCAAATGCCGCTACTGCCACCACTACGATGCTCGCATCGCAGACTGCACACATCCCTCCCGGCCCGCCGACGAACACATCTCCGACGCCGACGAGGTCCTCAACTGCCCTCTCTTCGCCTCCCGCCTCACGGGCGCGCCGGCCCCGCGCGCCCTGGGCCGGCTGGTGCGCACCGGCTTCCTGGCGGCGGCCCTCGCCACGCTCGGCATCATCGTCGCGCTCCGTCTCCTCAGCGGCCCCTCCCCACCGCCCGCGGCCGCGCTCAGGGTGAGCGCCTCCGTGCCGGCCAGCAGCTTCCAGGAGGAGGGATTCCCGCTGGTGGTGCTGGTCAAGAACGAGAGCGACCACCGTGCTCGCGATGTCCGGGTGCGCGTCTCCGGCCGCAGCCTGGCCCACCTCACCTGTCAGTACTGCGATCCGCCCGAGGCCTTCCTGGAGGCCAGTCCACAGCAGCTCCTGGCCGCGCTTGGGGACCTGCCCCCCGGGGAGATCGGCGCCGTCACCTTCCAGTTCACCGCGGGAGGCGCCGGGGAGTTCACCCTCGCCATCCTGGTCACCGCCGCCAACCTCCCCGCTCCTGCCAGGGCCTCCGTGAGCGGCGAGGTCCTGCCCTGACTGTCTACCTCCTCAAGCCCAGCAGCGAAGGCCGGCCGTGGGCTCCATAGACCTGCACGTGCACAGCTCCGCCTCCGACGGATCTCTGTCGCCGGCCGAGCTGGTGTCCGCCGCGGCCGAGCGCGGCGTCACGCTTCTCGCCCTCACCGATCACGACATCACCGACGGCCTCCCCGAGGCGGAGGCCGCCGCGGCCGAGGCCGGAGTCACCTTCGTGCCCGGCGTCGAGCTCAGCGCGGAGTGCGAGGGGCGCGAGGTTCACATCCTCGGCTACTTCATCCGCTGCGGCGACCCCGGCCTCGAGGCCGTCCTCTCCGAGCTCCGCGCGCGGCGGCGCCGCCGCAACGCCGGCATCCTCGAGCGCCTGCGCTCCCTCGGCGCCCCTGTTGACCCCAGCCGGCTGGAGGCGATCGCGGAGGGCGGCTCGGTCGGCCGGCCCCACATCGCCTGCGCACTGGTGGAGGCCGGGCACGTCTCCTCCCAGCAGGAGGCTTTCTCCCGCTACCTGGCCGCGGGCCGGCCCGCGTTTGTGCCGCGGGCGCTCCTCGACCTGCGCGAGGCCTGCGAGGTCGTCCGGCAGGCCGGCGGTCTGTCGGTGCTGGCGCACGCCGCCAAGCTGGGCTCCCTCGCCACCATCGAGCACATGGTGGCGGCCGGCTGCGCGGGCGTGGAGGCCTATCATTCCGACCACAGCCTCGCGGAGTGCGCGCGTCTGGTCGCCTTCGCGCGCGAGCGCTCGCTGCTCGTGACTGGCGGCAGCGATTCCCACGGTCCGCGCTCGCCGCGCCCGATCCCCATCGGAGGCCTGGCGATCCCCGAGTGGGTAGGGGAGGAGCTGCTGGCGCGCGCCCCCGGCTGGTGGGAGTCTGCGCCGTGAACGAGCTCCTCCGCGCGACCGCCGAGTCTCTGCGCGGCCTGCCGCCGGAGTTCGTCGTGTTCATCGTCTCGGCGCTGCCCATCTTCGAGATCCGCGGCGGGGCCGTCGTCGGCCTTGTCCTCTTTCAGCTTCCCCCGGCGACTGTGCTGCTGTGGGGCTTTCTGGGCAACATCTCCTCCGTCACCCCCATCCTGCTCTTCCTGCAGCCTCTCTCCCGGTGGCTGTACCGCAACCGCCTCGCAGACCGCCTGCTCCACTGGCTGTTCGCGCGCGCGCAGCGGAAGGCCGATCAGATTGACCGCTGGGGTCCCCTGGGCCTGGTGATCTTCACCGCCATCCCCCTGCCCCTCAGCGGCGCTTGGACGGCCACCTTTGCCGCCATCCTGCTGGGCATCCGCCGGCGCCGCGCGCTGCCCTCCATCTACGCGGGGGTCATCATCGCGGGGCTCGCGGTGTCCTTGCTCACCCTGTTCGCCTCGGCCGGCGTACGCCGGGTCCTGGGGCTCTGACAGTCGAAGCGCGGGTGTGGCAGGCGGGCGGGGCGCGGGCGCAGAATAGCTGGTGGTTGGCGGCGCCGGGGGCTGCGAGCCGGCGCCGTGCAGCATCCGAGGCGGGGTCCTCGATATGCCGCGTCTTGTCCTCGAGATCGGGACGGAGGAGCTGCCGCCGCGCTTTTTCGCGCCGGCGCTCGAGCAACTTCGCGCGGAGGGCGCGAGGCTGCTGGAGAGAGCGCGCCTTGCCCACGGCGAGGTGCGGGTCTACGGCGCGCCGCGGCGACTGGCCCTGATCGTAGAAGAGGTGGCTGAGCGCCAGGCGCCCGCCACCCGGGAGGAGCGGGGCCCGCCCGCGCGGGCGGCCTTCGAGGAGACAGGCCGGCCCACAGAGGCGGCCCAGGGGTTCGCGCGGCGCCACGGGGTGAGTGTGGACTCGCTGGTCGTGCGCGAGACGGAGCAGGGGGGCTATGTCTACGCCGTGATCGAGGAACCGGAGGCCCCGGCCGCGGAGGCGCTTGCCGAGCGGCTGCCCGCCCTTATTGCAGGCCTCTCCTTCCCCAAGATGATGCGCTGGGGAACCCGGCAGCTGCGCTTCGGCCGACCCATCAGATGGCTGCTCGCCCTCCTCGGGGAGGAGGTGGTGAGCTTCGAGCTCGACGGCCTGGCCTCGGGACGGCTCACGCGGGGGCACCCGACGCTTGCAGAGGGCATGGTCAGCGTGCCGGCTGCGGCCGAGTACGAGGCCGCGCTGGAGCGGGCCTGTGTGCTGGTGGAGCCGGCCCGTCGGCGGGAGGAGATCGCGCGGCAGCTTCAGGAGCTGGCGGAGGCGGAGGGGGCGCGGGTGGTGGACGGCGGGCTGCTCGAGGAGACGACGTTCCTCGTGGAATGGCCGACCGCGGCCTGCGGGGGATTCGACCCGGCGTTCCTGCGACTGCCGCGCTGTGTGCTGGTGGAGGAGATGGGGCACGTGCAGAGCTACTTCCCGCTGGAGGACAGAGAGGGGAGGCTGGCGCCCCGCTTCATCGCGGTGCGGGACGGGGGCCGGGACCACCTGGCGAAGGTGGTGGCCGGGTGGGAGAGCGTGCTGCGTGCGAAGCTCATAGACGCCGACTACTTCTTCCACGAGGACCTCAAGCGGACGCTTGCTAGCCGCGTCGAGGACCTCGAGGGCGTGGTCTTCCAGGAGCAGCTCGGCACGATGCGCGACAAGGTGGAGCGGGTGCGGCGGGTGGCGGCGGAGGCCGCGCAGCAGGCCGGCCTGGACGCCGGGGCGCGGCAGGCCCTGGACCGGGCAGCCCTGCTGTGCAAGGCCGACCTGACGACACAGATGGTGGCCGAGCTGTCCGCCCTTCAGGGGGAGATCGGCCGGGAGTACGCGCGGGCCTCGGGCGAGCCGGAGGAGGTCGCGGCGGCGATCGGGGAGCACTACCGGCCGCGCTATGCGGGGGACGAGCCGCCGGCGACGATGCTGGGGCGGCTGCTGGCGGTCGCGGACAAGCTGGACACGATCGTCGCCTGCCTGTCGGCCGGCCTGGCGCCCACTGGCTCGGCCGACCCTTACGGGCTGCGGCGGGAGGCGGCGGGGGTGGTGGCGATCCTGCTGGGTCTGGATGCCTCGCTGTCGCTCGGGCGGCTGCTGGAGGCGAGCCTGGGGGCGCTGGAGCAGCAGGTTGGGCTGGCCCGGCCGGCCGGGGAGGTGCGCGAGTCGGCCGTGGACTTCCTCCGGCTGCGGCTCGAGACCTACCTGCGGGAGCCGCCGCCGGCCGGCGCGGGGGTGAGGCACGACCTGGCGGCGGCGGCCCTGGCGGTGGGCCTCGATGATGTGCGGGAGGCCGCCGCGCGCGCCGTGGCGCTGCAGCGCGCGGCGGAGACGGAGGGCTTCTTGCCAACGGTGGTCGCCTCCACGCGCGTGAGCAATATCGCGCGCGGGTTCACGGGCGGTGAGCCGGACCCGGAGCTCTTCGAGCACCCGAGCGAGAGGGCACTCTGGCAGTGCTACCGCCAGCTCTTGCCGGAGGTTGACCGGCTGACGCGCGCCCGGGACTACCTGGGGCTGCTGGAGCTGCTGGGGCGGCTGCGAGAGCCCATTGACCGCTACTTCGAGGATGTGCTGGTGATGTGTGAGGATGAGCGAGTGCGGCGGAACCGGCTGGCCACGTGTTGGGCGATCGTCCAGCTCTTCCGGCGCATCGCCGACTTCACCCTCGTCGTGCAGCAATAGCCATGGAGAGGCCCAGGGAGGTCACAGAGCGCCTCGAGCTGGAGACTCTGTCTCCGCGCGCGGCCAAGAGCGCGCACACGCGGGGCAGGCGCCGGCCGGAGGCGAAGTGCCCCATCCGCACCGACTTCCAGCGGGACCGCGACCGCATCATCCACTGCAAGGCCTTCCGCCGGCTCACCCATAAGACACAGGTCTTCATCGCGCCCGAGTACGACCACTATCGGACCCGCCTGACCCATACCCTGGAGGTGGCGCAGATCGCGCGCACCATCGCCCGGGCCCTGCGGCTGAACGAGGACCTCACAGAGGCGATCGCGCTCGGCCACGACCTCGGGCACACTCCCTTCGGGCACGCGGGCGAGGCCGCGCTGGAGTCGGCCTACCGGGAGTTCGACGCAACGGCGCGCTTTCGCCACGCGGAGCAGAGCCTGCGGGTGGTGGACGAGCTGGAGAGGGAGGGGGAGGGGCTGAACCTGACCGAGGAGGTGAGGGACGGCATCCTGCGGCACAGCAAGGGGATGGAGGACCTGCCGGGCGATCCCGCCGCGCAGCCGGCCACCCTGGAGGGCCAGGTGGTGATGTACGCGGACCGGATCGCGTATCTCAACCACGACATAGATGACGCGCTTCGAGCCGGCCTGATTGCCCCTGGGGACCTGCCAGCAGAGGCGGTGGCGGTGGTGGGTGATCGGCACTCGGCGCGCATCACGGCGATGGTGGTGGACCTGGTGGAGGCGAGTCGAGAGGGGGAGCGTGTGGCGATGGGCGCGCAGGTAGCGGAGGCTACGAACCGGCTGAAGGACTTCCTGTGGGAGCGGGTGTACCGGGCTGGCGCGGAGGACCAGGCGGAGCGCGTGGAGCGGGCGCTGAGGCTGCTGTTTCGCTTCTACATGGAGCATCCCGAGGAGGCCCCGGGCGGGCCGGAGGCAGCGCAGGAGGGTCGGGCGCGGCTGGCGCGGACGGTGTGCGACTATCTGGCCGGGATGACGGACCGCTATGCGCTGCAGCAGCTCCGACGGCACTTCCTCCCGGAGCGCTGGCTGGGTGGGTGAGCCGCGCGCGGCCTGCGCGGGACGATCGCGGCGGGGGAGCAGGGCCTCGCGCCGGGGCGGGGCGCCGCGACTTCGGCCGCCCCGGCGTGTCATTCCTCCTGGCGGTGCGCCAGAATGTGCAGTGCGCCTCGAGTCGGCCGGGCCGTGAGAGCGCCTGGCTTGATCTTCCTCGCGGTCCTCAGCGCCGCGCTGATGGCTGGCGCCGGCGGCGGGGCGGGCGCGGCCGCGCCGCCTGAGGGCATCGAGGCACGCCCGCCCTCCGTGGATCCGGGGCCGGAGGGGGGCTACATCGCGACCGGGTGGACCTACCGAGCCTTCGTGGGCCCCGACGGGAACCTGCGCTCCCTGCGAGTGGGCGAGGTCGAGATGCTCGACGACCAGATCGCCATCTCCCTGGGGGCGTTCTTCTACGCGGTCGGGCCGGTCAGGCTGGAGCAGGTGTCCCAGCCCGGGCCGGGGTTGGTGGTGGCCACCAACGGGCCCTACACGGCCGAGTACCACTTCCACCGACGGGAGATCAGGCTGACGCTCCACAACCGCTCCGAGTCGCCGGTCTCGTACTTCGTCGTGCTGTCCCCCCAGGTCAGCGTGGTAACCAACCTGCGCACCCAGGAGGCGGCGGCCGCCCCCACGAGCGAGCAGTGGGACGACGTGCGGCTGAGCGCGCCCAATGGGGCGTTCCTCGAGCTCACCGGCGGCGGGCGGCTTTGGGGTCCGTGGCTGGAGCGGCAGGTGTGGTGGGTGAACCGGTTGGGGCCGGGGGAGTTCATCCAGTTGCGGATGCAGGCCGGCGTGGGCGATCCTCCTGCGCCGACACTGGAGCAGCTCGTCAGCCTGCGCGCCCGACCCGCGGCCCCCGACGGGCTGACGCCAGAGGGCGGGCCGCTGACCTTCCTGGTCTCCATAGAGAACCGGAGCGAGCAGGGGCTGTCGGGTCTGGTCTCGATGGAGCTGTCGGCGACGCGCGCCGAGCAGGTGGTCTACACGAGCCGGAGCGTGGAGCTCCCCGCAAAGCAGACCCTGGAGCTGCCCTTCGAGGCGCGGGTGGCGGAGCCCGACTTCTACCGCGCTCATTTCCTGCTGTCGGCCCAGGGGCGGGAGTTGGCGGCAGGCACCGCGGTGGCCGGGCATCGGCCGAGGGATATCCGGCCGGCGACCCGGCGCCCGCGCGACTTCCAGGAGTTCTGGGCCCGCCTGAGGCAGGAGGTGGGTGAAGAGCCGCCGCCCTACCAGATGGAGCTGGACCCGGCGCGCTCGCAGCCCGGGGCCGCGGTGTGGCTGATCCGCTTCGAGGGGTTCGGCGGCAAGACGCTTCACGGATGGCTGCTGCGGCCGGCGCGGCCGGCGCCGCGCCCAGCTGTGCTCTACCTATCGGGCTACGGCGCGCGGCCCATTGAGCCCCCGGTGGCCCTGGCGCGCGAGGGCTATGTGGTGCTCGCGATGGACGTGCGGGGCAATCCGGTGGGCCGGCCCAGGCCCCGGCCCTTCGAGGACTACTGCACCGAGGGCATCGAGTCGCCTGACACCTATGTCTACCGCGAGATCATCGGGCACTATCTGCGGGCCCTGCGGCTCCTGGAGGCGCGGCCGGAGACCGACCCCGCGCGCATCGGGCTGGTGGGCTTGAGCGAGGGAGGGGGTGTCGGGCTCATGCTGGCCGCGCTCCACCCGCGGGTGCGCGCGGTGGCCTCGGCCGCGCCGATGCTGTGCGACTTTCCCCTGTCCCTGCGCTCGGCGGGCTGGCCCTACACCGAGATCGCGCGCTACCTTCAGGCCCACCCCGAGCAGGCGGAGGAGGTGCGCCGGACGCTCTCCTACTTCGACGCCGCGAACTTCGCCCCCCAGGTCAGGTCGCCGGTGCTGCTCAGCGTCGGCCTCCTCGATCGAGTCTCCCTGCCGAGCGCAGTCTACGGCGTCTACAACCTGCTCCCGGGCCCGAAGGCGATCCGGCTGCTGCCGGCGGCGGGGCATGAGGGCGGCGACGGGATCTGGGACTACAAGCTCCAGTGGCTCGCGGAGCAGCTTCAGCCCGGCGCGCCCGAGGCGGGGGAAGAGTGACAGACGAGGCGCCCGCGCCGCCCGACCCGGCCTCGCCCTCCCAGCTTCGAGCCCTGTTCGCGAGGCACGGGTTCCGGGCCCGGCGGTCCCTTGGGCAGACCTTTCTCACCGATGCCAACATCGTCGCGCGGCTGCTCGACGCCGCCGAGATCGGCCCCGGCGACCCGGCCCTGGAGATCGGGGCCGGCGCGGGTGTGGTGACGCGGGCGCTCGCGCGGGCGGCCGAACGGGTGGTGGCGGTGGAGATTGACCCCCGGCTGGTGGCGATCCTCGCCGAGACCGTGCCGGAGGGGGCCGAGATCGTCCAGGCGGACGTGCTAACCGTGGACTGGGCGGCGCTGCTCGGGCCGCCGGGCGAAGGGCGCTGGAAGGTGGTGGCGAACCTCCCATACGCGATAATCGGCCCGGCCATCGTGCGGCTCCTGGAGGCCTCCGACTGGGTCGAGCGCTTCGTCATCATGGCCCAGCGCGAGGTGGCCGAGAGGCTGGCGGCGCCGCCCGGGCAGCGGGCGCGCAGCGCGATCTCGGTGTTGGCGCAGGCCGCCGGCGAGGTCAGGGTGCTGCGGTCGGTCCCGCGCACCTGCTTCTACCCCCGCCCGCGCGTGGACTCGGCGATCGTGACCATGGCGATCCGCCGGCCGGGGGCGGCCGCGGGCCTCGAGCCGGCATTCCAGCGGGTGGTGCGGGCGGGCTTCGGGGCGCGACGCAAGATGCTGCTC
>Ga0129301_1001211_pt1 | contig 12917 bp, 12 predicted proteins | sample ConPoolayeHmetaG_FD_94489 | JGI IMG/M metagenome (GOLD analysis project Ga0129301, IMG submission 94489) | Hot spring microbial mat communities from California, USA to study Microbial Dark Matter (Phase II) - Cone Pool mat layer H metaG ...
CCACCGTTAGTGAACAAATATGAATCGCTAATGGAAGACCGAGATAAAGCGATAGTTTTCCACAGTCCAACGTGCCAGTTCTCTTATCCTTTTGCAATAAAGATTGCAGAGCTCGTAAAAGAAGTGGCGCCAAAAATAAAAATCGAGCTCATTGACGAGTGGGAGAAGCCAGAGGAAGCCATAAAGCGAGGAAACTGGTGGTTGATAGTGAATGCCAAGCCTATACAGACTTTTTTCATGGATACAGAGCGGTTTAAGGCGGAAATAAGACAAGCTGTATCATAGAAACTTTTAAAAATGGTCTTTTTTAGGGCTGAATTTTAATTTTCTATTCGAAATGTAAGGAAAAACTTAAAAGCAACATGCGCATGAATTATTGGAAATGTTGAGGAGAATGGCGAAAAATTAAATTTTTTTGGCTCTCCCTTCTCTCCTTTCTCCCCCAGAAAGGGTCTATACCATTCTCCTCACACACTTCTAATTAGCTTTTTTTAGCACTTATAGCTTGTGGAACTATCTTCTATATCTCCATCAATGGGTTGAAAAAGCAAAAATATCAACAAAACCTTAAATTCGAAAGATTAGCATTGCCCAATGCGATAAGGAGAAGATAAGAAATGCCTAAAGTTTTAATTATCTATTACTCTCGAACCAAAAACACGGAAAAAATGGCTTTTGCGGTTGCGGAAGGAGCGAAAAAAGTCGGCAACATTGAGGTTAACGTGAAGAAAGTGGATCAAGCAAGCTTGGAAGATTTGCTGGAAGCTGATGGAATAATAATTGGTTCACCAGCATATTATGGGCTTATAGCTGGCAAGCTCAAAACTTTCATCGACGAATCAGTCAAGTATCATGGAAAACTTGAAGGAAAAGTCGGCGCAGCATTCACAAGCTCCGGAGGGACAGCAACAGGAGCAGAGACCACGCTTCTGTCTATACTTCAAACTATGCTGGTTCACGGCATGATTGTTCAAGGATGCTCAGATAACAAGCACTATGGAGCAGCAGCTGTGGGCACGCCAAAAAAAGAAGACTTGGAATACTGCAGAGAACTTGGAAAACGTGTAGCAAACCTAGTTGTCAAACTGAAGAAATAGCTGTGTTAATGGGCCCGAGGCGATTCGAACGCCTGACCAACAGGTTATGAGCCTGTCGCTCTAACCTAGCTGAGCTACGGGCCCTTCTTACGCTAACTGTATTCGTTTTGATTGGTGATTTAAGTATTTTCCGCATCTTAAAGTTTTTATTGAAAATTTTTAAAAGCGCTATTAGCTGATTAAGTGTTGGAAAAGGAGAGAGTTTAAGCATGGAGTTGAAAGTCTTTACTTTACCCACTTGTTCAGCTTGTCCTGTGGCTAAGTCTATTGCTTCTGAAGTGGCGCAGAAGTTTGGCATAGGCTATCGTGAGGTTGACATGGCTACGAGGGAGGGAATACTTGAGGGTGCAGCCTTTCAGGTGATGGGTGCTCCAAGCATCGCTATTGATGAGGAAGTTATTGTTAGAGGTCGGTTGATTTCTAGGCAGAAGCTTGAGGAAGAAGTGCAAAAGAGACTGGAGAAGTGGAAGACAAGAGCTTCTTCCCATCAGATATGAAGCATGTTCTACCGTTTTGTCCTTTCATAATGATACAGATATTCCTGAGCATAACCAGCATATTCACCAAAATATTCTCGCCCAAACAAACTCAGCCGTTCATATTCCGTGTTAGTTGGTGACCTTTTGTCAAAGATTTTCTTAACAAATTCTTCTGGAAAATGCTCTGAATAATATTCTAGAATCACACGCTTAATCCACACGTCAACGGGAAACGCCTCAGTTTTCGCAAGAGAAAAAAGCAGAACGCAATCAGCAACTTTCAATCCCACACCAGAAAAGTTTAGCAGCTCTTGCCTGGCCTTATCATAGGGCTTTTTGCTTAGTTGCTCGAAATCAAAATTTTTCTCGTAAACTGCTTTTGCAGTTTCTTTCACGTATTTAGCTCTGTAGCCGAGCCCACATTCAGCCATTTCGCTGATTGAAACTTTTGCCAATTTTTCGGGTGATGGAAATAGGTAGAAATTTCGCTGTTCAAAGCATGTTTTTTCTCCGAACCTGCAAGAAAGGCGTAAAAGCATCAGCTTTATTGCCTGAACATTCTTGTAAGTGGCGCAGATGTAGGAGATTAAACATTCCCAAGGGTCTTGATGAAGAATTCTTAAGCCTTGAAACATTTGCACAGCTTGCTTAATGTGTTTGTCTCTGCTGATTTTCGCATAAATTTTTGGCAAGTTGTCCTCTAATGAAAAATAGTTTCTAACAAAATTTTCATCAACATTCTCAAACTCCAGCACATTGCCATATTGGCCAATTTTGAAAGCTTTGTCTTTAGCAACACCGTACCACCATTCGCCTTCCTTGTTCCATCTAAAAGTCTGTCCACAGCAGAGTGTCGCATCCAAGTTTAACGGTGTTGAACTGTCTAAGCGTATTCTCATAATTCACCACTATTTCCTAACATAACCAATCAAAAAAGCTTGCTATAAACTATAGGCGCTGGAAAAGTTTACTCGACAAATTTTTCTGGTTTTGGAATTTCAGGCGGTAACCCTCTTTTTCTTCGAATCTGTTCAATAACCTCTAAGCCAAGTTTTTCTGGCATTTTTTCCCAACGGTCAAATGTGCATTGCCAGAATGCTCGACCGGATGTTGCGGAGCGCATTTTCGCTGTTAAGCCAAGGGTTTCTGAGACAGGTATATATCCTTTGATTATTGTTAAAGCGTTTCTTTGTTCTGTGGCAAAGATTTTTCCTCGTCTGTGAGCTAGAATGTTTGTGCATTCGCCCATGAACTGTGTTGGAACAGATATTTCAATCTTGTAGAGAGGTTCGAGGAGTACGGGTTTTGCTGTTAGAAAGGAGCCGAAAATTGCTCTGCTCACTGTTCTTGTAACTTGTTCGGGCTCAACTGATTCTGGATTTTCGCCTATTTCCGCATTAATTAGCTTGGCTTTCACGTTTCTCAGGGGCTCCTCGCATAATGGTCCAGAGTTACATGCCCAACGGAACCCTGCAATTATCAACTCCTTTATTTCATCAAGGCTTCGAGTTTGACAATAGTTAATGAGAACATTTTGATTCTCATCCTCTGCCCAAGCATTCTTCTCAAAATCTCTTCTTATTGATTCCAATTCATCGCTTTCCAATGGTTCTACCTGAAACCAAAAAGTGTTCTGTTTGTTCAAGCTCTTCGCCATAACTGTTTCACCTTTACTTGTAACGCTTTCTCTATAGCTGACAGTAGGAGCAGAAGTGGACAATTCTAAGCCCTCAGCATATTTTCGCAAGAAGCTTACGGCAGTTTCTAAGTGGAGCTCACCCATCCCGCTTAGCAAGTGTTCTCCAGACTTGTTGTCGATGGTAATTTTCAGGTTAGGATCTTCTACTAAAAGCCTATTCAAAGCATCAAAAAGTTTCGGCAGGTCTTTAGGTTTCTTGGGCTCAACTGCAACCGTTACCACAGGGGTTGAAATATATTTCATCGACCCAAAAGCAGTCATATCATCCTTGTGCTCAACATCAACGATTGTTTCGCCTGCTCTTGCTAAATCGATTCCTTTCAAAGCGACAATATTGCCTGAAGTGACTTCAGCGACAGCCTCTCTGAAGGAACCCATATAAATTGACACTTGCTCTACACTGCATTCCTTAGCGGCACCAGTAAGATAAACACGGTCTCCATTCTTCACTGAGCCTGAAAAAACTCTTCCAGTAGCGATAGCTCCTCCTTTTGGATCAATCTGCACGTTAGTCACACATATTACTAAAGGCCCATCATCATCACAGTTCAACATTGCCCTCCCAATATCAGAATTCAGATTGCCTCGCCAGATTTTTGGCACCCGATATTTCTGAGCTTCGAGAGGATTAGGAATGTTTTTCGCAACCATATCTAATACAGCATCATAAAGTGGAAGCTGCTTAGCAATAGTCTGAAACTTGGCGTTTTTGTAAGCATCAATAATGTCAGCGAATTTTATTCCCTTTTGTTTAGCCTTGCTAACTGTAAAGCCCCACTTATGGAGCGCGGAACCAAAAACCACCGCATCTCTCAACGGGTTTGCTTTCCATTTATTTCTAAACTCGGGATCTCCGTAAATTTCGACAAGATTGTTAAAATCGTTTATTATTCGAGTAAACTTGTTCTGAATCTCCTCTTCGCTCAGCTTCAACTCGCCTATTAAACGGTCAACCTTGTTTATGAAGAGAACTGGTTTTACGCTTTCTTCAAGAGCTTGACGTGTAACAGTTTCTGTTTGAGCCATAACCTCCTCCACAGCGTCCACAACGACAACCACGCCGTCAATAGCTCGCAAGGCACGAGACACTTTGCCTGTAAAATCCACATGGCCTGGAGTGTCAACCAGATTAATAACATACGATTCGCCGTCCATCAAATGCAAAAAGGAAACATTAGCAGTCTTTATCGTAATTCCACGCTTCTGCTCTTCTTCTAAATAGTCAAGCGCTCTTGCTATACCAGCTATCTGTGGTGGAAGTAAGCCCGCTTCAACCAGCAGAGAATCAGTCATCGTTGTTTTGCCATGGTCTATGTGGGCAACTATGCCAATGTTGCGAATAGATTCCTTTCTGTTCATTAGCTTGAGTATTTCTGGGATTTGTCTGAAGTGCGGCATTCCTTTACCCTTTCTATAAGATAGCATTTAAGAGATGAGCGTCTTCTACTAGATATGTTGTATGTTTAGACGCATAAGCAGAAAGAGTGTCGATTAGAGGATTTGAACATTGAGCAAAACGCTTGTAGTGCCTCTTGAAAAAATGGCAGAAGAACCTTATGCACTCATATTGTGCTATCCTAAAGCAAGCAATGCTGAAATTAAGAAACGCTTGAAAGAACTTGAAAAGCTAAACGTTTCCGCATTAGAGTTTGTTGGGGAAAAACAAGTTTATGGCTTTCACATTTTGGGCAAGGGCTGTGTCGGTTTAGTTCTATTGGCATATTGGAAAGATAAGAAGGTGGCTTTGAAAATTCGAAGAGTGGATGCTGACCGTGAACTAATGCGACAAGAGGCAAAGCTTCTTAAGAAAGCAAACTCTGTGCAAGTAGGACCAAAAGTGTTTGATTTCAGCAAAAACTTTCTATTAATGCAATATATCGATGGAGTTTTGCTTCCTGTTTGGCTGGAAAAGCCCGGGAAAAAAGCTCAGATTAAAAGGGTTTTGCGTGCTGTTCTAGAGCAGTGCTGGAGATTAGACGAGATAGGCTTAGATCATGGCGAGCTGAGTCAAGCTTCAAAGCACATAATAATCACTAAGGAAGAGGAACCGTTTATTGTTGATTTTGAGTCTGCAAGCCTTAATCGTAAGCCAGCTAACGTTACTTCGCTTTGTCAGTTTCTGTTTATTGGAAGCGAAGTTGCGAAGAATATAGCTGAAAGGCTTGGAAAAGTGGACAGAAAAGCTATAGTTGAGGCATTGAAACAGTATAAAAAGAATATATCTCATGAAAACTTCAATAAAGTTCTAGTAGCTTGCAGGCTCTAAACAATGTAGCTTGAAGAGGGTGTTTTTTCATTCTTGCTCGTGTTTTCTATGCCTAGTTCCTTGAGCACTTGCGTCAGATCAAGCCACGTTTCTATCTGGAACTGTCTTGCCACTCGTCTTTTCTCGAATAGCATTGGAGTGTTGCCTACAAATAGCCAGCCGAAGGCTTCGTCTGCCAAAGTTTCCCTCCTCCTCTCTCCAATGAAAAAGAAGCATTGAAAGTCTTATAACTAGGTATGTAAAATTCGGATAGAAGGAGATTATAGAAGATAATTCTATTTAGACTATCTCATGCGAAGATTTCGTGTATCCTCTTGTTTTTTATGGCATTTTTAACTTCTACAGCTATTCTTCGTCCCGTATACATGCCTGCGCCATGCTTCAGGTAAGCGTACGGTGAGGTGCCGATGCCCACGTTTGTTCCTGCAACGATGCGTGCTGAGATTTCAAATGTGTAGATTTCCAAATTATCTGTTATTATGGTTTCTAGACAGAAAGGTCCAAGTATTCCTGGTGGTGCTAGGTGTTTGGCTGTTGCTTGTACGTTGTCTCCCATGTGTATAAGTTCGGGTAGAAGAGATTCACGAAGTGTGATTGGAATGTTGCCTACGATTGTGTAGGTTGGGCTTGCGTCTATCTCGAGTTGTTCTGATGCGGGGATTCTGCCTATTGCGTCTACTGCTGACTCATAACGTCTGTCTACACCTGTGAATTCCACATCGTCATTCAGCACTGAAGAGAAGTAGTGAGAATATACATTGACACCCAAAATATATTCTTGAAGGTGAATACGCTTAACATCTTCATTTGTCAGTAGTCCACGTTTTATCATTTCTTCGGTCTTTTTGTAGAAGGATTCGGCAGAACTCGCTAGAAAATAGCCTTTTCCGCCTTTTGCTCCAGGAAGTTTCGCGATAACAGGCTTATCTATTTCTTTTGGTGTACGGTAAGTTTTTGGTAGTTTTAGTCCTGATTTGCGGAGCCATTCTGCTTGTTTTTCTCGATTTGCTTCCCAGTCTAGAAGCTTGCGGTTTCCAAACATTGGGATGTAGAGGCTGTCGGTTAGCTGTTCAGTGCTGAGATAGGCGGTGAAGGAGCCGTGTGGAATCAGAACAGCGTTCAGCTTTCGCAATTGTTCTTGCAAGCTTTCGTTTAGAAGTTCGGTGAAGTCTTTCACGATTATTGTCTTATCGACTAATGGAAATTTTTTGTAGACTATAGTGTCCGCTTGCTTGCAGACGCATACTGTTTTGAAGCCTTCTTCTTTTGCGCCTTTGAAAATGTTTAATGCAGAATGCGAGCCTAAAGTAGCAATAGCTATGTTCTTCTCATCATACTTGTCCAAGATTTCGTTTATTTCCTCTTGCGTTATCATGTTATAATTTCCTCTAATCGTTTCTCTTTTATTGCACGTTTCACTTCCATTGCCACACGTCTCCCCGGACCAACTTCCACGCCATATTTATACTTCATGTATGGCGATGTTGGCTCGACGCATGGACAACCAGGACTGCGCATACTCACGTCGAAGACGTAGAATTCTAAATCTTTAGTTACTGCTCCTTGTAATCCGAATAAGCCTATGATTCCTGGTGGGTATTCTTTTTTGCAAATGTCTACAAAGCGTTCTGCATTTTGGAAGATTTTCTCTATTTGAGATTCGCGCATTGTTATGCCCATGTGTCCAATTTCAATGTTTTGCGTTGGTATGGCTAATTCCAGTTGTTCATTTGCTGGCAAATCTAGCACGCCGTCTAGGTCTGTTTGTATGCGCTTGTCGAAGCCTAGCAAATCGATTTCATCGGTTAATGGCGACCAGAAAAGGTTAGCGTTGAATTTTGCGCCTACCACGTATTCTTCTATTACTGCCTTTTCAAGGCTTTCACGCGTGATTATGCCTTTTCTTATACGCTTTTCAGCTTGTTCTGCGAATTCTTGCGGTGAAGAGGCATAGAAGAAGGCTCTTTCTATTGTTCGTTTCTTTTCTGGAACTTTGACTATAGCTAGGCGGTCGATTTCGCTTGGAGACTTGAAAATTTTTGGAGTTGGGATTCCTGCCTTTTGTAAAAGGTAATATTGATTTTTCAGAGTGTTGCGTTCTTCTGTTCTCAGCATGTTACGGTTTCCCATGATAGGCACTGTGAAATTCTGTTCGATGTTATCATAGCCTACATAGACTGAAAAAGAACGATTGGGAACGAAAACTGTGTTTAACTCTCTAAGCTTCTGCAAGTTTTCAGCTTTGATTATGTCAGCGAATTTGTCAAGAATCAGAAAATGGTCAAAAAGGCTTTTATAATATTTCGTGTAGGTTTTGTCTCTGCCCTTCTGACAAACTACAACTGTCTGAAAGCCTTCTTGTTTAGCTCCATAAGCGATTTCCAATGCAGAATGCGAACCCAGCACACCCATTCTAACATTGCGAATGTCGTATGACGAAATAAGCTTTTTAGCCTTCATCTTTTTCACGCAACAGCCAATGTGCTAGAAGGCTCAAGATGCTAATTAAATTTTTTAGACGACATCATGCTTTTAAAGAATTGCAGAGTAGGCAAAACATAGTTTGAATCCAAAACTGAAACCATGCTTCAAAACTCATATGAAAGACAGAGCTGGGACCTCCTTAGAGAGCAAGTCTCTTCTGTATGCTAAGAGTATTTGAAGTCTAATAACTGTGAAATATTGAAACTCGAGAGTAGGTCTGCATTGGCTGGTTTTCAAGCAAAAAGTGCAATGCGACTATGCATAAGGGTGTAGTTAAAATCTGCTTTCAGAGTAGCAGGCGAGGTTTTTACGGTTTTTTCATCAGATATTCGTGAATTGCTTTTGCAGCCTTTTTTCCAGCGCCCATAGCACTGATCACCGTAGCTTCACCGGTTACAATGTCTCCACCAGCGTAAACACCTTCAATATTGGTTTTTCCGCTTTCATCAGTAACAATGGTGCCCCACTTAGTCACCGCTAAGCCCTCAGTAGTGGCTTGAATTATCGGATTAGGTGTTCTTCCAATCGCAACAATCACTGTATCTACGTCCATCAGAAACTCTGAACCCTTAACAGGTACAGGTCTCCTTCTTCCAGATTCGTCAGGCGGGCCAAGCTCCATACAGATGCACTCCATCTGCTTAACCCAACCTTTTTCGTCGCCGATAAATCGTGTTGGCGTTGCCAAAAACTTGCAAATAATTCCTTCTTCCTCAGCGTTCTCAACCTCTTCAGCACGCGCTGGTAGTTCCTCTCGCGAACGTCGGTAAACGATGCACACTTGTTCAGCGCCTAAGCGTAAGGCTGAGCGTGCGCTGTCCATAGCTACGTTTCCGCCGCCAATTACAGCCACATGTTTTCCAATTCTTATAGGTGTGTCAAACTCGGGGAAACCGTAAGACTTCATTAAGTTGACCCTAATCAGAAACTCGTTTGCAGAATAAATTCCGCCTAAATTTTCTCCTGGAATGCCCATAAACTGGGGCAAGCCTGCTCCAGTGCCAATAAACACAGCATCAAACCCTGTCTTGAGCAGTTCAGGGATAGTGTAAATTCTGCCAACAAGATATCCAAGCTTAAGCTCGACGCCTAACTTTTCGATGTAATCAACTTCAGCTCGCACGATGCTCTTTGGCAAACGAAACTCTGGAATCCCGTAGACCAAGACTCCGCCAGGCAAGTGCAACGCCTCAAAAATGACAACCCTATGTCCAAGTTTTGCTAAGTCTGCAGCAGCTGTGAGTCCTGCTGGACCGGCGCCAATGATGGCAACTTTCTTTCCAGTTGAAGGTGCCTTTTCTGGAATTTTGACGCCTTTTTCTCTTTCCCAATCTGCCACAAATCGTTCCAATCTGCCGATGCTTACAGGTTCGCCTGCTTTGCCCATTATGCAGGTGCTTTGGCATTGTTCTTCTTGTGGGCAAACGCGACCACAAATGGCTGGGAGAGCATTTTTTTCCTTGATTTTTGCTGCTGCTTCGCTGTATCTCTTTTCTTTGATTAATTTAATGAACTCTGGAATGCTAACCTCGACAGGGCAGCCTGCAATACATTGTGGTTTTGGACATTGCAAACATCGGTTTGTTTCTTCAAGCGCTTGTTCTTCCGTGTAGCCTAAAGCAACTTCGTTAAAGTTTTTTCCTCGCAATTTCGGGTCTTGTTTGGGCATGCGAACGGCTTCTTTCTTTATTTTTGGTTTAGGCTTACTTTCTGCCACAATTGCAGCCTCCACGCATTTCCCATAAAACTGAGCTTAACCTTTCTTCAGGCAAGAACATCCGCTGCCTGTTTATTAATCCGTCAAAATCAACCTTGTGCCCGTCGAATTCTGGTCCATCCACGCATCCGAACTTCATTTTTCCGTCAACATTGACTCTGCAGACTCCGCACATTCCCATCCCATCAACCATTATGGGAGTTAAAGTGACTATGGTTGGAATGCCATACGGCTTTGTGAGTTCAGAAACAGTCTTCATCATCACGACGGGTCCCAATGCAACGCAGCGGTCGTATTTTTCCTTTTTCAAGAGTTCTTTCAGAAAACTTAGTCCCTTGTAGCCTTTTGAGCCGTCATCGGTTGCAACGTAGAATTTGTGGCTTAGGGCTTTCATTTCCTTTTCAAGAATCAGCAATTCTTCTATCCTTGCACCTATGATGGTGGTGATTTCGTTTCCAGCCTCTCGTAAGGCTTTAACTTGCAAATGCAAAGGAGCAATCATTACTCCTCCGCCAACGCATAACACTTTGCCGAATTTTCTGATTTCAGAAGGAATGCCCAGAGGACCGGTAATGTTCCATATATTGTCGCCAACCTCTAGACATCCAAGCTGTTTTGTTGTTTTGCCTACTTCGTTGAAAACGAATGAGATTGTTCCTTTCTTTGGGTTGTAGTCGGCGATTGTTAATGGTATGCGTTCGCCTTTCTCGTTGATTATTAAAATTATGAATTGTCCAGGTTTTGCTTTTTCTGCCATTTCAGGAGCTTCAACTTCGAACAGCTTTATTTTTGGAGCAAGCTCTTTTTTGCGAATGATTTTGTACATTCTTTTATGCCTCCTTTGTCAGAATTGGTATTGCCGCTATCTTTTTGCAGAATTCCTCAAGTTTTTGGTTAAAATCTCCGCTGCATCTTGGAGATGAGGTGTAAAGCTCGAAACGGTCTGACAAGTTCATCTTTTTCAGCGTATTTTTAAGCACGTCCATGTTTCTTTCTGCTGTTTCTTTGCCTTCCTGAAGTTTGCAGTCTTCTTTTGAGCATACTACAGCCATAACTCCGTCAAAGCCGTTTTGTAGAGCGTTAACGACGTGCACGGGGTCAAGTGCCTTGAAGCATGGGACTTCTAGCGTTACGATTCTCTTTTTGAGCAACAAGCTTTCGGGATTGTCTAATGTTGGGAATTCTGACCATTGACAGCAGAAAACGAGAATTAAAGGCGTAGTGCTCTTTGTCTTCAACTGTTTAGCGGCTTCAGTGTAGCGTTTTAGAACGTTTTCAAATTCAAAACCTTTTACTTGGATTGCTTGATGTGGACAAACCAGAGCGCAAGCTCCGCAGCCCATGCAATAGTCGTAAAGAATTTTTGGAGTTGCAAATTCGTCTGCTTCAATGGCTCCGTATGGACAGATGAATACGCATTTGTCGCATCCTACGCATTTTTCTGTGTCGTAAACTACTTTCCTTGAATATTTTATCACTCGCAATGCATCTTTATCCAGTCCAAGCTCTTCCAGAACCCTCTTGCTCAGCAGTAGACGTCTTGTGTTTATTTTTGTGCCTTCTTTGAACCTGCAAAATGCATCTTCACATTGGATGGAAACGATATTTTTGATGCCAGAATTTAATGCTTGAAAAATAAACTCTGTTGGAACACGCCCCGTGCAGGGTATTCGAAGTGGAATGTAATTTTTCAATTTTAGGTTATGTTCTTTAAGTATTTCTTCAACTTCGCCTGATGAGGGTGAGTTGCCGCGACACATTAGAACAAGTATGTCGCTTTTGCATTTTTCTTTCATCTGTTTAACATAGTCTACGAGATTCGCATAGTCGTAGTAAACCATCTCTATGGCTAATACTGGGCAAGCGCTGTAACATATTCCGCAGACTTGGCATTTCTGTATGTCTATTTCAACTTTTCCTGTTTCTGGGTCTTGCTTTATTGCTTCATAAGGGCAGATTGAGTGGCAAATGCTACATTTGCCGCAGAGGTCTTGGTTTATGTTTACTGCTGTTATGCATGTTTCAGTCATTTTCAGTCATCACCAGCTCCTAGTTGATTATGCTAAACATGCCTCAATTGTAGAGTATAGAGCTCTTTCATTATACTATGCGTGATATAATGATTTTGGCATCTTGTCTTGGTTTCTTTCATTGTTTATAGTATGGTCTTCGAATGTGCCCGTAGGCTTCTGTTGCTGCAGTGATGCCTTGACCGACAGCGGTTCCAACTTGTTTAATTGGATGGTTTGTAACGTCTCCTGCAGCGTAAACGCCTGCTACATTGGTTCTTTGTAGCATATCAACAATTATGTAACCTTTCTCGTCAACGGCAACTCCTGCATTCTTGGCGATTTGACTGTTTGGATCTTCGCCTACCTGCACAAAAACGCCATCAACAGCCAGCTCTTTGGCAGCTCCTGTCTTGTTATCAAATAGTGCTACTTTTTCAACGAGCTTGTCGCCTTTGATCTCCTTAGCTTCGGTGTTCCATAAAATTTCCACGTTTTTCTTTCCTTCTAACGCTTTGACAAGCGCTTCCTCTGCTCTGAAGGCGTCTCTTCTATGGGCAATTTTCACGTCTGAAGCGATGTCAGCAAGATACAGCGTTGTTATGAGTGCTGAGTTGCCTCCACCAACGACTAGTAAACTTTTTCCCTTAAATAGCGGTCCGTCGCAGAGTCCGCAGTAGCTGACGCCTCTGCCTCTAAACTCTTTTTCGCCTGGGATTCCTAGTTCTCGATAGTGGCTTCCAGTAGCGATAATTACTGCATTAGTTTCATAGTTTGCTCTGCTTGTCTTTACGATTTTCTGTTCTGCAGTTAATTCTATGCTTGTAACGGTTTCAAATTCGTTGATTGTTACGCCTGCGCTTCTGGCATGGGCTACCATTTTTTGAAGCAATTCTTGTCCGCTTATGCTTTCGAAGCCTGGATAATTCTGAATTACTGGAGTGTCTGAAATTGTTCCGCCTGCCATTTTTTCTTCTAAAACAAGCGTTTTTAAACCGCTTCTGACGCTGTAGATTCCCGCTGACAAGCCTGCTGGACCCGCGCCGATGATTATTAATTCTGGATTGTTCATTTTTTGCATCCTTTAGATAACGAGTTTGTTATTGGTTATTTATGAATTATTCGCATTGCTTTGCCGTTTAACGTGAAAATGGAAGCGTATATCC
>Ga0129301_1001212_pt1 | contig 12915 bp, 7 predicted proteins | sample ConPoolayeHmetaG_FD_94489 | JGI IMG/M metagenome (GOLD analysis project Ga0129301, IMG submission 94489) | Hot spring microbial mat communities from California, USA to study Microbial Dark Matter (Phase II) - Cone Pool mat layer H metaG ...
CGGCGGGTACTATTACGATGGACACAACAGTGCAGAGAGTTTCTATCGGGTCTGCCGGGAGCAGGGTTCATGGGTTGTGAAGGAAAGGAAGACTGGTCGGATTTCTTGAGACGGAAGAAGCAGTGAGCCGTCGAACCGGCAACCGGATAAAGACCTTTTCAGCCCCCGACCGACGCTGGGTCCTATCGGTGGCGGCATCGCAGAAGCTCAGCGTTCTCGATCCGCCTGGCCGCCGTGAACGCGGAATATACAGCGTGTTTTCGACGGGGCTGCACATATTGCAATTGGGTCCCATATTTCGACCCCTGCCCGGGTGGGGTCGGAGCTCGGGTTCGGCCGGGGCCGGAGGGCAGTTGACAAAGTGTACTCCAACGGTTGGAGATTGCAACTTTCTCCCCCCTGCACCTACTGGGAGATCGCCGACTGTCGCTTTCCGATTTGCTCCGACGTCGGTGGCAATCCCTCGGCCCCGGCTCGGGCCTTGGAGAACCGCAAGAGCCGCCTCGCCTGACGATGCGGCTCGCGCCCCTGGCCCCCGCAATAATCGTCGATCCTGGGCCGTTCTGAACCAGCTTTCGAGCAGGACACACAGGTTCGCAGAGGCAAGGAAGCCCGCGAAGAAAATGGCCGGCCCGGCAAGAAGCCTGAAGGTGAAGCTCACCGTTCTCCCGGCGAAAACCACAGGAGTTGGATTCCCGTACCTTGAGGGCCTGGCATCGGCTCAAGGTCTCCCGATCAAGGCGGTTGCTGTGATAGCATTTGCAAGCGCGGTGTCCAATTGGTAGTTCCATAGCCCGGGCGAGGCCGATTCCAACATATCCTGAGTCCTGCAGGGCGAGGGTCGGATATGATCGGATTTCCCAGGGGAGAAACGCGGCGCACGCCGAATGGGCAGGACAAGAGCATTGTGCCCATTTTTGTGCCCTCACGTGGTCAACCGGGGCAAGCTTTCAGTCACATTCGGTAGCGGATGGGCAAACGGCAGGACATCGTGAAACCCGCGCCAGTAGCGGGTTGTAGCGCTCAGTAGCGCGCTTTCACAGGGAGTGAGAAAGGCCAGTTTTTGCAACTCATAATCAGCGGGTCGCAGGTTCGAGTCCTGCTGGGCCCACCAGATCGCCCCCCGACAAGGAGTGGATCGTGAACAACAAGAGACCCGGAAACGAAAAGCCCCAACAGGACGATGAAAGCAGGCGCCGCGGGCGGCTGCAGCGGCAGGTGCGCTTCAGCGCCGGATACCTCGTCACGGCCCTGATCGCCATGTGGCTTTTCCAGGAATTCATCCTCACGCCGCTCGCCATCCGGGCCACCGAGGTCCCCTACAGCGAGTTCAAGCAGAAGCTCGCTTCCGGCCAGATCGTCGAGGTGCTGATCGGCGAAACCGACATCATGGGCAAGATGAAAGACCCCAAGCAGGGCGACAAAGGAGGCGCCACGGTGCCCTTCGACACCGTGTACGTGCCCTCGAGCGACCCCAAACTGGTCGAGGATCTCGAAAAGGCGGGCGTGCCGTATCGCTTCCGGCGCCCCCCCAGCCCCGTCGGCACATTCCTGCTTTCCTGGCTTTTGCCGCTGGCCCTGATCGGCGGCCTGTGGTACATGGCCTACCAGCGCATGGGCGGCGGCGCCGGGCCGGGCGGCATCTTCCGCGTGGGCAAAAGCAAGGCCACGGTCGTGCGGCCCGAAGAAGTCGGCGTCACCTTCAAGGACGTCGGCGGCGCCGACGAAGCGATCGCCGAGCTGCAGGAGATCATCCAGTTTCTGAAAGCTCCGGAGCAGTTCGCCCAGCTGGGCGGGCGCATCCCCAAGGGCGTGCTCCTGATCGGCCCGCCGGGCACCGGCAAGACCCTGCTGGCCAAGGCGACCGCCGGCGAAGCCAATGTATCCTTCTTCGAGACCAGCGGCTCGGAGTTCGTCGAGATGTTCGTGGGCGTGGGCGCCGCCAGGGTGCGCGACCTGTTCGAACAGGCCCGCCAGGCAGCGCCGGCGATCGTGTTCATCGACGAGATCGACGCCATAGGCCAGAGCCGCGCGGGTGCGATCCGCCTGGGTTCGAACGACGAACGCGAGCAGACGCTCAACCAGCTGCTGGCGGAGATCGACGGCTTCAAGACCGAGACCGGCAAGCCCGTAATTCTGATGGCGGCCACCAACCGGCCGGAGGTGCTCGACCCCGCCCTGCTGCGCGCCGGACGCTTCGACCGCCACATCGCCGTGGGCAATCCCGATCTGACCGGCCGGCTGCAGATCCTGAGGATTCACACGCGCAGGATCAAGCTCGCCCCCGATTTCGACCTCGAGCGCGCGGCGCGCATCACGCCCGGCTTCAGCGGCGCCGACCTTGCCAACGTGGTCAACGAAGCCGCCCTGCTCGCGGCGCGCCGCCGGGCCGATGCGGTGACCCTCGACGACTTCCAGAGTGCCATCGAACGGGTCGTGGCGGGCCTGGAGAAGAAAACGCGCCTGATGAACGAGCAGGAACGCAAGGCGGTCGCTTACCACGAGTCGGGCCACGCGCTCGTGGCCGAGCTCGTGCCGCACGGCGACCCGGTGAGCAAGATCAGCATCGTGCCGCGCAGCCGCGGCGCGCTCGGCTACACCATGCAGATGCCCGCCGAAGACCGCTACCTGCTCACCGTGGAGGAACTGAAGGATCGCATCGCCGTGATGCTCGCCGGGCGCGCCGCCGAGAAGGTGGTCTTCGGGACCATCAGCACGGGAGCCGGCGACGACATCATGCGCGCCACCGAGCTGGCGCGCCGCATGATCACCGAGTTCGGCATGAGCGAAAAGCTCGGCTCGGTCCGCTATGCCGGACCGCAGTTGCAGTACCTCGGGCGGAGCGTGCAGGACGACAGCCAGATCAGCCCGCAGACGCGCCAGCTGATCGACAGCGAAGTGCAGGCGATGGTGACCGAGCAGTACGAACGCGCGCAGGCTCTCCTGCGCGAGCACCGGGCGGCGCTCGAAACCCTGGCGCAACGGCTGTTGAAGCAGGAAACCCTGGACGGCAGCGCCGTCAAGGAAGCGCTGGCGGCCGCCGCCACGGCGTGACACCGGTGCGCGGCATCGTGTCTCGGGAGCGCACCGGGCGAGCCGGCAACGAACAGTATCCCCGCCTCGCCACCGCTCAGGATGCCGTCGGGCCGGCGGCGATCACCTCCGCGGATAAATCCCGCATGTAGGGCTCGATGTTCCTGCGGAACAAGGCGGCCAGCTCCCTGGCCTTCGCATCATAGGCCGACTTGTCGCTCCAGGTATTCCTCGGCTCCAGGATTTCCTGCGGCACCCCGGGGCACATCTTGGGGACGAGCACATTGAAATTGGGGTCTTTTCTGAACTCCGCATCCTGAAGAGAACCGTCCAGGGCGGCCTTCAGCAGCTTCCGCGTTTGCTCGATCGATAGTCTTTTCCCGACACCGTACGGACCTCCCGTCCAGCCCGTGTTGACCAGCCAGCAGGCCGCCTTGTGCTTGCGGATCTTCGCGGCCAGCAGTTCGGCATACCTGGCGGGATGAAGCACCATGAAAGGCGCGCCGAAACAGGCGGAGAAGGTGGCCGAAGGTTCTTTCACCCCCGTCTCGGTGCCGGCAACCTTCGCGGTGTAGCCGGAAATGAAATGATACATCGCCCCTTCGGGTGTCAGCCTGGCTATCGGGGGCAGCAGACCGAATGCGTCGGCGGTGAGCATGATGATGTTGCGGGGGTGTCCGGCCATGCCCCCGGGCTGGATGTTCGGAATGTGGGTCAGGGGATAGGCCGCCCGGGTGTTTTCGGTCAGCCCGGCGTCATTCAGATCGATACGCCGCGTGACCGGATCGTACGCCACATTCTCCAGTATGGTTCCGAAACGCCGCGTGGTCTCGTAGATTTCGGGCTCCGACTCCCGCGACAGATGGATCACCTTGGCGTAGCAACCGCCTTCGAAATTGAAGATACCCTCGTCGCTCCAGCCGTGCTCGTCATCGCCGATCAACCGCCGCTCGGGATCCGCCGAGAGGGTCGTCTTGCCCGTCCCGGACAGGCCGAAGAATATCGCTACGTCCCCGTCGCTGCCTACGTTCGCGCTGCAGTGCATCGAGAGGACGTTCTCCTGCGGCAGCAGGTAGTTCAGCACCGTGAAGACCGACTTCTTGATCTCTCCGGCATAGCCGGTGCCGCCGATCAAGACCAGCCTGCGCGCAAGGCTGACGAGAATGAATGTTTCGGAGTTGGTGCCGTCGACCTCGGGTATCGCCTGGAACGACGGTGCGTGCAGGATCGTGAATTCGGGAACGTGATCGCGGAGTTCCTCGGGCTTCGCCTGGATGAACATGTTGCGCGCGAACAGGGAATGCCAGGCGGTCACGGTGACGACGCGAATCGGCAGGCGATAGCGCGGATCGGCTCCCGCAAAGCAGTCCTGCACCCATACGTCGCGGTCCTGCAGATAGGCCTGCATGCGCCGGAACATGTTCTCGAACATCCCCTGCGACGCCGGCCGGTTGACCTCCCCCCACCAGATCATCTCCCTGGTCTCCGGCTCCTCTACGATGAACTTGTCCTTCGCCGCCCGGCCCGTGTGCTGGCCGGTTCTCACCACCAGCGGCCCGAGGTGCACGAGATGCGCCTCGCCGCCTTTGATGGCGTCCTCGTAAAGATGCGGCGTGTTGTGATTCCAGTGCACCTTGCGCACATTGGTGATGCCGTGCCGTTCCAGCCCATACCGACTGTATATTCGTTCTGCCATAGGATGTCGCCTCCCGGAAAACCGCACCCGCGTTTCAGTGTACCAGCCCATTGCGCTCGGGCCGATCCCCGAGGCCGCGGCAATCGAGACGGCACTTCCCGCTGCACCTCCCCGGATTCCGGCCGGGCGCCGAACCTTTATCTGCGATTATCCCTTGGCTCGCAGAGCTGCGCAAGCCCGGGCGGATGAAAATCTCATCGAGCCGCTCGCGCCGGCACTGACAGGCGCACGTCGGGGATCGTTGACTTTCGCGCCGGCATGAAGGCGCGCGCAGGTCCGGCGACCAGGATATGCGGCGATTCTGCAGGAAGAGGGCCGCTCACCCGTCGCGGCCGCGCCCCCGCACGATTCGGCCGGCCGGGCCGAGGTCAGTAGGTCACCCAGCCGAATTCCTTCAGCAGGGCAAGGTAAGCGGCGACGGCGGCAAGTCCGACGTCTTCGTCTGTCTCGGCCGCCGCATCGTCGCGGATCTCGGCGATGGATCTCCTGCCGTTGACATAGTTCAAGACCGCCTGGGCCTGCTGGGCGGTCAGGCCGAGCTCCTTCCAGGCGTCGGGATGCTCCTTCATGTAACGGGCATAGTCCGGGTTTCTGGCAAGGTTGAACTCCTTGCCTCGTATGGCCGGGGCGATGGCCGGGATCACGGCCTGATACTTCGTCCGCTCCGCGCCGGCCGACGGTTCGCGGAAAGGTACCCCCAACCGTTGCGCGCGGGCCCTGCCGGCCTCGAGCACCATCGAGCGCAGCGCGCCGCGGTAGGCTTCCCACTGTCCGATCCGGCCGTCGATGGCCGACGAAGATGCAGGCGAGCCCGTCGCGATCTCGCGCACCGACTGCAGGGCGCGGATTTCCCTGCGTGCGCCGAAGTCGACCAGGTTGAGCGCCGCGGCCAGATCGGCCGCCAGGCGATCGGCGCCGGAACGGGCCAGCCGGTTCAGGGCGCTCGGGATCTCCCGTTCGGCCATGCGGGCCAGCCCGTGGGCCGATACCGCATCCAGGAGCCGGGGCAGCATCTCGTCCGTGCAGTCGGCCGCCGCCCAGGCGCAGGCGGCGCCTATGAAAGCGACCCGTTTCAACTGCGTCGGATCCGCCTTATCCGGTGTGTCCGTGTCGGCGTGATACCACTGGTCGGGCCAGGTAAAGAATTCTATGCCCGGCACCGCCACGGACGGGTTGTTGAAGCAGATATGGTCGCTCCCTCCGGTGGCCCGGTGGATGAAGAAACGGAATGCGTCCAGCGAGCCGTTCTTTTCCCACAGCGGGCGCGGAAAATACTGGCCCCCGGGGCGGCCGCGCGGCGCATCCGGCAGATAGACGATGTCGTTGGTGCGCCAGACATAGTTCATGACCGACCTTGCCAGGCCGTCGAGGTACGAGGGGAGATGCCCGGGACATTCGCTCATGGTGAAGAGCGAGTTGTTCTTGCGCAGTCCCTCACCCACCATGTCCATGTTGATGTTGATGCTGAGCGAGTCCGGGAACCCCGGATGCTGCTTGATGAACTCGTACGTGCCCGAGATCTCGTTGGGCCAGATGAAGTGTATGGTGCGGCGCGGGCGCGGAAGATGCCCGGCGGCGATCAGCTTCGACAGGGCGCGCAGGATCTCGAGCTGCACGACGCACCCGCTCATGTTGTCGTTGGCCCCGCGCTTGGTGTAGCCCTCGAACAGGTGGGCGGTGAAAACGACGCCCTTGCGCTCCGGCTCGGTGCCCGGGATCCAGCTGTACACGGTCTCGAATTTGTCGTCGTGCTGCTCGATCACCGCCCGGGCTTTCATGACGATCTTCTTGCCGGCCTGCAGGTCTTCCAGCAGCTCGGACCACTGGCGCCAGGAGACCGTCATCCCCAGCTTCAGGTGCTGCCCCTTGTCGTAGGCTCCCGAGGAGTAGACGACCTGGCCGGGATCGAAATAGCGTTCGCGGGCGTTGAAGGAGATCACGGCCTGGATGCCGGCCGCGTCGAGCGCCTGCGCGACCTCGCTGCCGGCATGGGACCACATGAGCGCCAGCTTGCCGCGGTAGCGCTCCCGCGCTTCCGGCTCGAGCATCTTCTTGCGGGCCGGCTCGTCGAGCGGGGGAATGTAGACCAGCTCGCCCTGCACTTCGGCGCTCTGCGATCCGCGGGCGATCAGGGCCGGATCCGCCGCCAGGCGTGCCAGCAGCTTCCGCTCCGGCTCCCATGCCCACAGCTCGGCCTCCCTGGGATAGTCGAATTTGCCGCTCCCCGGGTGGCGTTCCAGGCGCGTGGTTTCGATGCCGTAACCGCGCGCCAGGCGGTGGATCTCCGCAGCCTCGTAGAGCGTCGCGGTGAACTCAGCGGGATCCCTGAGCCACGGGGCGCCGGCGAGGCGTACCAGGTTGTTGTATGCCATCTGGCCGGAGATCTCATCGGCAAGCAGATTCAAGATCGAGCCGGGCAGGGGCGTCTCCAGAGCCTTGGGCATCTCGGGCGGCGCCTGGCCGAAGCCGGGGGAAACGGCAATCAGAATCACGGCGATCATGACGATGGGTCGCATGGTCTTCCTCCTGTCGCAGCGCAGCGGTCGATCCCGATCCGGGCGGGACGGCCGCCGTCGGCAGCCGCAGTGCGATGCCGCGGGCCGGGTCGGGATCATTCCTGGTAGATCTGAATGAGATTGCCGCAGGTATCTTCGAAGAGGGCGATCGTCGTCGGCCCGACGGCGAAGGGCTCGCAGCGGAAGACAACGCCGCGCTCCTTGAGGCGCGCGTATTCGGCGTGGATGTCCTTGACGGCGAAGGCGGTCAGAGGGATGCCCTGCTCGAACAGCGCCGCCTGGTAGGCCTTGGCGGCCGGATTGGCGTTTGGCTCCAGGACCAGCTCGACGTCGCCGGGCCCTTCGGGAGAAACGACGGTCAGCCAGCGGAATTCTCCTGCCGGGATGTCGTTCTTCTTGATGAAGCCCAGCTTGTGCGTATAGAAGTCGAGCGCTTTTTCCTGGTCGTCGACCAGGAGGCTGCAGAGTGCGATTCTCATGGGACCTCCGCTGCATGGGCAGAGACTACTCCGGCGCGGCTTTCATGCCAAGCGCGTTTTGATTGCCCGGGCACCGGGAAGGCCTCATGCACACGACCTCCGGGGCTTGCCGGCGTCCGCTGCATACACGGGCGGAGGATTGAGGCCCGCGGTCGGGATATCGTCCCGGACTTGTCGCTACTTCTTCTCGCTGACGAGGATCACGGTGACGTCCTTGACTTCCTCGCTCTCCGGGCCTTCGGCGTAAAGCGCAATCGCCGGCCGCTGCACCTTGACCCAGAGCCTGGACTGGGAGAGATCGGGCGCGCCGTCGAAGATGAAATAGGCTTCGTACAGGTCATACCCGGGATACTTCTTGGGCTTGCCCGCAGCGCCCGAAGCCCGCGGCATGGAGTACTCCGCTGCGATACCCTTGTAAAACGCGGCTACCTTGGCAAACGGATCGCCGGTGGTGTAAACCGTGGCGACCGAACCCATCCCGGCTTCCTTGGCGGCCGCATTGGCGTCCCGCGTCGCCCGCTCGTCCAGACGGGCTCCCGGATAGGGCTTGAAGGCGGCAGCCGCCAGTAACGATCCCAAGGCCAAAGCTGCGACGACCGCGACGATTGATCCAGCTTTCTTCATCTGTTCCTCCGCTCCGCCCGCTCGATGGGTCGGGCGGGCGCGGCATTATAGCACGAGGCCTGCGCCCGGCCGTCCAGCGGCTTTTCGCGGGCTTGCAGAAAACTCTGGATCGTGCGCCGGTGAAGGGTAGAATGCGCTTTCGGCTTTTCGGTGCCTCGGGCGAATCGTCCCCGGGGTCGCCTGGGGAAGATTCGCGGACTTCAGCCGCGACGGCAGAGGCCGCGCAGATCGGAACGGAGGCCCCCATGCGTCGTCGGATCGGCTTCGCGGCCGGTTTGGTTATCTTTGTCGCCATTCTGCTGCTCCCCCCTCCGGGTTCCTTTCTCGGCGTGGCCCGGGAGGTGATCGCCAAAGAACAGGCCGCCGTCGCCCCGCACGAGCTCGCCTCTTCCATGCGCGGCGTGCTCGCGCTCATGTCTCTCATGGTCGTGTGGTGGTTCACCGAGGCCGTACCCATGGCGGCCACGGCCCTGCTCCCTGCCGCGCTGCTGCCGGTGCTCGGCCTGTTCGGGCTGCAGCGCGGCGCACGGATGGATTTCACCCTTGCGGCCGTATCGGCGAGCTATGCCAGTCCCGTGATCTTTCTCTTCCTGGGGGGCTTTCTCCTGGCGGCGGCGATGCAGAAATGGCACCTCGACCGCAGGCTCACGCTGTGGCTGCTTTCGCGCGGGCGCATCGCCGAAGGTCCGCGCACGGTCCTGCTGGGCGTCATGGCCGTCACCGCTTTCCTTTCCATGTGGATCTCCAATACCGCGACGGCGGCGATGATGCTGCCGTTGGGCACGGGGATTCTGGCCTCTTTCGGGTGCCGGCCCGGGCAGTCGCACTTCGGCACGGCGATGATGCTGGGTATCGCATGGTCGGCCTCGATCGGCGGCATGGGGACGCTGATCGGCACCCCGCCGAACGGCATCGCCGCCGGGATCATCAACGCCGCCGCCCGTGCGGGCGAAAGGATCCGGCCGATCGGATTCCTCGACTGGATGTCTTTTGCCGTGCCGTACGTGCTGCTCTTGCTTCCGCTGGCATGGGCGATACTGGTCCGGCTCTTTCCTCTGGAGGAAGTGCGCTCGGCCGGTGCCCGGGAGCGCCTGCGCTCGGAGCTGTCGGCCATGGGACCGCTTTCGGGCGCCGAGAAGCGCACCATCGGCGTCTTTCTGCTCGCCGCCGCGCTCTGGCTGTCGACGCCCTTCCGCGAGAACATCCTCCCGCCGGCGGCGGCGCGCGCGCTGGCCTCTCTCGACGAGTACTGGATCGGCATATTCGCCGGCGTTCTGCTCTTTCTCATTCCCGTGAGCTTCCGCGAGGGCCGATTCCTCCTGGAGTGGAGCGACGCCAAATCGGTGGAGTGGGGCGTGCTGATCCTTTTCGGGGGAGGGATCGCGCTGTCGGAAGCGATGTTCAAGAGCGGACTGGCGGTCTGGGTGGCCTCCTCGTTCGTTTCGCTCTTCGGTTCCCCCTCGATGCCCTTGATGGTTTTCGTGATCGTGGCGTTGAACGGCCTTCTGACGGAGATCACGTCCAACACGGCGGTGACCACCATGATGGTGCCGGTGGTGATCTCCGTGGCCGAGCGCGTGGGACTCGATCCGGTGGGGCTGGCGATCGCGGCGGCCCTGGCGGCATCACTCGCCTTCATCTTGCCGGTGGCGACGCCGCCGAATGCTCTGGTCTATGCCACCGGCTACGTTCGCCTGCCGCAGATGGTGCGGGCCGGCATCGTCGTGGAGGTCGTCGGCTGGTTCCTGACGACGGCCGTGCTGATGGGGATCGCCGGCTGGCTGCTCGGTATCGTGCGCGTCTGAGCGGCGCGCCTCCCCCTTGTGTCTCAGGCAGGCACGACCTCCTCGGAGGGACTCGGTGCGGGGGAGGGCGCGGCCGCAACGGCAAAGCCCGAGTGTGCAAGGGCCGCGGCGAGCACGTCCGAAACGTGATCGGCGAAAATGAACTCCGTCTCGTCGCGTACATGCTCGGGCAGGTCGGCGAGATCCTTGCGGTTTTCCCTCGGCAGTATGATGCGCCGGATCCCGGCGCGTCGGGCCGCCAGGACTTTTTCCTTGACGCCGCCCACCGGGAGAACCAGGCCGGTGAGCGTGATCTCCCCGGTCATGGCGGTGTCGCTGCGCGCGGGCACGCCGGTACATAGCGAGGCGAGCGCGGCGGCGATCGTAACTCCGGCCGACGGGCCGTCCTTGGGGATGGCCCCGGCGGGCACATGGATGTGGATGCCCGATTTCAGGAACAGGCTGCGGTCGATGCCCAGCTCATGGGAATGGGACCAGACGTAGCTCTGCGCGGCCTGTGCCGATTCCTTCATCACGTCGCCCAGCTGGCCGGTCAGCGTCAGGCCTTTGCCCTCGGGCAGCAGCGCGGCCTCGACATACAGCACCTCGCCGCCGCTTTCGGTCCAGGCGAGCCCGGTGGCCACGCCGGGTTGCAGCTCGGCCCGGAGATGCTCCGGAAAGAAGGGCTTTGGGCCGAGCAGGTCGGGTAGGTCCTCGGGCCGGACGGTTACCGGCTCGGCCCGTCCCTCTGCGTGCCGGAGCGCCAGCTTGCGGATCACACGCGCGATCATGCGCTCCAGCTGCCGCAGACCCGCTTCGCGCGTATAGCTCGAGACGATTTCCCTCAAGGCTTCGTCGCTGATGGCGCACTGCCCGTCCGACAGGCCGTTTTCCTTGATCTGGCGCGGGATCAGGTAGCGGCGCGCGATCTCGAGCTTTTCCTCCATGCTGTACCCTGCGAGGCGCAGCACTTCCATGCGGTCGAGCAGCGGGCGCTGGATGGAATCGACCGTGTTGGCGGTGGTGATGAAGAGCACCTTGCTCAGGTCGAACGGCAGGTCGAGGTAGTTGTCCCTGAAGGACGAGTTCTGCTCCGGATCGAGGATTTCGAGCAGCGCTGCCGCGGGGTCGCCGCGGAAGTCGCGCCCCAGCTTGTCCACTTCGTCCAGCATCAGAACCGGATTGTTCGCCCCGGAACGGCGGATCGCCTGCAGGATGCGCCCCGGCATGGCGCCGATGTATGTGCGCCGGTGCCCCCGGAGCTCGGCTTCATCGTGCAGGCCGCCCAGGCTGAAGCGCTCGAACTTGCGTCCCAGCGCCCGGGCGATCGATTGCCCCAGCGAGGTCTTGCCCACGCCCGGCGGCCCGACGAAGCACAGGATGGGAGCCTTGGCCTGGGGATTGAGCTTGAGCACCGCCAGATGCTCCAGGATGCGCTCCTTGACCTCCTTGAGGTCGAAATGGTCTTCGTCGAGCACCTGCCGGGCGCGTGCGATATCGAGGTTGTCCTGGGTCGAGACGCGCCAGGGAAGCTCGAGCGCGAACTCCAGATAGGTGCGCGTCACGTGGTAATCCGGGGCGCTCGCGGGAAGCCTCTCCAGCCGCGATACCTCGCGCCGCAGCTCGCGGCGCACCTCCTCGGGGAGATCGGCTTTTTCCACCCGTTCGAGCAGCATGTCCTTTTCCGCCTGCTCGGGATTCTTGTCGCCCAGCTCCTGCTGGATGGTGCGCAACTGCTGGCGCAGGAAGTACTCGCGCTGCTCCTTGCTCAGCTCGGCCTGCGCCTCGTGCTGGATCTTGCTGCGCAGTTCCAGGATCTGGACCTCGTAGCTCAGGTAGGAATGGATCAGCTTGAGCGCCTCCTTGCGTGTCCGGGCCTCCAGGAGCGCCTGGGCTTTGGCGACGTCCAGACTCAGCATGGAGCCGAGCGCGTAAGCCAGCAGCGTAGGATCTTCGTCCACCACGAGAAACTTCCTGAGCTCTTCGGGAGTGCCCGGGCGCACGAGCGACCACGCCTTGGCGGCCAGGTCGAGGACGGCGCGGTGCAGTGCTTCGACCTCGGGACCCTGGTCGTCGGGCGGGGGCAGCGGGCGCACCTGCGCCTTGAGATACGGCTCGCTCTGCTCGAGCGACTGGATTTCGACGCGCTCCACGCCGACGACCAGCACTTCCATCTGGTCGTCGCCGCTGCGCGTGATCTGCTTGATGAGAGCCTTGGTCCCGACGCCGTAAAGGTCTTCCTGCCCCGGCGAGTCGGCCGAGGGATCACGCTGCGAAACGATCAGGATTTCTTTTCCCTCGGACGCGAGCGCCGCCTGAACGGCCGCTATGGACGCCGGACGGCCCACCGAAAGGGGCATGGCCAGCCGGGGGAACAGCACGCTGTTCCTCAGCGGCAGTACCGGAAGGCTCTCGCTCTTGACATGCCTGCCCATGATGCTGCTTCGGACCGGCGCGCTTCAATCGATACACCGCGCTCCGGTGCCTGTCCGTTTGAATATATAAGATTGCGTCGCCGACAATACAAACGGCGGAAGCGGCGCCCCGATCAGCGGAGGACAATCCTTGGCAGCGCCGGCGGGGCCGCTGTATGCTCACCGCGTCGGGCGGTTCGCCGTTTCACCCGGGCGGCTGACTTCGGTCCGGGATGCCCGGCCGGGGGGAAACCGATGGAAAAGAGCAGCGAACGCATCTTTCTCGATTATTCGGCGGCGAAGCTCGATGAGCTTGCCGGGCGGATCGTGGACTGTCTCGGGCGCCTCGAGCCGGCGCAGATCTGGGCC
>Ga0129301_1001214_pt1 | contig 12899 bp, 9 predicted proteins | sample ConPoolayeHmetaG_FD_94489 | JGI IMG/M metagenome (GOLD analysis project Ga0129301, IMG submission 94489) | Hot spring microbial mat communities from California, USA to study Microbial Dark Matter (Phase II) - Cone Pool mat layer H metaG ...
AGATTCTACCTCTTTAATTGCTTTATTTAACTTTTCTTTAAGTTCCTTTTTCTCTCTGTTTAAATCCTCTTCAAGTTTTAAAAGAGATTTTTTCCTATCTTCCTCTTTAACCTCGGTCACCAAATACTGAGCGAAATAAACAACAGCTTCTATACTTTTGGGGGGTAAGTCTAAAAGTAAAGAGAGTTTGGAAGATGGTCCTTTAAAAAACCAGATGTGGGCAACTGGAGAAGCTAAAGTAATATGCCCCATTCTTTCTCGGCGAACTTTTGATTGGGTAACCTCAACTCCGCACTTATCACAAATCACTCCTTTATAGCGAATTCTTTTATACTTTCCACAATAGCATTCCCAATCTTTAGTTGGACCAAAAATTCGCTCACAAAAAAGACCATCTTTTTCTGGTTTAAGTGTCCGATAGTTGATTGTTTCTGGCTTTAAAACCTCCCCGTGAGACCAAGATTTTATCACTTCCGGAGAAGCCAATTTTATTCTAAGTGCATTAAAATCAACAAGTTTATTCATTTTTTCTATGACTCAACTTAATAATAAGTTTGATTTTCGGTACGCCTAAGTTCTCAATCTTCATTTTTTTCTTCCACTGAACCTTCCGGTATTATTTCTAAACAAAGACTATTCAACTCTTTAACTAAAACTTTAAACGATTCTGGTACAGTTGCTTCTGGAATTTGGGTTCCTCTAACAATTGCCTCAAATGCTTTAGCTCTACCAACAACATCGTCAGACTTAATAGTTAACATTTCTTGAAGAGTATGAGCAGCCCGATGCGCTTCCAATGCCCAAACCTCCATTTCTCCTAAGCGCTGACCTCCCATCTGAGCTTTTCCTCCTAAAGGCTGTTGAGTTACCAAAGAATAAGGTCCTGTAGAGCGTGCATGGGTCTTGTCTTCAACCATATGGACTAATTTCATAATATAAGCTATCCCCACTACACTTTTTTCTTTTCTTGGTTCTCCTGTCCGACCGTCATATAAAGTCACTTTTCCATCAGCCGGTAAACCTGCTTTTCTTAATTCTCTCACAATTTTTTCTTCATCTATTTTCTCAAAAACAGGAACAGCCATCTTATAACCAAGTTTTTTAGCAGCCCAACCCAAATGAGCTTCATAAAGTTGACCTAAATTCATTCTTGAAAGAACCCCTAAAGGAGAAATGATAATATCAACAGGAGTTCCATCTTCTAAATAGGGCATGTCTGCCTGGGGAACAATTTTGGAAATCACCCCTTTATTTCCATGACGACCAGCTAGTTTATCGCCAACAGTAATCTTTCGTAGTTGTGCCACTTTAACAATCACCTTCTTAATCGTTCCTGTTTCTAAATCATCGCCTTTTTCTCTATCCAATATTTCTACATCGATAACCGTTCCCCATTCACCATGAGGGACACGTAAAGAAGTATCTTTTACCTCTTTTGCTTTCTCACCAAAAATAGCTCGTAAAAGTCTTTCTTCTGCTGTTAACTCTGTTTCTCCCTTGGGGGCAATTTTTCCAACTAAAATATCATTTGGACCAACTTCACTTCCAATAACGACTATTCCATCTTCCGCCAAATGAGCCAAATCAACCTCTGAAACATTAGGGATATCTTTAGTTAATTCTTCAGGCCCAAGTTTCGTTTCTACCACAGAACATTCATATTCTTCAATATGAATTGAGGTTAAAATATCCTCCTTTACCAATCGGTCAGAAATTACTATCGCATCTTCATATTCAAAACCATCAAAAGAACAATAGGCAATAAGTAAATTTCTTCCTAAGGCAAGTTCTCCTTTATCGCAAGCAGGGCCATCAATTAATAAATCTCCCTTTTTAACTTTCTGTCCTGTCGTTACTACTGGCCTTTGAGAATAACAAGTGCCAGCGGGATTTGTTCGTTTAAACTTGGTCAGAGAATAAACTTTTCCGCTTTTTAGAAAAACCTTTTGGGAATCAACAAAAGTAACTTCGTCATCGCAAGAAGCATAAACAACTCTCCCCATTGATTTAGGAACAATCTCTTCTACTCCTGTACCCACTATCGGCGCCTCAGGTGATACTAAGGGCACTGCTTGACATTGCATATTCGTTCCCATTAAAGCTCGATTAGCCATATCATTTTGTAAGAAAGGAATAAGAGAAGCAGACGTACCTACTACCTGCCAAGGAACAATATCAATAAATTCTACTTTTTCTACAGGAACTTCTAAAAACTCTCCTTTATATCTTGCCGGAACCCATAAATCAGTAATAAAACCATTCTGATCAGCACTAACCCCCGCATGGGTAATATAATGTTCCTGTTCATCATCTGCAGAAAGATAAACAATCTCCTCTGTAATTCTCATTTTAAATTTTTTTCCTCTTTTAATTTTCTCTATCCGGCGATAAGGAGTCTCTAAAAAACCATATTCATTAACTCTAGCATGCAATGCGAGGTAAGTTACTAAACCTATATTCTGACCCTCGGGCGAGCGTATCGGACAAATTCGACCATATTGGGAAGCATTGATGTCTCTAATCGAAAATGAAGCTCTTTCCCGAGTAATTCCTCCGGGACCCATGACCGAAAGTCTTCTTAAATTATCAAGCTCTGATAAAGGATTCGTCTGGTCTAAAATAGTTGAAAGCTGATTTATGCGAAAGAATTCGTTAATAGCAGCTATAAGTGGACGGGGATTAATCACTTGAGTAGGATTAACTTTTTGATCTGTAGAAAAGAGGCTCATTTTCTCCTTTATTGTCCGTTCTAAACGTAAAAGTCCAACTTTAAAAGCACTTTCGGCAATCAACTCTCCAACCTGCTTCACTCTCCTGTTTGCTAAATGGTCAATATTATCAACAACTCCCCGATTATTTTGTAAATTTAATAAATATTTAATTGTTTCAATAACATCCTTAGGCTTTAAGGTCCAGTTTTCTTCAATGTTTGAAATTGTAAGTCCAAGGCGCTTATTTATTTTAAATCGCCCAACCTTTCCTAATTGATAACGCCGATAATTGAAAAACATATTATTGATTAATGCCTGAGCATTTTCTATAATAACCGGTTCGCCGGGCCTTAACTTTTGGTAGATTTCTATCAAAGCCTGCTGTGAATTTTTAGTAGAATCCCTTTCTATTGTGTTAAGTAAAAAATTTAATACATCCTTTGGTTGGTCGGCGAAAGCAGACAAAATCTCTTCATCTGTAGAAAAACCAAAAACTCGCAAAAAAGTGGTAGCTGGAAATTTTCTTTTCCTGTCAATCCTAACAGTTATTACGTCGTTTCGCCCAACTATAAATTCTATCCATGATCCCCTTATGGGACGAATTTCTGCTGTATAAAGCATTTTCCCAGTAGCAGAATCAATTTCTCCCGTAAAAAATACTCCAGGAGAACGAATAATCTGATTTACTACTCCTCTCTCAATTCCATTTATAATAAAAGTACAAGAGGGAGTCATTTGGGGAATATCACCTAAAAAAACTTCTTTTTTACTTTCTTTTCCCGTTCTCTTATTCACTAAAATTGTTTCCACCTTTAATGGTCGATCGTAAGTTAATCCTTTTCTCAAAGCCTCACTTATAGAGCATCTCTCCTTTCCAAAAGAATAGTTTCCAAAATAAAGTTCCCAATTTTTTCCGGTAAAATCACTGATTGGAGAAATCTCAGTTAACGCCTCTTTTATTCCCTCATTTAAAAACCATTCCCAAGACTCTCGCTGGACAGCAAGTAAATCTAAAACTGGTAATTTCTTACAGACTTTACCCCAGTAAATTCTCTCTGTTTTAGTTTTTGTGGAGGACATCAGCTTTTTGAACGAAAAAAAACTCTAGGACGACCTAGATTTGTAGTCAAGAATAACACAAAAAAAATACCTTGTCAACCCCAACTATTTTAAATATTTAGCTATATTTTCCTGATGTTCCTTTAGGGTTTTAGCAAAATGGATTTTTCCTCCTTCATCAGAAAGATAAAACCAATAATCAGTAGGCGAAGAATTTAAAACTGCTTTTATTGCTGCCAAGCCGGGATTACAAATAGGAGTAGGCGGTAACCCTTTATGTTTATAGGTGTTATAAGGAGAATCAATTTCGAGATGCTCTTTAGTAATTTTCGGCCACCAATCAAAATCATCCAATTGTTCGATTGCTAAATTGTTAACTTGCTTTGTTGCTAGTCCATATTGAACAGTAGCATCAGCCTGAAGAGGCCAATTTGCCTTTAGTCGCTTAATTAAAATTCCCGCCACCACTGGTCGATCTTCATCATACTTTACCTCCCTTTCAACTATCGAAGCTAACACTAAATCTTGATAACTAACTTTTAGGTCTTTTGTTTTTTTCTCAAAATTATCAGTCAAAATTTTTATTATCGCTGAAATGCTAGCGGATTTAGGAATCAAATAAGTATCAGGAAAAAGATAGCCTTCCAAATCTTTGGTAATCGTCAAAAATTCCTGAATATCGAAATTTTCAATGTTGACTCCTAATCTTCGAGCAAATTCTTCTCTCCGCCAACCTTCTGGAAAGGTAAGCCAAATATCCTCTGTCCCCAAGGTTAACTTCTGAGCAATCTCATAAGAATTCAAGCCAGAATTAAGCTGAAAGCTTCCTGCTTGAATTTTTCCCCTTAACCCCTGAGTATACACAATAATCTTAAAAGCTAAAGGGTTTCGGATTAATCCCTCTTTCTTTAATCTTTGAGCAATTGATTCTAACTTCTCACCTCTTTTAATTACAAAAATTTTTTTAACTGAAGAATGAAAGTCCACCGGAGAAGTAACCAACTTCCACCAAAAAAAGCCGCCAAAAACTACAACTACAACTGTTATAATAATTACAACCGTTATAACTTTTATAGTCTTATACTTCTTCAAACAAAGCACGGCGATATTTTTGCGTCTTCGGATCAAAAATGAAAATCCGGCCACATTTACAAGTTACTTTTTCCGTTCCATCTTCTCTTTTCTCTCTTTTTCCCTTAGAAAGTGATGTCCCGCATCCCACACACTGCCCTCGGGAGAGTAACCAAGCTTGAACCGGAGCAATGATGTTTTTAAACACTTATCCCTCCTTTCTTATAAGATACTCTTTTAAAATACAAGCAGCTGCTACGGCATCTTCTAATTTTTTTCTTTTCCTCTTCTTTATCCCTCCTTCAATCATTTTAGCAATTGCCTCCTTACTAGTCAAGGTTTCATCTTGAAAATCTATCGACAAACCAGTTTCTAAAGAAAGTCTTTGGGAAAATTCTTTAACTTTTGGAAGTAAGTTACCTTGAGAAAAACCAATAACTATTTTTCTCACTTCGTTTTCTCTACAGATTTTTGAAATTAAAGAAAAAATTCTTGGCGAATTTAAAAAAACGCCTAATGGTTGAATTAGTTCTCCGTAAGATATCGCTATTCCAATTTTTCTAAGGCCAAAATCAACTCCTAAAAAATTCATTTCTTATGAAGGTTTTACTAACTTCGCCCTAACAATCAATCGACGGAGGTAAGTCCCCGGGGGAACGCAAGTAACTAAACTCAAATACTCTCCATCATAACGTTGTTCTAATACTGAAACGTCTTTGGGAGAAACCTCTATCATTTTAAACACTACATATCGATATCTCACTCCATCAAAATCTATTAGAATTTCATCTCCTTCCTCAAGGGTTGGTAAAGTAGAAAAAATTGTTTTATAATTTTTAGGATTGAAAAATTGAGGTAAAACTGAATGGCCGAAAATCACCGTATTTCCGTATTCACCAGGCAAAGCAGTCCCTGGATATTGAATTAAGCTTTCTGATAAATCTTCTCCACCAATAGTCACTACCGCACTCTCAATTTTCAATTTGGGAATAGAGAGATTATAATGAGTAATCTTACTTGGGTGAGTAGGTAATTGAGGAACAGCAGAAAACCAATTTCTATAGTTGTTGTAATTACTGTTGTAATTACTATAGTCATTGTAAAAATTATAAGAACTTTCTACAGGACTAACTAATACAGATTTAGAAAAGCGAAAGCTTTTTAACTTATATAAAAAAATAGGAAAAACGGCATTAGCAACAAAAAAAAGTCCTAAAATTGTCAAAAAATAAGAAAAAAGACGAAAATTAACTTTCGCTTTCGCTTTTGGAGTCGTTTTTAGATAACAATAAAGCATAATTTATTTCTTTCTTATTTCTATTTTAATATTTTTTGCCAATCGAGGAAAAGTAGCTATTTTGTCAGGAAATCGAGGATAAATTCTCACTTCGTAAGAATTAACTTGAGGAAGACTTCCTAAATAAGCCTGACCAATTCCCGGACGCTTACCAGTTAAATTATTTTTAATCGCTTCTAAATCCAAAATGGGAAACAAGGAAGCTCTAAAATGAGCATCAAAAATGACTTTCCCTTCTTTAGTAATATTTTTCAAAGTAAAACTTGTTTCACTTTCTTCAGGTTTATATTCAAATCCTTCTGGAACTGTTTTTTTAATTTCCTCTTCTATCAATTTCTGAAAATCTTCTTCAGAAAAACTTAAAGCAGTAAAAACCATTTTAACTTTGAGAGTTACTTCGTTCGCTTCTTCTTCAATCCTTTTATTAAAAATTTTCTCTATCGTTTTTGAAGTTATTGATTCTTCAATTAATCTTCTACCAGAAACAATTTTTTCCTGAAGTTGCGTATTAGCTTTACCTTTTAATTCCTCTGTTAACTCAGCAAGTAATTTTTCTTGATCGGTCTTAGAGACAACTTGAATCTCCCGACTAGTACCCCCACTAAAGGCTTCTTCATTCTTAGCAACAAAATCTGATTTGGAAAAATTAGCAACACTAAACTCGGTTCCTGAAGCTAAATTACCCTCACTCCCAATGTCAACAGCAGTTACTTTAACTTCTCCTTTTCCGGGAATTTTAGTGTAGTCACTTCCGGCGCTTTCAGAAGCAATTACAACTTTTTCATCTAAAGTAAACTTAAGATTGTTAGGGCCGATAATTTGTGTTCCCGCCTCAAAAGTTTTTTCATGAGAAGTCCGATTATAAATTATCACTTTTCCCCTTGCTGGTTCACCAACCAATTTTGTCCCGGTAGTAGCCCTCGTCTTTTCTCCAGTAAGACTTACTTCTACTTCTTCCGCTGGCAAAATTAAATTCTCCTTGTCGATAATTTCTATTTTGGGATCAAGCATAAGAGTAAAATCTTTTTCAGAAATTTGAGGCTTAATCCACAAAATTATTTGAGCTTTTGGCAAATACCACCAGGCAAAAATAAAACCTCCTCCAATAAATAGCAAAATAATAATCAAAACCCCTACCTTCTTTATCTGTATAGAAAATAAATTTTTAAGGGAAAATACTAAGGAAAAAAAACTTTTCATGCGAATCAAAAATGCTGATAAAAACGCTGATAAATAAGTTAAATCTATTTTCTTTGACTTTTTAATTTCTGACTGTGATAAAGAGGGTAAATCTGACGGCTCCTTAACAGCTTGTTGATAAAATTCTTGACTTACGTCTTTTCCCTGAAAGAAACCTAATTCTTCCGCTAAATTTTTTTCTTCTTTGGGTAAAGCTTTTTCTTTATCTTCCTTCTCTTCCAAAACTAATTCTTCTCCCAAGGGCTTTTCCGTCGCTTCTTCTTTTAGCAAACGAACAACAGTAATCCCCTCTACCTTCCTAATTTCTCTTCCTCCAGCTAAAGCAATGGAAGAAATGTCGAAGTCCGAAGGTAAAACCTCCACTTTAGGTAAATGAAGAAAATTCAACTGGGGAAAATTATTCCAAGGAAAACTCATCAATTGCTCCTTTTCCGTCTCCAATGCCCCTTCTCCTCCATAAAGAATTATTCTAGGAGGAATCACTTCTTGAGGAAGAAAACGAGAAAGTCCCTCTATCAAATCTTCTCCTAAGTTTCCGCTAACATCTACTACTTCGTTTCCTAAAATTTTACCCAACCTTACTAAAGTTACCGTAATTTTTCTTCTTCCTAAATTCACCAAAATTGCTGTTGGAGGAATTCCCTCGATTATTTTAAGCTGATAAACAACTGCTTCAGGAATAATTACAAAACCAATTGCTTTCAAATCAAATTCATGACAAATTTTTTTAAGAAGTTCAAGTTTCGAAGGAATAACTTTATTTTCTTCAATCCAGTAAAAAGGAATTCCAAAAATTATACTTGAAGGTTCAGATTCTCCGTTCATTAATGGTGGTAAAGAAGAATCAACAACAACTAAAATTTCTTCTTCGCTCTCCCAAGGCTGTTCATTTCCTATTTTCAAAATCTTTACGGTATCACCTTCGATTGTCCAGGCAGCGCTTTTTACTTTCCCTTCTTCCAATTGAAGAGCAAAAAAATTTTCTTCTTTTTCTTGCTCTTGTTTGTGAATTTTTTCAAAAATTTTTTTAATTTCCATGGGCAGCTCTTATTTTTTTAAAATCGCATAAATTCTTCGCTTTCCAACGCCAACTCCTTCCTCCTTTACTATTTTAACACTCCCAATTTCCCCAGTAAAATTCACATGAGGACCGCCACAAACCTCCACTGAGAAGGGTTTCTCGCCAATTTTTTTTGGGCCAATAAAATAAACTTTAACCCTTTCTCCATATTTTTCTCCAAAAAAAGCGAGAGCCCCTTTATTCCTTGCTTCCCTTAAACTCATTATCTTCATTTTTACTGGTAAATTTTCTTTAATCTTTTGATTAATAATTTCCTCAACCTGATAAATTTGTTGAGAAGTCAATGGTTGGGGATGGGTAAAATCAAATCTCAATCTCTCAGGAGTAATATTGCTTCCTACCTGCTTTATATGAGATCCCAAAATCATTCGTAAGGCTGCTTGAAGAAGATGAGTGACAGTATGAAGCTTTGTCACAACCAAAGAATGATTGGCCAAACCTCCGGTGAATTTTTTCTTTGTTGATTGCCGCGAAACCTCCTGATGTCTTTTAAATTCCTCTTCAAAAATTTTTTTATCAATTTTTTGACCCCTTTCTTGAGCAATTTCTTCGGTCATTTCTAAAGGAATTCCATAAGTTTCATAAAGCCAAAAAGCAATTTTTCCATCCAAAATGGAATATTTTTCTGCTTCTTTTAAACCCCTTTCTAAAAGACAATAAAATTTTTTCTCTTCTTCTTCTAAAACTTGAAAAATTAACTCCTTTTTCTCTTTCAATTCTTTATATTCCTCTCCCATTACTTCTACTACTTTTTGGGAGACTTTTGGAGTAAATCCTTCTTGCAAACCCAAATTTCTTCCAAAACGAATTGCTCGTCGGACCAACCTTCTCAATACATAACCCTGCTCAATATTTGAAGGCAAAACTCCGTCGGCAATCAAAAAAGTTGCTGCTCGTAAATGATCGGCAATAATTCTTATCGGACGCTGGTTAGAAGAATATTTTTTCTTGGAAATCTCTTCTATTTTCTCAACAATCGGAGCAAAAATATCAGTTTGAAAAACATCAGTTTTTCCCTGAAGAATTACTGAAGTTCTTTCCACTCCCATGCCAGTATCAACGTTTTTTTGTTTAAGTTTCTCATAAGTTCCATCTGGCTTTCGGTTATACTCCATAAAAACATTGTTCCACATCTCAAAAAAGCGACCACAACCATCTCCTGGTCGGCAGTTTGAACCGCAAGGAGGTTTTCTGGTATCATAAAAAATTTCACTATCTGGCCCACCCGGCCCAGTTGCGCCCGCTTCCCACCAGTTATCCTCTTTTGGTAAAAGATAAATTCTTTGAGGAGGGATTCCCAAAGAAAGCCAAATTTTCTCTGACTCTTCATCTTTTGGGGCGTTTTTATCGCCGGCAAAAATAGTGACATGGAAACGTCGAGGATCCAACCCTAAAACCTTAGTTAAAAATTCATAACTCCAGGAAAGAGATTCTTTTTTCCAGTAATCTCCCAACGACCAGTTTCCAAGCATTTCAAAAAAAGTTAAATGAAAAACATCACCTACTCCTTCAATATCTCCGGTACGCAAACAGCGCTGTATACTACAAAGTCTTTTTCCCAAAGGATGAGGTTCTCCCAAAAGATAGGGAACAAGCGGTTGCATTCCGGCGGAAATAAAAAGAGTCGTCGGGTCATTTTCCGGAACCAAAGGCAAATTCGGCAAAACCTTATGTTCTTTTTTAACAAAAAAATCAAGAAATTTCCTTTTTAACTCCCAGGCTGTCATTTGACCTAATAATACCCAAAAATTACTCTCTAAGCAAGTAGAAAAAACTTAAGACAGGGGTTTTCCGTTGCGGGTGAAAAATTTAACAACTCGGCTACTTTGCTCACGAAGTTTTTCTATCTGTGAAAGTACCGGAACAGTCGCCTTTTCTTCAAGTTCTTTTTGCACCTCTTGGGTTTTTTTCTTAAATTCTTCTCCTTTTTTCTCTACCTCCTCAACTAAGTCAGTCAAATTCTTCAAAACATCCTCGCTTTTTTCAGCTAATTTTTCTTTTGCCTTTTTCCCTTCATCGGTCGAAGTTAGAAAATAAACAAATCCCGCTCCTAAAATCGCTCCTAAAACCAAACCTGTTAAAAAACTTTCACTTCCATGGTTACTATCATTCATTTTTCTCTTCCTCCTCCCTTTTTTTCTTTGTTTTAGCTACTAACCAACCTAAAACTCCTGCAATTCCCGAAAGACTTCCTAAGGAAGAAGAAATCGAAGATATGGGTTTAGCTATAGACTCTGAAATTATTCCACCATCATCTAGAATTTTATTTATCTTCTCTACTGACTTTTTAAATTCCCTAAGAATCAAAAAAACTTGAATCCCAACTAATGATAGAAGAATTGTCAAAATAGTAACGACTATAATCAAAAGAAGCTGAGTAGAATTTGTCATTTCAATTAAGTATTGAAAATAAAATTCTATTTGTCAAGATAGAAAATTGTTCGCTCGATCTTGGTTTCCTTCCCTAAGCTATTTTTAGCGACTACTACAATTTTATTTTCACCGGGAAAAATTTCTAATTCATAACGAAACTCTCCCTCTAAAGAGGGAAAAACAGGAATATCGTTTATAGTTAAAATAGCATCCGGTTGAGTTTTTCCTTTTATTTCAACCTTATCCTGAAAAAATTTTTCCCCTTCTAAAGGAGAAAAAACCTCGATATAGGGTGGTTTATTAAAAGAAAAATATTGATAACCTAAATATCCTCCTAATCCTAAGATTGAAAAAGTGATAATTAAAATTAACATTAATTTTGGACCCCAATTGATTCTAATATGTTTAACTTTTTGATGAACAAACGTATTGGGTTTAGAAAAATCACGTCTAAAGATTGCTATAAGGGAATCTGGAGAAAGACCTAAAAAATCAGCATAATTTTTAAGAAAGCCAACTGAAGAGGTATATGAAGGAAGAATAGAAAAATCATTTTCCTCTAATGCCCAAAGAAACTCTTTTCTAATCTTAAGAACTTCTGCAACTTCCTCTAAGGAAATTCGCTTCTCTAGGCGACAGTTTTTTAAAATTTGACCAACGGTTTTCATTGTTTAGAAGCCAAATATTCGTCGGCATTTTTAACAAAAACCTCTCGAGGTTTTGCTCCCTCAGCCGGACCAACAATTCCTATTTTTTCCATTTGGTCAATAATTCTTGCCGCCCGCGCATAACCAATTTTTAACCGCCTTTGAAGCAAAGAAGCAGAGGCGCGATCATATTGGCGAATTACTCTTACCGCCTCATCAAACAATTCATCTTTCTCTTCTACTTCTCCTCCCTCGCCTATTTTTATTTCTGCCATTGGTTTGATTACCTCTTCTTTATACTGAGGTGTCAATCCCTGTTTTTTTAAGAATTCAATCACCCTTTGAATCTCACCATCAGAAACAAAAGTCCCCTGAATTCTAGTTGGTTTTGCCTGGTCAGGAGGAATAAAAAGCATATCTCCTCTTCCTAAAAGCTTTTCTGCCCCTGGCATATCAATAATCACCCGGGAGTCAACTTGAGAAGAAACATTAAAAGCAATTCGGCATGGGATATTGGCTTTGATTAAACCAGTCAAAACATCAACTGAGGGTCTCTGGGTAGAAACGATTAAGTGAATTCCGGTAGCTCTTGCCATTTGGGCAATTCGACAAATTGCATCTTCAATATCTGCTGGAGAAAAAAGAATAATGTCTGCTAATTCGTCAATAATAATTAAAATATAAGGTAAAGCAGCAAAACCTGAAAGTTCGTTGTAGGCTTCCAAGTTTCTTACTCCTACCTCAGCAAACAATTTATATCTTCTATCCATTTCGGAAATAGCCCATTTCAAGGCAGAAAGAACTCTATTGGGCTCAACAATCACTGGAGTTAAAAGATGGGGAATACCTTCATACTGGGTTAGTTCAACCCTCTTGGGATCAACCAAAATGAACTTTACTTCCCAAGGAGAAGTCCGAAAAAGAATAGTATTAATAAAAGAATGGATACAAACAGATTTCCCACTTCCTGTTGCTCCGGCAATTAAAACATGGGGCATCCTTCCAATGTCAGCGATTACTGGTTCTCCAGAAACATTTAATCCTAAAGCAACAGTGAGTTTTGACTTTGCTTTTTTCATTTTTTCGCAACTAAGCATCTGTTTTAGAGTCACTATTTCCATAGAGTAATTAGGAACTTCAACGCCAACTAAAGAGCGTCCAGGAATTGGAGCCTCAATTCTTATTTGTCCTGTAGGAGCTGCTAAAGCTAAGGCTAAATCGGTAGAAAGAGTAGTAATTTTTGAAAGTTTTGTTCCTAAAGGAATTTCCAAAGCATATTGAGTTACCGACGGACCGGGATTAACCTCAACTACTTTTGCCGAAATTCCAAAAGATTCTAAAGTCTTCTCAATCTTTTCTGCATTTTTATTAATATCTCCACGCTCAGCTTTTCCGGGAACAACATTATCTAGTAAACCTAGGGGGGGATATTCCCACAATTGTCCTTTTAAGGAAGGTTG
>Ga0129301_1001215_pt1 | contig 12897 bp, 13 predicted proteins | sample ConPoolayeHmetaG_FD_94489 | JGI IMG/M metagenome (GOLD analysis project Ga0129301, IMG submission 94489) | Hot spring microbial mat communities from California, USA to study Microbial Dark Matter (Phase II) - Cone Pool mat layer H metaG ...
ACGTTATACCGTGCAGTTTCAATGACACATATAGAATTGACAGCGTTAAATACAAGACGCTGGAAGACATCTGGAATGAAATGCAAACATCCGAGTTCTTCTCAAAAATTAGAGGAAAGAACAACTTAAAAGGCAAATGCGGTCTATGCGAATACCGCGAAATATGCGGAGGCTGCCGCACTGCTGCTCAGTTCTATACAGGAGATATTTTCGGCTCTGATCCCAGATGCCCCTACATTCCCAGAGTTTTACGTGAAAAATAGGTCTGCTATACAAACATGGAGCTCAAATTTTAAGCTGCCATGTGAGTTAATTTCTGAATTGTTGATGAGGTGAATGAAAATGAAAAACCTTAAGGCAGAAATGTTTAACAGAAAAGCTTCCGATCCGAAGAATAAACCTGATAAAATATTGGAAGCCTTAACATTGCAGCAAGGACAAATCGTTGCTGATATTGGCGCTGGCGGCGGTTATTTTTCTCTACGGTTTGCAGAAGCTGTTGGAAAAAATGGACGGGTATTTGCTGTAGATACAAATCCGAATTTTCTGGAATTTATCAAAAATAGCGCTAAGGAAAAGAAATTGAACAATATTGAAGTGATCCTCGCTATGGAAGATAACCCAACTCTACCAGAGCAAAGCATGGATTTAATCTTCATGCGAAACGTGAGCCATCATCTGCCAAACAGGGCGGAATACTTTCAAAAATTGAAAGATGCACTAAAACCAGAAGGAAGAATTGCCATAATCGAGTATAGGGCTGATGGTGGACGTTTCAGTTTCCACAGAAAGTTCGGGCATTATGTCTCTAAAGAAATCATAATAAAAGAAATGAAAGAGGCTGGATATCGATTAGAAAAAGACTTGGATTTCTTGCCAGAGCAATCCTTTGTGATTTTTTCCTTAGCTGAGTGAATAACTTGAACTTGCAGATATCAACGCAAGTATGGTTGCCCAATCATACAAATTTTCTTAGGTTCCTTCTCTCTTCTTAGGCGTTCAGCTTCTAATGCTTTCTGATGTTTTAGGGCTGCGCGGCGTCTCCTTTCTTTCTTTTTTCTTATTTTTTGTCATTTCAGTACCGTCAACTCATTCGAGTTCTGCCCGGCAGTTTTCTCATGTAATATTTTTTTCCCTCGTATTCAAGCTCTACTAGTTTATTTTCTTCCAAAAGCTTTTCGATGACATACCAATTTGCACATGACTTCTTTAAGAATTCTTCTACGGCTTCTTTTCGCATGGGATGAACAGCCATTATGCTTAGCAAATCCTCTTTAACATTTCCTGTGAAGGCGAATGCGTTTCCTTCATACCCTATTAAGTATTCTACTCTATCGCTTCCAAGCTTTTTGGAAAATGTTTGAAAAGCTGCGTTTACAATTTCTTCCTTAGCTGGTTTAACCCACTTTTCTGTTGGCGGTCTGGTTGGTATCGCAACATACGCCTTATCCAGTGTATTCAGTTTTCCAAGAAACTCTGCTATCCTTTCAAATTCGCTGCCATACTTTATGTTGATAAGCATTGCTTCACTTGCAATTGTTCCTTTGAATATTTCTGTAAACTCTTCTATGCCTTTCAGGATGATGTTCAATCTTAAACTTTTATGAGGTCTGTTTATGCTCCGCCATAAATCTAGGCTGACGGCGTCAACCTTTAATGAGACAAAATCTGCTTCCAGTAAATCTTCTCTCACTCTATCATGCCACAACAGAGAAGCGTTAGTTATGACAGCTATTGGAACGCCTATCTGCTTTAAAAGTGATATTTCTTCGCCTATGTTAACGTCTAGAGTTGGCTCTCCATCTGGCACAAAAGTAAGATAATCAATCCTTTCGTTTCTTAAAGCGGCTTCATAGACTTTCCTTTTGACCTGCATTAAAATATCTTCTGGCTTAAAGAAGGCTTGCCTATTAACAAGCATATGGCTGGTTTTTCCTAATTGGCAGTAAACACATGAATAAGAGCACGTTTTTGGAGGAATATTGTTTATGCCCAAACTTCTTCCCAGACGTCTTGACGGTACGGGACCAAAAACCAATGTTTTTATGCTTTGCAAAAAATTCATCTCAAGCCTAGTTCTGCGAGAAGCTGGCTCCACATAGCCACTATTTCTTTTGCAACATCGCTCTTCGGCGAATATTCTATTATTGTTTTCCCAGCAACCATAGCTTCGGTGACTTTGGAGTTGAAGGGTATTCTGCCGACAACTTTTATGCCATTTTCTTTACAGTAATTCAAAATTTTTTCCGTGTTATCCGTGTTTACATCATACATGTTCACGCATACAAAAGGCTTCACATTGAAATGCCTCAAAAGTTGCAGTGCTTTTTTTAAATCGTGGATACCCGACATCGTTGGTTCTGTAACTACCAAGCCAGCATCTATTCCTGTAACCGAAGCTATCACGGGACAGCCGATTCCAGGCGGACCATCTATTATTATCAAGTCAATCTTCTCTTTCTCGGTTAATATTTTGGCGTTCTGCTTAACCAAAGTTACGAGTTTTCCAGAGTTTGCCTCGCCTGGGCTAAGCATGGCATGAGCCATAAACCCATATTTTATCTTTGAAATGTAGGCATGTCCGGAAATTCGCTCCGTTAACGTTATGGCATTAACTGGACAGACAATGGTGCAGACGCTACATCCTTCACATGAAAATGGGTCTACAGTTAAGTCTTGTGTTATGGCTTTGAATCTGCATTTTTCTCGGCACAAACCACATTTTATGCATTTTCCCTCATCAATAACGGCTAATTTGGAACCCTTAAATTCCTGTGTTTCAAGGATTTCTGGATGCAAAAGCACATGAAGATCTGGAGCGTCCACATCGCAGTCAGCTACAACAGCTTTTTTCGCTAAGACGGCGAAGGAGGCCGTTATGGTCGTTTTGCCGGTTCCACCTTTACCGCTTAAAACTGTTATCTGCTTCATTTGCCAGCAAGCCTCCTTGCTTCTTTAAATAACATTATGAATTTTTCTTTCCATTCAGGCATTTCTTGACTGAATGGGACGCCTTTAGAGTAAAGTTCAGCTATTCTCCTATGGTATGGAATTTCAAGCAGGATTGGTATTTTTGCTTCTTTACAATATTCGTAAACTTTCTTGTCGCCAATGCCCGTCCTATTAACAACAACACCCAATGGGATTTCCATATCCTTTAAAACTTGAACTGTTATTTTTAAATCGTGTAAACCAAAGGGTGTGGGCTCAGTTACGAGAATGCAGAAGTCGCTGCCTTTTACGGTTTCAATCACCGGACATGAAGTTCCAGGCGGCGCGTCGAGAATAACATTTCTGCTCTTGTCAATATGCCTCTTAACCTCTCTAATTAATGGGACAGCCATGGGCTCGCCAACTTCAAGCTCGCCGTAAACAAGCTCTGAATCGCCGGCGAAGCCTCGTTTTAATGTTCCAATCCTATGTTTTCCTTCAGTAATAGCTTTTTTGGGGCAAATGAGAATGCATCCACCGCATCCGTGGCAGAGCTCTGGAAAAATTAGAACTTTTTCGGAACTGGCGAAAATGGCGTTGTATTGGCAGAAACTTGCACATTTTCCGCAATGATCGCATAGTTCCTCGTTTAAGCTTGGGATTAATGTGTAAACTGGTTCTTTATGGCTTATCCTTGGATACAAGAGCAGATGGGCATTGGGTTCTTCTACATCACAGTCCATCAACTGAAAGTTTCCTATGGAAATCGCCAAATTAACCGCTACGGATGTTTTCCCAGTTCCGCCTTTACCACTTGCAACCGCTATTACCATGCGAACAATCACGTTTGCAGCTTATTTCCATCTTCAAGCTTTTCAAGCGCCTTGCGTAGAGAGTTTACGGCTAAATCAGCGCAGTGGCTTTCTGGAAGTCCATCCAAAAATTTCAAGAGATCATCCTTTGTAATTTTCCATGCCTCCTTAATGCTTTTACCCCTTATAAGCAATGTTAATGCTGAGCCTGAGCAAGCCGTTCCAACGCAACCTTTATACTCGAATTTGGCGTCCTGTATTGTTCCATCTTTATCAAGCTTCAAGTAAATAGTGATTGTGTCCCCGCATGGAAGCCCCGTATACATTAAAGAGACATCAGGATTTTCGATCGACCCAACATTAACCTTGTTTATGTAAAGCTTTGAAGCTTTTTCGGAGTAGCCAGTCCTTAACAAAAGCTTTTCTATATTCGAATTCGGCATATTCTGCACTTGAAGGTATTAATTAATGTTTTAGCCTGTTTTCATTTAATGTTACTTGTGACGGGCATGGTGACAGCCTTCCGTGAGTTCCTCCAGCCTATCCTGCTTATATGCCTCCACTACTTCCTTAACCGTATCAGCGTTCGCCTTCAAAACAGCAACCCTGGCTTCTTGAAAGATGTTTAGGGCACGAGGCCCCATCCCGTACGTGATTACAGCATTCGGCCTAAAGTGTAGGATGCTGTCTGGTGGTCGTCCAAATCCGCCGAAATGTTCGCTTTCGTTTGGCACTGCCTGAACGCTTGATATGCTGCCATTCTCATCCAGTTCAACGACGATGAAGTATGGGGCTCTTCCAAAATGCTCCGAGAGCCTAGCATTAAGCCCGTTTCCATTTTCAGCCGGTATAACTATTCTCTCCTTCATCTTTTCACCTCCCTCCTTCCCAGATTCCTTTAACAATTTAAGCTTTTTACGCCTTAACCTTTCAAGTTCTTCATTTTCTGCGTTGCCCATGGTTACCACTGCCTTTGCCTCCAACCGCGTCCTCTACCGGTTCCCATTCCGAAATGCCCTTCAAAGGTTGGGGCACTTGTCCCTTCAAGTTCGCCTCTCTTGTATTTTTCAACAACTTCCCTTACAGTTCCACAGGCGCCTATGACAATTTTTATTCCTGCAGCCGACAAAGCCTGAAAGGCGTTAGGCCCAACGTTCCCGGTTATAACTACCTTTGCGCCTTTACTTGCTATGGTTTGGGCTGCTTGTATTCCAGCTCCGCCCATAGCGCTGGAAGCCAAATTTGGAACAGCCTCAAACTGCATGGTTTCAGAATCCGCAATCACGAAGTATGGGCATCTGCCAAACCTTGGATCTACTTGGGCGTATAGGCTATCTGCCACTGCGGTTACACATATTTTCATTTCTCCACCTCCTTATGTGTGGTTTTCTTAAGCGGGATTTCCAAACGCTTTCTCTGCTCCAAATAATGTTCAATTTTCTTAACAATCTCTGTAAACGCCTTTGAGGTCGGCGAGTCTGGTTGCTCAATTATGAAGGGTTTGCCATCGTCTGAGTCTGTGCAGATTTCAGGGTCTATTGGGATGCTGCCTAAGAATGGAACAGCCAAGTCTTCGGCGATTTTTCTTCCCCCTCCTGTTTTGAAGATGTTTATTTCTGTTCCGCATTTCGGACAAATGAACCCGCTCATGTTTTCAATTATGCCTATCACTGGAACGCCTAGCTGTCTGGCGAAAGTCACAGCTTTTTTCACGACAATTTGGGAAACTTCAGATGGTATGGTAACTATGACAACGCCGTCCATGTCGGGTATAAGTTGCATAACACTTAATGGCTCGTCACCAGTTCCAGGCGGGAGATCCACAAAAAGAAAATCCAACTCTCCCCACGTGATATCAGACAAAAACTGTTGGATAGCTCTCATTTTCAATGGTCCACGCCAAATCACAGGCGACTCGTCGCTGGGCAGTAAAAAGTCCATTGAAACAACCTTAACTCCTAAAGGCCCTGCGACGGGAAAGATTAATCCAGCAGCAAGAGCTTGAAGCCTTTGTCCCCTTAAGCCAAGCATTTTCGGAACACTTGGCCCGTGTATGTCAGCGTCTAAAATGCCAACGCGATTGGCATAGCCATGCACTGCAAAGGCCATGGCAAGATTTACTGTTACCGTGCTTTTTCCAACTCCTCCTTTCCCACTTATAACGGCTATTTTATGTTTGATCTTGCTTATTTTCTGTTTAAGTCTATGCTGTTCTTCCCACTTTTCCTTTTTAGGATCTGAGCATTCATTCACCTTTGAACAAGAATCGCATTTGCCATCACATTCAATACTCATGCCGACTTCTCCTATTCTCTCTTCAATTATCGTTACCTACTTGTGGATGCATAGTTTAATACACAAACTATATTAATACTTTATGTTTAGAAAATAAACAGAGGTAAACCTTGGATAAAATTGAAAGAAAGATAATTTCCCAACTTCAGATAGACGGAAGGGCTACTTTAGAAGAACTAGCCAAAAATGTTGGTTTCACAAGCATGGGCGCCAAGAAAAGGCTGCAGAGGCTTATTCAACAAGGCGCCATTAAAGTGTCCGCTTCGCTAAACCCATTCTTTTTCAAACTGTTTCCAGCCGTGGTTCTGTTAGAGATGGAAAGCGCTGAGGCAATGCAAAAACTGCTTGAACGTTTCAAAGACTGCCCAAGAGTAATCCATATTTTTAAAACGTTAGGCGGCTACAACCTAATTGCTCTGGTTGTGGCGGAAAACCAGGACACCCTCGAAAGCATATCCATAGAGAAATGCTCTCTAAGAAGCGGTGCTGGCATACGTCGATCAGAGTTTTACCCCATAGGCGAGGTTCACTTTTCGCCATTCCTTCCGGTAAGAGAACACTTGACCCATAGAGAACTGGAAAAGGCGCCGTGCAATGTAAAATGCAAACCATGCACAAGATACACAAACATGAAATGCGTCGGATGCCCCGCAACAATCCATTACAGAGGAACCCTTTAAGAGGTAACCGCATGACTGAAGGTCATAGAGAATCCAGTTTGGGACTCAGAGAAGCAGAAAGCGTGGAAATGATCAGCATAATGGATAATTCAGTTGACATCCTTTCAACAATCCAGAGAAATGAAGTTGAAAGCGTTAGAAAGTGGACTAAGAAACATTTCCGCCTTCCAATAGCAGAACACGGATTTTCAATGCTTGTCCGAGTCTTTAGTGAAAACAAGACTCACAGCGTATTGTTTGATGCAGGCTGCAGCCTCAATGGCGTTACGACAAACGCTAAAAGGATGGGAATAAACCTAGCGCAGATAGAATGCATAGTTCTTTCTCACGGGCATTATGACCACTTCGGCGGATTACCAGCCATAGTTAAAGCCATAAACAAGGATAACCTGCCCATAATAGTTCATGAAGACATGTTTAAAAAACGAGGCGTAGCCATCCCAAAAGGAACCATAAGAAAATACCCTGCCTTTCCAGCAAAGCAGAGGGTGAAGCCAGCAAAATACATCAAAAATAATCAACCATGCCTAATAGCAGACAGCCTCATACTCGTCACAGGCGAAATCCCAAGGATAACAAGCTTTGAAAAAGGCTACTCGCAACACAGAGCCTTCATAAATGGCGAATGGCAACCCGACCCATGGATATGGGACGACCGCGCACTCGTAATCAACATCAGGAATAAAGGTTTGGTTATCATTTCCGGATGTGCACACGCAGGCATAATCAACACAACATTTTACGCCCAAAAACTCACAGGAATAAAAGCCATACACGCAATATTAGGCGGATTTCACCTAGCAGGAAAAGAATATGAACAACGCATTGACCAAACAGTGAAAGAACTAAAACGAATAAAACCCAATCTAGTGGCGCCTTCACATTGCACTGGCTGGCGTGGAAACCATGCCCTTGCTAGGGCAATGCCAGAAGCCTTTATCTGGAACAGCGTCGGCAACCTCTACAAATTCTAGCACCATAATTTTAAGAAAATTCAACATTTATTCAAATACCGCCGAATGCTGCTCCAAAATCTTTTTCTGTTAATTGCTGATACGTGATTTTGGGTTTATCTTGTGGTGGTGTTAACCATGGTTCCCGCTTGTTCGCGTTTGACGCCGGCTTTCTGTGCTTTTATTGGCGTATGCGATTAGTTGTTCAAGTATTCTACAGTCCATCTAGACTCTATGTAGAGTGAGTCAACTTGGTCGTTTAGAAATGCAGGTAAAGCCCGCCAAATGAGTAGATTTTGGCATACATTTTAGGTTTATTTTTTCTTACCTTACATTAGATACTTCAGCATTTTACTGGATAAGAGTTTTTACAGGCATCGGCGCAAAATGCCAATTGTAAATTTGGCTAATTTTAGCTTGGCGAACTTGAATTCAGTAAGGGTACAATATGGCGTTACTTAATGTTTTGCATCAATTCATGTGGCTGGACAATGTAGAGGTGTTAATGGCGCTGCCAACAGAGTGATTTTCGTAATAGTCTCCTTTAGCTTGCGAATTATATCCTGAACTCTTCAATTTTATCCTAGACTACTGGCTTAAGCCTTATTCTGGCATTGTTTCCTTCGATTGTTCTTTGAATGTTTTGCAGCTGGGTTTTCGGTTTATCCCGTACTAGAATAGGCGCCGTTTATTTGTCAGATTATTAGGTGTATATGGGCTATGGCTTTAAGTTGATCGGCTGCGTGAATCACTGGTCTTATGACATTGATTCTTAAGTCTTCGAAGTTTCGGGTTCTATCTATAATAGGTAACTGCTATATTTGGAAATCATGTGTGGTATTTAGGATAGGAAGGTTTGTATTCTGTATTCGTAATTCTTAATACACTGACCGTCAATATTGTATAAAGAATGAAGGAAAAGCTTTATGGAAACGAGAACAATTCTCGGAACCTTACTCGTTGCCATAATCATGCTAGGCTTGATGATGCCGCTAGCTAGAGCCGAAACACTAGAACGAACCGATTTTGAACAGGAAAGCTTCGCCAAAACCGTCGATTACATGGACTACATTCGCGCTTACGCCACACTCCACGGCATACCGCAACCAGATAACTTCGACAAGTGGCACGCCAATATGTACATGGTCTACGTGAACAATAGCGGCTTTAAACTGCTTTACGCTGGGCTGGAAGAAATAACTACAGATGAAACCGTTTACCTACATGTTCCCATGCAAGCATTTATAATGCACTACAAGACCAACCAGAACAACCGTGATGTCATCCTTGCCAGCGCTTTCCTCATGCTTATGGCATTCAACGAGACCACCGCATCATTGTACCCAGACTCACCTGACAAAGAAGACACACTATACGCTTCCTTAAGCCTAGGCTTCGACCTCAGCGACTTAGGCAAAAACCTGCCAGCGCTGAACAGCAAAACTGAAAACATCCCGCTGATGCATAGCGGCAACGAGTGGACATGGGGCATGAGGTACACCAACCTAACCGCCCTCTGGTGGAAAACATGGATAGACCCCGACAACCCCCGATTCCAAAACAGTTGGCCCGTCGCCCTAACAGTCTACGACGAACTCACATTCACTTACAGGCTCGCCATCGACCCAACTGCTGGCGTTGCTACGTTACAGGAAAACCACATAATCGGAAGAATGCGCCACCTCTTCGTCGGCATAATTCCAGCCATCTGGGTATACTACAACAGCACAGGCACCTACGGCATGCTAGGAAATAAAATTAGCAGCGACACCATCTACGACTTCATTAAAAACAACGGTTTAAAAATGAGCATTGTAAACTTCCAAACATCAGTGATGGCAGACCACGAAACCTACAGCGAAACAGCGTCAGGACAAAATGTGACGGACACCGAGGTGGAAGTGACCAATACTTCGATAGATACTTATGCAGATGACGGCGAAGAAATCTTCAATGCCGACTTCGGCACCAAGCAAACCTATAAACTATATGACTATAAGGCTGACCCAGCTGAAACCACATACAACACTTATGCTTCAAAAGCAAGAACCGCCAAGATAGCAGGATACGCAGGCAACCGCGGCTTATTCGCTTATCACATAGGTTTAATGAAGTTCCTGCCCGCCGTCGTAGTGCACATGTGCCCAGCGCTCTTCGCCAAAGCCGCATCCACAATCTCCAACATGAGCCGTGCCAACTACTTCTACATAATAACCTACCCCGAATACAGCGGCTACCGCGTCGAGCACGATCCAACGTTCACCGCATACATAGCAACAACACAGGTCTCTACGCCAGACCAGCCGCTAAGAGGCATGGTCAGCTTAATTATCATAGCCTTGGTAGCACTTGCCATCGGCATAGGCATTTCATTATTCATAGCTCGAAGAAAGCCACGAACCTAGCAAATCCCTACCCCTCTTTTTCTATTCTTCTTAGCTTCACTTTGCAGCCTCTTCAACCTAGTGCAAAAGGAAAATCGCATTAAAGGGAATTAAAAAGAATATATCACTTCATCGCTCCAATAAACAGTACGTCTTCAAACATTGAGACTTTAGGAAGCCGAGTCTCCGAGTTGTCAGATAGGGGAGTGTATACCGGTTTTAATAATAGCTGGAAAACGTTTTAGAATTCTATACATCTAGAAAACCTATTTTGGCACGATGTCGTACACACGGTTTACGAAATGTGTTGTTCTTTGCTTTGTAAAGTTTTAAAGGTCTTTCCGGTGATATTTCAAACTTAAGTGAAATTAAAATGTGTGAATCTGTTGTTTATGATTTAAGAAACAGGCTGGTCGCCGTCGGAAAGCAGCTTTACGACTGCGGACTTGTTGTAGGGGTTGAGGGCAACATCAGTGCCAGAATCCCTAACACAAATAATGTTCTAATAAAACCTTCAGGCGTCTGTATGGGGTTTTTGAAAACTGAAGACTTTATAGTTGTTGATCTTGAAGGGAATAGGCTTGAGGGAAAACTGGCTCCTTCTTTGGAGACGCCGATGCACACTGCAATTTACCGTACACGAAGCGATGTTCAAGCAGTTGTGCATTCACATGCTCCAGTGGCCACAGCCTTCGGCATTGCTGGAACAGAAATTATCCCATTACAGGTGGAAATGTTCCTTTACATTCCCAACGGTGTTCCCATAATCCCCTTTGAGTTTCCAGGTTCCAAAGAGCTCGCTGAAGCTGTTAAAAAATTAATCGCAGATTTTAACGCGGTTATTCTCGAACATCACGGCATAATAACTGTGGGATCATCCATAGAGGAAGCATGCCTCTTAAGCAGGATGGTTGAGGAGTGCGCTAAAGTCCAATTTATCGCCACAATGCTTGCGGGAAAGGAGGCAATAGGCTGGGAAACCTTAAAAAAGAAACTTCTCGCTGGAAAAGAAAACATGGATTTCAAGGCGTTAAAAAAGAAGTTTAGGGCATAAAAGTTTAGCCCCTTTCATAAACATAAACATGCCAATCCTATGGATCCAAGAACCTGAACAAAAGCTTTAAAAGGAGCCATCGGAGTTGCGATGAACAACTTCTAACATAACAATGCGCTGAGCAATAACTGGAATTGAACGCCCAATTGAAGCTTGGAAAGCCTGATCCGCATCGTTGCTTCTCAAATAAACTCACACGCTATTCCTAGGTGTGTAACTCCCCCTTTTTCATTTAAAAGAAAACGTAAACGGTTTATCCTTTTTCTTTAAGAAGTAAACTGCCACTACTATAGCAAGTATAATCGCTGCAAAAATGTAGGGGTTTTGACACCATGGTGTTAGAAGTTGAGGAGCTGCTTGATTTTTAACATACGTTATAGAAAGTTCATCAATCCAAACTTCTCCTTTTCCCCCAATGGTTTCAAGGTAAACATCTACATTTTTAAGTTCACCATTTGATTCTCCCCAATACTTTAAAGCGTCTTGAACATAAGGCGTTATTTCTAATTCCACCGTTTGCCAATCATGATTATCAAAGCTTTCATTGTAAACGTCAAATAAGGAATGATAATCATTACCTAAATCGCCCTGAAAATAAATTGGTGAAACGGGATTAGTTACATTTTTACCATCATAAATAAACCATATTATTTTATTACCGATTTCCAATTGTGGCATAGAACTATTCCATGTTGCATTTGGTCTTTGCAACCATAATGAAACGCCAAAATTAAACCATGCCAATCCATCGGGCGAAACAGTTGGATATTTCCAAAACGCATAATTGCCTAACCTAAACTCAACTTTAAGAAACAACCGTGCGTTTTCATTTACAATTATGCTATTTCGTAAAGGATACGCCTGATGCCAACCATGCGGTAAACTTCCCTGCTGAAGTTTACATCCTACCCATCCGTCACCATTCGGATTTGAAACACTAAGATAGGCTACTCCGTTTTGCCATTCTTGAAAAGTGCTCCCACTTCCAACCTTCCACTCTCCAAAATCCCAAAACTCCCCCTCTAAAGTTAAAGAGGGATCATAAACAATCTGACAATACTTAACCTCAGCAAAAACACAAAAAAGCAAAATTAATAAAACGCCAGAAAAAAGGACTATCAAACTTTTTCTCATCAGGGTGTCACAATAAAACAGGGATTAAACGATTTATTTAGTTTATCAGGTTGGTAGCCTTTCGATGCAAAGTGCGAGTCTTTCAGCAAAAATATGATCCTTAAAACCTCTGCACACTTGTCGTAGTTGTCAAATGCGTGAGACATATATTGGCTGTCATATGATGGAAAATGGTAAGTGCAAAGAATGCCTATCTTAGTATTTTCTCCATATGTTGTATGGGCATTGGTTCCAGCAATAGTTGCTACCTTTGTAGACGCAGTTTTTGCATTCCGGTAAGTCAAAAAGCCTAACCCTCTTACTTTTGAGGCTTGCGCTTCTCTGCGACAAAATTTTCATCCAAAAAATAAATGGAGAACCAAAGCTTAAATCTTTAGTTGAAACAATAACTCTCCGGAAGGTTTAAGGCATAAAAGAACCGCTAAAATAACACATATACAGAAACATGGAAAACTTCCGGTGTTTTAAAACCTAAAATCATCTTTTTAATTTTTTGGATATATCCGTTTTTGGAATATGCATTTTAAACTTTAATTGCTTGTTCTAATTTGGAGGAGGCTGGCTTGAACAAGAGGCAGTTTGTCAAAATGCTTAAGGAGTATGGATATTCAGCTAAAGCCATCGAGGCTATAGTTAAATGGTATACGTAAACTC
>Ga0129301_1001217_pt1 | contig 12892 bp, 15 predicted proteins | sample ConPoolayeHmetaG_FD_94489 | JGI IMG/M metagenome (GOLD analysis project Ga0129301, IMG submission 94489) | Hot spring microbial mat communities from California, USA to study Microbial Dark Matter (Phase II) - Cone Pool mat layer H metaG ...
ACCCATTACCCATAAGCCCCCAATCCTCAAACAAAACCAACCAACTCCTTTCCCTCTAATCCTTCCAAACAAGCATTAAAAAAGTTTCCGCACCCGAAGAGAACCAAAAACCCAACAGATTTCTCTAAAGAATTTATAACAAGAAACACACAATACAAGCCATAAAAGGAAGAAAAAACATGCGCCTCATACTACGAATAGGCGGCTCGATAATCGCATCACCAATCAACCCCACACTAATCACCAAATACGCCGACATACTAAAAAAACTAAAAAAAGACGGGCACGAAATAGCCGTCGTCATCGGCGGTGGAAACCTTGCAAGACAATTCATCAAAACCGCAAAACACATCAAACTAAACGAAAAAGCACAAGACGAAATCGCAATCTCCGTCTCAAGACTCTTCGCACAACTCTTCATCAAAAAACTAGACAACACAGCATGCAAAACCATCCCAACAACGATAGAAGACGCCGCCAAATGCCTAAAAAAAGGAAAAATCACAATCATGGGCGGCCTAAAGCCAGGAATGACCACAGACGCCGTAGCCGCCTTAATCGCAGAAAAGACAAACGCTGACCTGCTAATAAAAGCCACAAACCAAGAAGGCATCTACAACAAAGACCCAAAAAAACACGCTGACGCCATCAAACTTGACCATATAACCTACAAAAATCTATCATGCGTATTCTCCGAAAACAAGCACAAGGCTGGAATTCACCAAATCATCGACCCCGAAGCAGTAAAAATCCTGAAACGCAAAAAAATCAAAGTCATAGTCGTAAACGGCTATAAACCCGAAAACGTTCTGGCGGCAGTCAAAGGCGAACGCATAGGAACAATTATCAGCTAACCTACATTTTCGGAAGGCAAAACTTAAATATCATTATCGATATCGCCATTGATATCAACGGTGATATAAACATGCACCCACACAAAATGCACTGGATAAAACACATGGCAATGGTTCCAAAAGGCTTCATACGCTACCAAGTCCTCGAACTAATAAACGAAAAACCCATGTCCGGCTCAGAAATAATGAACGAAATCGAAAAACGAACAGACGGACACTGGAGACCCAGCCCAGGCTCCATCTATCCACTTCTGTCATGGCTACAAGACAACAGCTACGTAAAAGAATTACCCGTCGAAGAAAACAGCATGAAACGTTACACGCTCACTGACAAAGGCAAAACGCTCTTGGAAGAGCAGAGAAAGATAAAGATGAGATTCAGAAAAGAAGTACGCTTTATGCCACCGCCATCACTCGGAGCCCTATGGTTCCGCATCCCACCAGAAAAAACCACGCTATTACGCAAATCCATGCACAGAGTTTTCTCAGCCTTCTTCGAACTTGGAAGCAATCTAGAAGAACATTTCTCACCACAAGTTATCGAAGAAATAAGCAAAGTCCTAAACGAAACTGCAGACAAACTCGAAGAAATAAACAGCAAACTGAAGGGCAAACACTATGAATGAAGTAATAAAGACTGAAGGCTTAACAAAAATCTTCAACAAAAGCCTAGTCGCTGTCGACCACGTAAACTTCAGCGTACAAAACGGCGAAATCTTCGGCTTTCTCGGACCAAACGGAGCTGGAAAAACCACAACAATAAACATGCTCATCACAGTTCTCAAACCTACAGAAGGCAAAGCCTCAGTCCTAGGATACGACATCGCCAAACAATCAACCGAAGTCAGAAGCAACATAGGCGTCGTACCACAAGAATACACAGCAGACGAAGACCTTACAGGCTACGAGAACATACTCCTATGCGCAGACCTATACGGCATTCCACGCGAAACCTCAAAAAAACGTGCCCTCGAACTTTTAGAACTCGTAGAGCTAACAGACTTCAGAGACAAGAAAGTGGCAACCTATTCGGGCGGAATGCGACGAAGACTCGAACTCTCATGCGGGCTAATTAACAGACCCAAAGTGCTCTTCCTAGACGAGCCAACCCTAGGCTTAGACGTTCAAACCCGAGCGGCAACATGGGACTACATTAAACTGCTAAAAAAAGAGTATGGAATGACACTTTTCATGACTACGCATTATCTTGAAGAAGCAGACGCCTTATGCGACCGCATCGCAATAATTGACCACGGAAAAATAGTTGTAATCGGCTCTCCAACAGAGCTAAAGAACAACCTAGGCGGCGACATAATCACCTTAAGCATCCAAGGCGAAGCAGACATCAGCGGACTTATAGAAAAAACAGGACATGTTAAGGAAGTTAAGAAGCAAGACGGCGCATACTTGATTAAGGCTGAAAACGGCGAATTAACCGCCCCACAGATAATCGAAGCCCTACGGAAAAAAGGACACGTCGTAACAAAGCTTTCCCTCACAAAACCAACCCTGAACGAAGTTTACTTGGATTATACTGGCAAATCCATGCGAGATGCAGAAGAATCAAAAGAAAGTTTCGCTACGCGAAGGATGGTAATGAGGAGGGCTAGAGGACATTGAATCAACAGAACGAACAATATGCAAGCAGATTCCACGGACTTTGGGCGCTAACGAACCGAGAGCTTAAAAAATGGTATAAGGAACCTTTCTTCCTCTTCATCTCAATAATTCAACCGATAATCTGGATGGGACTGTATGGAAGATCCATGAACATAAGCTCGCTTTTTACAAGCAACCCTCAAATTCCATCTGAATTAGCTGATCAGTTTATGAAACAAACTTTCGGAACAAGCGACTATTTCTCCTTCATGGCTGTCGGTATGCTCTCTTTTACGACGCTGTTTACAAGCATGTTCAGTGGCATGTCAATAGTCTGGGATAGGCGGCTGGGCTTTCTGAACAAGGTCTTAAGCACGCCAGTGGCAAGAGGCTCAATAATACTCTCAAAGGTCTTGTCTGCAACCTTGAGGTCTATTGTCCAAGCTGCAGTGGTTCTACTCATTGCCTTTGCGCTTGGCTTAAAAACTGGTATAAGCTTTCACCCCTTAAACATACTTGGCGTTTTCTTGGTGATATTCCTTATCTGTATGGGTTTGTCGGCGCTGTTTGTGCTTATTGCCATAAGGTCGACGAAGTGGGAGACGCAGATGGCGATTATGAACCTGCTCAACTTGCCGCTCATGTTTGCAAGCAACACGTTCTTCCCAATAGCGAACATGCCAGAGTGGCTGCAGGCAATAGCCACGGTTAATCCCTTGTCTTATGCGAATGACGCCATTCGACAGATGCTGATTTATGATAGTATCAACTTACAAGGATTGCTATTTGACTTCACTTACTTGGGCATATTTGCGCTGATATTTGCCTCTGTGGGCATTGTGCTCTCGTGGCGATACCTAAGCAAATAGTGGATACGCAAACCTTAACAGCACTTTTTCTATTTCAAATTAGAGAGGTTCAGCCTTGAAAAGACTCTATCCAAATCAACCAATCATAGGCGTAGGCGCCATAATAGTCTGCAACGGCAAAATACTACTTGAAAAAAGAAAAAGCCAACCTGGAAGAGGAAAATGGAGTGTTCCCGGCGGATTGGTGGAACTGGGCGAAAACATAGAGCAGACTGTGATACGGGAAGTTAAGGAGGAAACCGGTCTTGATGTGGAAAAACCTGCACTCATAGACATTGTTGACAACATAATCAGAGACGAGAACGGCAGCATCAAATATCATTTTGTAATCGTTGACTACTTCGTGAAACTTGAGGGCGGAGAATTGCAAGTTGGAAGCGACGCAGGAGAATTACGATGGGTTTTATCTGCTGACGTAGAGGATTATGATTTAACAACAACTTTTCGAGCATTTTTTAGGAGAAACAGACAGAGGCTTGAAAAATTCAGTTCATGTCCTTGAAGAACAGTCTCGTTTCTCCCATTGTTTTCACGTCTAAAGCTCTAACCTTCACCACCATTGGAAAGTCTCGCACCACTTTTCCAAGCGCCAAACAATAATGCGGCGGCAAGTCTCTGGCTATGGATTTGACGGTTTCTGCATCTACGCGCGCTGCACGTGAAACCACTTCCAAGTCGTGCTCGTTTGTAAAGTTGAAGAGGAATATGTTGTCTGCTTGACGATAAATGTTCTCGCGAATTGTATCTGGCTGGTTTGTTATGAACGTAGTGAAAATGCCAAAGTGGCGCATTCGCGTTACTATATCATCCCAATAGGTTTCACGCAGATAAAGATGCGCCTCTTCTGCAAACAGAAAAACAGCCTTTAACCTATAGCCTGTTAATAAATCGACGAGTTTTCCGAGCAGATATTCTACGACTATCTGGCGGTCTATGGTGGAAGTGTTGCGCAGATTCACTGCAATGACTCCGCCTTGCTCTTTCGTCTTGCAGAGTGTTTCTTCTAGCAATGTCGCTTCTGCAATGTTATCGGTGAAGAAGCCTGAATTTACGAGGGCGTGATAGCGTGAAAATAGAGCGTCGCGTACGTGCTGGTTGCAGTGCCAGTTGCGTATGGCTTCGCCTAGCTCGTGCAAATTTAGCATGTCTCTTTCTTTTAGCGATTGCCATATCCGCCTAAACTCGCGAGCTGATGTGCCTGGCAAATGAAGCGCATGGATAAGGATTTCCAGTAGCACGTGAAGGTTTAGCTGTTTCAATGCGATTTTGAAGTTATGTGAAGGTGTTAACACGTGAATTTTGTCGTGGTAAGCGTTTCGTTTTCCGTCTGATGACATTCCTAGGCTTTGATATTCGCCGTTTAGGTCGAACACGACGACCGTTGCCTTATAGCTTATCAGGTTCAGCATTAACAGTTTGGACATGTGTGATTTGCCTGTTTCCTTCTTTCCCGTTACTATGTTTAATCTGCCGTCCAGTGATGAGGCATCTATCGTCAAAGGCGAGGAGTCTTTGGTTGTGCCCATTGTTATTGGGAGTTTGCCGTTCACTTTTGCAAGTTTAAGCAGTGTGGGAATGGGAAGCTTTGTTATCGTTGACTGTGAACGCGATGGAAGCCATGCACTTGTTGGGCTCAGTTTTTCATTTTCTAACGTTGCACGAATTTTGCAGATGAGGAGACTTGCATCTTGGATGTATGTAATGTGTGGAGCGATTTGCAGCGGGTCGAAGTCTTCGCCTTGTATTGTTTCTCCGCCGTCTGGCAGGCTGCGGAGTAGCTCTTCTAGTATGCCTGGTATGCTTGCGAATTGTGTGTCTATTACCTGCGCGATAAGGGCTTTTCCAGCATCTGTGTCCTCGATTAGGAGATAATCGCCTTTTTCTACAGTTTCGTTTGGGAAACATAGAATTTGGATTATGTTTCCTTCTTTTTTGTAGAGTTTCATGAGTAGCCTTCTCCTTTTCCGAACGGTCCAAACAATAGCCTATGCATGTCTGGTCTGTTGATTATTTTCAGCCCGTATCTACGTGCGATGTAGTGTTTCATTGCGATGACTTCATTTGCCGTGAAGGTGCATAGGATGTGGGCTAATCGCAGGGTTTCTGGATAACTCTGAGAGAGATGGTCATTTCCGAGAAGTTTCTCTATGGCTCTAATTTGCTGCTGTTGTGGAACTTGCTTGTCCACGTCCAATCTAAAAGCGTAGTTTCCGCTTGTTAGTCTTGCTACATAAACGTCGCCGAACAGCACGAATGGAGGTTTTGGCTTCAGATTTTCCGTTTCTATTAAGTATGGAGGTTTATGCGCAAGTGGAATTTCGGTTATCAGATAGCCATTAAATCTTAAGTTTGTCATTTTCGAAAATGCCATTACCGTGTTGTTGTTTTTTCTGGCGGTTTCAAGAATCTGCTTCATTTGGACTATTGGTGTTTCTGGTGTTCCTCCAGTTAGCGAACCATCAAACAATATTAACGTGTTTATTGCAGTTTTTGTGAGGGTCGTTTGGAGCCATTTTTCGAGCAAGTTTGCGATGCGTGTTGGCATCTGCTGCAGATTCGGCGTGGCGGTGTGCGTTTGTTCCTGTAATGGGTTAGCTAGTGTTTTTTGGAGTGTGTTGTAGACTTCTTTTTTGTTGTTTTCTGTTATGTGGAATATGTATGGGCCTATTCGTGTGTAGCGGTAGCTTCGTTTTTGCTTGTATACGGTTGCACCTCTGACGGCTATGAGTGTGCCTGTGCTTGTTTCGCCGATTTTTATGTTTGAAGTGTCTACTGCCGCTACTGCCGTTTCTTCATATGCGCGTTTTAGCGGTAATGGTTGTAGTTTGAGCTGTAGCGCGTGGGCGTCTATGTTGTCTTGTTGAATTTCGTGTTGATTTAGTTGAAAGGAATGGTTTTGCACGTGCTGTAGCGAGTGTAGTGCGAGTTGCTTGAAGTGCTGGGGGAATGTTGTGTCCGTTGTGGGGTATGGAAAGTTATATTTTGGTGTTGTTGTTATAGTGTATTGTTCAATCACCAAGATTCACCAATAGCCAATTGTTTGGCGGAAGGTATATTTAAGTGTTGTGCATGAACAAGATGCACAATACAGCAATCAACAAGGTGAAAAAGTGACAGAACAACCACAAAAACCGCCCATACGAGTAAAAATGAAAATAGGCGAAATAGAATTCGAAATAGAAAGCCAAGAAGACCAACTCCAATCAGCCGTCGACAAAATCCTCTCCGCCGTAACGGAAAAACTCAAAGACACACGCCTAACAGAAAGAGCCATACCGCCGCCCAGAGCCGAAACATGCAAAAGCGTAATCCAAAAACTCTGGGAAGAAAACTGGTTTAACACCCCAAAAGGCTTAAGCGAAGTACACAGCGAAATGGCAAAACGAGGCTTCCACTACGACCGCACAGCAGTAGCCCACGCACTAATCGATTTAGTCAAAGACGGCATCCTAACAAGAGAGGGAAAACCTCGCAGATACCAATATGCGCAGAAAAGACCGCCACCATAAGGACTAATGCGCTTAATATAGTTCTATCCAGATTCCATCAGGGTCTTCGACGTACGCCCATCTGCCTTCTTTCGTTTTCATTTCCTTTATAACGCGATATCCTGCCTTTTTGGCTTCTTCTAAAGCCTTGTCAAGGTTGTCAACTTGAAAAGCTAAATGGTCCAATCCCTCACCAACAACGTATTTAGTGTTGTAAGGGCTGTCCTTTTCATAATAGTTAAGCTCCAGAATAAATCCGCCGTCTTCGCCTTGCAAGGCAACAGTTTCGCCTTTTGTAAGCTCAATCTTGCCTCTGCCTACGACTTTCATGCCGAGCAGTTTAGTGTAAAAGTCTATGGACTTCTGCAAGTCAGTTACTCTTATGCCAACATATTTGAACTTGGCTTTCATAACTATCTATTGGGCGTATGGTCCGTTCGAAATATAAGATTTTAGTTTGAATGCTTCTATCCTTTCATCGTCCATTTTTTGCTTGCTATCTTGTCTGGTGTTATCAGGCAGATTTTCACCGCTTCCAGTTCTTTCTCCCTGTTTCTCCCTGGCTTGCTCATGTACGCCTCAAACTCTTCTGGCACACGATACTTGTCAATAAGCCTCTGCAAATACGGAATCATCCTCTCCCTATCGCTGATAATTTCCGCCTTGTCAGATACTATGACGCTCTTGAACATTGACGCATCCGACAACGCCTCATCCACCTCAAAACACACATTCGCGTTTCGCCTCAACGCATCCATCTTCAAACCCTTAGCGCACGTGTGAAAAAAAAATCTTGCCATCTGCATAGCCGAAACCAACAGGCACCACGTAAGGCTGACCGTCCTCAAGCACCAAGCCCAGCCTGCCAACGCTGGCACACGCCAAAAACTGCTCAACCTCTCTCGTGCTCATCTCTTCTGCAGACATTTACGCTCACACCACAACCTCTCAAACACATCAAATATAAGAATACTCTTGTCAAACAAGCATGTCTTTAAGAAATTCCCTGCAGACGCATGAAAAGTTTTTTAGATTTCACAGCCACATTCTTCAATGTGCAGAATCTTGTTTGACTGCGTTCTAATACACTACGGAGAACTCGGACTCAAAGGACTGAATAGGCCACTGTTCGAGAAGAAACTAATGGAAAACATACGCAAAGCATTAGATGACGTAGAATATGGCAAAGTAAGAAAAAGGCAAGGAAGAATAATCCTCGAACTAAAGCAACAGTCTGATGTAGACAGAATCAGCGAATCGCTTGGAAAAGTTTTTGGAATCGCATGGTTCGCTTTCTGCAATACAACAGAAGCAACCATAGAAAACATAAAGAAACTCGCTGAACACACGCTCAAAATAGAAGCAGATGCAAAAATAAGAGTCACAGCAAAAAGAGCAGACAAAACCCTCCCATTCACCTCAATGGACATAAACCGCGAACTAGGCGCACATCTCATAAAGAAATTTAAGGCTAAAGTTTCTTTGCAAGAACCCCAAAAGGAAATCTTCGTCGAACTATTTGACGATAACGCATACATCTTTGATAATAAAATCAGAGGATTGTATGGCTTGCCCGTCGGGGTTTCTGGAAAAATATTACATTTACTGTCTGGTGGCATAGACTCGCCTGTTGCAGCTTGGCTTCTTATGAAACGTGGATGCGAAGTCGACCTTCTACATTTCCATGCCTTTAAAGAGTTTGACGAAAAGAAGAATGCAAAATTGCTGAAGCTAACAACAATACTGACTCGATACTGCTTTGGGACAAGAGTGTTTTTTGTTCCATACTATCCATTTGAGGCAGAAGCGGTAGAAGCGCCAGCAAAGTACAGATTAATAGTCTTCAGAAGATTCATGCTTAGAGTGGCTGAAGCAATCGCCAAAGAACATGGCATATACGCCTTAGGAAGCGGGGAAAACCTTGCTCAAGTGTCTTCGCAAACCCTAGAAAATATCGCAGTAATAAACAGCGCCGTCAGCCTACCCATGCTTAGACCGTTGTTGACTTATGAAAAGAATGAAATTGTGAACTTGGCAAAACAGATTGGCACATTTGAAGTCTCTACGCAGCCGTATAAGGACTGTTGTTCGCTGTTTATAGCAAAACACCCCGCAACAAAGGCGAAGCCGGAAATTATAGAATCAATCGAGAAGAGGCTGAATCTGAATGAGGCAATCAGAGAAAGCGTTGAAAAAACAAAGACAATAGAGATTAAGAGATAGGTTCAACACAGCTTATTTAGCAAAGCAGACTATCTTATTTTTCAAGATGCCCTCGGCTGAAATTGCAGTTAAAGTGTTCCGCAAATTGGAAAATGAAGACTTGAGAGTGTTGCAAGTTATAGAAACCGCCATGAGCCAGCACGAGTTCGTCCCCAAAGAGCAAATAGCAAAATTCACAAAATTCGACCTTCAGAGAGAAACGGACTTCAGACTAAACCGCCTAAACAAGCTGGGATTAATATATCAGATAAAAGGACCCTACACGGGCTACACGCTAAATTATGCAGGATACGATTGTTTGGCAGTAAACGCTCTTGTAAAGGCTGAAGTTCTAGAGGCTTTTGGAAAATCCTTAGGCGTCGGCAAGGAAGCAGACGTTTACGACGCCTTGGACACGAAAGGAGAACAGGTAGCAGTAAAGTTTCATCGCCTAGGCAGAATCAGCTTTCGCCAAACCATACGCAAAAGGGGCTACATTACAAAAAGTGCAAGCTGGCTATTTCAATCAAGACTCGCAGCAGAAAAAGAATTCCAAGCATTAAAACTCCTCTTTCCACACAAAATAGCGGTTCCAAAGCCGATAAGCCAAAACCGCCACGTAATAGTTATGGGAATGATTGAAGGAGCAGAACTTGCAAAATGGAAAGGCATCCCCCAGCCGCAAAAGATTCTCAAAGAAATACTACGCAATGTCAGAAAAGCCTACTTAAAAACTGGCGTAATCCACGCAGATTTAAGCGAATACAACATCATCCTAAAGCCGAACATGCACATTCTGATAATTGACTGGCCACAATACGTTACAAAGGAACATCCAAACGCCAAAATGCTACTAACAAGAGACGTCAGAAACGTGCTAAACTATTTCAAACGGAAGCGTATGCTAAGAGTTAAGCTCAAAGAAGCCTTGGCTTACGTGACCGAAACTGGCAAAACAGCTGTCTTCTAGTGAACATCAAGCATTATGTAGAGGATATTGTTTCCGCGCAAAAGGACGTTTCCATAATTGGCTATCAGCTGGTCATCTTTGCATTCGGCTGCGCCTTCGAGAAGAATGTTCATGTGTCCATCGCACTTTATCATTTTTCCCTTGTATTCGCATCCGTTCTTCAGCACAACGGCGATGCTGGCGTTCAACTGCTTGATAAGCACGTTCAACGGCTTTTTACTAGGTTCCATTCTAGCACCATAGCGTATCTTAATTACTCATATCCACAATCCATCAAATATAAAAGTCTTATGAAAAATAAAGCCCGAATATTTAAGTAGTTTAGTCAAATTCCAAATTTTTCAGTTGACTTTAAAAATTAAAGGCATTACACAAGCTTATTTTCAGCCTTCAAAAATCATCAAGAACAAAATAGTAAAGCCAAAGAATTAAAACGTTGAGGCTTTCCTATTGGATAGCGGAGAGAGCATCTTGCATAAGATTGGCATAGACGGAGAAAAGTTAACGATTAAAGATGTTGTGAAAGTTGCACGAGAAAAAGCGAAAGTTGTAATTCCAGAACATGTGAAGAAGCGCGTAAAGAGAAGCCGCAGCGTCTTGGAGAAGCTGGTTAAAGAGAACCACCTGATTTATGGCGTAAACACGGGCTTCGGCGCCCTAAGCAACAAAAAAATCTTCTCAGAAGAAATTAAGCACTTGCAAATCAACCTTATCAGAAGTCACTCCACAGGCGTTGGAAAACCATTAAGCAAGGAGATTGTTCGTGCTCTGATGCTTCTACGTGCAAACACGCTTGCAAAGGGATATTCAGGCATACACCTAGAAACGTTGGAAACACTTGTTCAAATGCTAAATGAAGAAGTGCATCCCGTAATCCCCGCTAAAGGTTCAGTGGGCGCAAGCGGAGACTTAGCTCCACTTTCTCACATGATTCTGGTTCTCATAGGCGAAGGAAAAGCCGAATACAAGGGCAAAATCATGAGCGGAAAAGAAGCCATGGAAAAAGCTGGAATAGAACCCGTCCAGTTGGAGTTTAAGGAAGGAATAGCACTAAACAACGGCACGCAACTGATGACCGCAATTGGAGCATTAGCAGTTTACGATGCTGAAAACTTGATAAAATCAGCTGAAACCGCAGCAGCCTTATCCTTTGAGGCGTTGCTCGGAATTTCCGACGCACTTGATGAACGGATACACATGATTAGACCACACAGCGGACAAGCCGCAACAGCAGAAAACCTTAGAGAACTGCTTAAAGGAAGTAGGCTTGTTCAAACTGGAAGAGATGCAGCAAAAAGCATACGCCGCCCACATGACCCCTACAGCCTCAGATGCACACCACAAGTTCTAGGCGCAGCAAGAGACGCAGTTGCATACGCAAGAAAAACCATCGAAATCGAAATCAACTCAGCAACAGACAATCCCCTCATCTTCCCACAGGACGAAATCTGCCTTTCAGGAGGAAACTTTCACGGTCAACCATTATCACTTGCGATGGACATGCTTGGAATAGCATTAACAATTGTCGGCAACATTTCAGAAAGAAGAACAGCAAGGCTTCTCGACGAGAAATTGAATAATGGTTTGCCAGCCTTTCTCATTCCGCCAAAAGCAAAAATTGGACTGCACAGCGGCTTAATGACAGTGCAATACACGGCAGTGGCGCTTGCTTCGGAAAACAAAATTTTAGCCCATCCTGCATGTGTAGACTCGATTCCTACATCGGCAAATTTTGAGGATTTCGTGAGCATGGGAGTAACTGCCGCCCAAAAAGCCATGCAAGTTATAGAAAACACAGAATATATAATAGCCATAGAACTTCTCTGCGCAGCCCAAGCAATAGAATTTCGTGGACCAGAAAAACTTGGAAAAGGAACAAGAGCAGCCTATTATACGATAAGAAAGAACGTGCCCATGATTAAGCAAGATAGAGCATTAAGCGAGGACATAGAAAAGATCAGGCAAACCATAAAAGAAGAAAAATTCAAAATTATTCATCAAAAATGAACACATGGCGTATTTAGATGAGTAAAGCTTCGTCGGGCGAAGCAGCTTTAGAAGTGCGTATGAATTCTTCGCTTAATTGTCCGACTGCGTACGCCACTTACAGTCTTGATAACCTTTCAACTTGTTCAGCATAAGAAATGAAAGAGCTAACCGAAAGAAGGCATTATGTCTTTTGCAAGAAACTTGATGAACTTCAAGTAGTCTTGCTCTCGTTCAACTCCAGTAACAATGTGGGACACTCCTAAATCGGAAGCTCGCTCTATTTTTATACGATATTCTCCTTTTTGCTCAAGTGTCTTGACTCCTATGACACAAGCAAAGGATGGAGTATTTGGTCTCTTCTGCGTTTTAGAAGCTCTTATAACGTCATTCTTTGCAGCTAAGAATTTTTCTGGTTTGTCTTCATTAATAAGGCAAATATCAGCATATTTCCCTGCAAGTTTTAGCATTCTGATGCCTTTTCCTCCAAATAAGAGAGGAGGATGAGGTTTCTGCACAGATTTTGGGAGTAGTACCGCTCCTTTAGCTTTATAATATTTGCCTTCAAAGTTTACTGTTGGTTCAGTCCAAAGCTTTTTGATTAGAGCCACTCCTTCATCGACTTTCTCTACTCGGACTCTAGGTTCATCCCATTGACTATAAGCTTCAAACTCTTCCTTACTCCAACCGGCACCCACACCTAGAAAAGACCTGCCTTCAGACAATACATCTACAGTTGAGACCATTTTGGCTAATAGTTGTGGAGGCCGCAAAGGTATCGGTGTTACAAGAGTCCCCAACCTAATATGATTGGTCACTGCTGCAAAATATGCTAAGGTAACCCATGCTTCAAGCGTTTCATTGCCATGCAGGGTCATGTAATGGTCGGGCAAAACAAAACCATCTATTCCAATACTGTCCGCC
>Ga0129301_1001218_pt1 | contig 12880 bp, 12 predicted proteins | sample ConPoolayeHmetaG_FD_94489 | JGI IMG/M metagenome (GOLD analysis project Ga0129301, IMG submission 94489) | Hot spring microbial mat communities from California, USA to study Microbial Dark Matter (Phase II) - Cone Pool mat layer H metaG ...
GGAGAAAACGTGGGCGGCGGCGGGGGCGTAGTGTCGCCTTGATTTTCTCCTCGACTTCCAGTTAAAAGGGCCCAGAAGTCTCCAATGTAAGTTAGTCCGTTGATCCCAGCGTAGTAGATCAGGGCAACAATGGCCACCAAAACTCCCAAGATTTTTAGGAGCCGGGAAAGGTCGTTTTTCTCCTCTCGGCTGAGATTTTTCCAGCTTTGACTGAGTTTGATTTTTCTGCGGCGGATTGAGTATCTCGATCGATACATTGTGAGCGATAGCGAACAATGCTAGGTTTCAGTCCTTTCTGAACCGTCCATTTGAGCGATAGCGAACAATGCTAGGTTTCAGTCCTTTCTGAACCGTCCATTAATGGAGCCGGAGGTGGGATTCGAACCCACGACCCCCTGTTTACGAAACAGGTGCTCTCCCGCTGAAGCTACTCCGGCTCGGGACGGCGACTTTCCGACTACTAAACTATTATAACCTAGCGAGGAGAGCGGCTCCGATGGCGCCGGCGGGGGGGCCCAGGGCGGAGCGGAGAATGGGGGTGGACTTGCTGGAAGGATTCCGGATGAACCGGGCGGCGGTTTCCTGGGTCTCTCGGATGAAGAAGTTAGATGCTTCGGCGATTCCTCCTCCCAAGACCACGGCTTCGGGGTCCAGAAGATTAACCAAATTGGCTACAACAATCCCCAGGTTTTTTCCGAAATCTCGAAAAATCTGGTTGGCCTTCCGATCCCCCGCGGCGGCCCTTTCCCTTAGGATCTGGGGGTTCTCTCCGATTCGCTGGAAGAATTTTGCGGAAGCAAACTCTTCGGCCTCTTTTTTATTGGGGAGATCAATAATTTCGTGCCCAACCTCGCCGGCCGCGCCTTTCCCGGCGTAGAGGGTCCGGTTTAGGTAGAGGCCTCCCCCGAGGCCGCTCCCGAGGGTTAGACCAATAAAGTTTTGGAGCCCTTGCGCGGCTCCGAGTTGAGCCTCCGCGTAAGTGAAGGCTTTGGCGTCATTAATTAGGACGGCAGGAACGCCAAAAATTCTCTCTATCTCTGGCTGAAGTTTCCAGTCTTTCAAGGCGGGGAAGTTGGGGACGTATTCAAGGATTCCCTGGTGGATAGTCCCGGGAACGCCTACTCCGACTTTTTGGGCCGGCGGAAGTTTCTTAATTTCGTTGGCGATTTCTTGGATAATTTTTTGAAGAGTCCCGCGGGTTCGGGGGAGAATTTTGAACTCGTTCTCCCGGGCCCGCCGGTCATTCTGAAGGAGAACGTAGCGAACTTTGCTGGCCCCAATATCAATTCCCAAGGTGGTCACGGTTGTGGAGCGAGGGACGGGATTTGAACCCGCGACTTCCTCCTTGGGAAGGAGGCGTTCTGCCGCTGAACTACCCTCGCCTGCCCTTCGACGGTACTTAGGAAAACCTGCGCCTGCTGAAGGGTGGCGGTCCCGACCGGATTTGAACCGGCGATCTTCTCGTTGACAACGAGACGTGTTAGACCAGGCTACACCACGGGACCGGGAGCCTCGCGAAAGGTACCGGGTGCTAGGGCGCCAACCGGCGGCCGTCCACCCCGGGACCTCTTCTAAAGTTTACCACACTAGTTTCGCGGAAACTGTTAAATTAATCCTGTAATGGAACCGACCAAACTCTCCAATTCCGCGATCGCCCGAATGCTAAGGGAAATTGCGGCCGCTTACGAGATTAAGGGTGAGAATTGGTTTAGGACGCGGGCTTACGAGGCGGCGGCGGACTCGATTGAACATGCTACTTCCGAAGTCAAGGATCTGTGGGAGGAGGGGCGGCTTGATGATCTACCCGGGGTTGGAAAGAATATCGCCGCTTATTTGGACGAATATTTTCGGACGGGGAAGGTGAAGCATTTCGAGGAAGTTAAGAAGGGACTTCCTCCTGGGATGTTTGCCATTTTCGGGTTGGAGGGAGTGGGGCCGAAGCGGGCTTACCGGTTGGCGGAAGAGTTGAAGGTTCGGACGGTGGAAGATCTTCATCAGGCTGCTCGCGAAGGCAGAATTGAGAAGCTGGAAGGTTTTGGTCAGCGAAGCCAGGAGCGGATTCTTAAAGCGATTGAGTCTCGAGAGCAGCGCGAGGAGAGGATTCTTCTGCCCATTGCGAGTTCGATCGCTGAGCGTCTAATTGAGCAGATCCAGCGCTTGCCGGGAGTGATCCGGGCAGACCCGCTCGGATCTCTTCGTCGGATGGTTTCGACCGTTGGGGATATCGATATCGGAATTGCCACGACCGCGCCGCGCGCGGTAGTAGAATCTTTTACTTCCCTTCCTGATGTAGCGCGAGTCGTTGGTGCTGGTGGAGCCAAAGCAACGGTAGTGCTAAAGACGGGTCGTCAGGTGGATATTCGCGTCCACGATCCTCGGAGTTATGGTTCCCTGCTGCAATATTTCACTGGTTCGAAGGCGCATAATATTCATACTCGAAAGATTGCCAACCGCCGAGGTTTTTCCCTTTCGGAGTATGGGATTAAGCCGTACCGCGGGGGGAAGATCGTTGGGGACTACCTGCCGGTAGAGACGGAGGAGGAATTTTACCGACTTTTAGGATTGCCTTGGATTCCGCCAGAGTTGCGGGAGGATACGGGGGAGATTGAGGCCGCCCAGCAGGGGAGGTTGCCAAAGCTAGTCGAACTGGGAGATATCCGGGGGGAAGTGCATGTTCACACGCTCCACTCGGACGGGGAGGAAACCACCGCTGACATGATTGAGGAGGCGATTAGATTGGGGCGCCGATATGTCGGAATTTCCGACCATGCTCCCTCGGTCGCAACACGGGGATTCACTGAGGCGAAGGCGGAGATTCTGCGGCGGAAACGGGAGATTGAGGAACTGCGGAAGAGATTTTCCGGGAGAATTGAAATATTCTTTGGCGCGGAGGTTAATATTGATGCGCAAGCGAGAATGGCACTTCCGGACGAATTACTTAAACTCTACGAGTACACAATTGGTGCAATTCATACTTCATTTGATCAGTCCAAAGAGGAGATTACTTCCCGTCTCCTCGCCGCGCTGGAGAATCCTTACGTGAATTTGCTGGGTCATCCGACGGGCCGACTACTGGGGGAGCGGGAAGCTTACGAGGCGGATTGGGAAAGGATTTTTGCGGCGGCGGAGGGGTTTTGTAAGCCTTTGGAGATCAATGCTTATCCCTCCCGGTTGGACCTTCCCGATGACCTGGTTCGGGCGGCTCGGAAGCGGAAAATAAAGTTCGTGATTGGTACCGACGCGCATCGCTTTGAGCACTACCGCAACCTCCGGTTTGGAGTAGCGGTGGCTCGGCGAGGTTGGTGCGAAAGGGAGGACATTCTCAATACGGCTGCGGCTTCAGACTTTGTTAAACTGTTTAAGATAAGACGCTAAGGGGGTGATTTAATTGTCGACGATTTATTACATCATTGGTCTGCTTGTCCTAGCAGGGCTTTATCTTTTCTGGCTCTACAATTCTCTAGTGCGGGCCAAAACTAAAGTGGAAGAGGCTTGGAGTCAAGTTGACGTTCAGCTCAAAAGGCGAATCGATCTGATTCCAAATTTAGTGGAGGTGGTCAAGGGTTACGCCAAGCACGAGAAGGGTCTCTTCGAGAATGTCACCAAAGCCCGCTCAGCGCTCTTGGCGGCAAGAACCGTCAAGGAGTCGGAGGAGGCGGACAATCTTCTGGCGGGTGCGCTGAAGTCGCTTTTTGCGGTGGCGGAGAACTATCCGGAGTTGAAGGCCTCGGAAAACTTCCGAGAGCTGCAGGCCGGACTGGCAGATACCGAAGACAAAGTTGCTTACGCTCGCCAGTTCTACAATGCCAATGTTCGGGACTTCAACATTCTAATCAAGTCTTTTCCGAACGTGCTTCTGGCTTCGATTCTGGGATTTAAAGCGGCGGAGTTCTTCGAGGCGGAGGCGGAAGAGCGCGAGAAGCCCGCGGTCAAGTTCTAGTTCTTTACCCACCTTTACCCTCAATTGGCCAGCTCGGCTCCCGCCGAACCTGGTAATTTTGGATATTCCAAAATTGTGCTAACTTTTAAGAGATGGCCAGGTCTGCGAGGTTGGATATTAGTTATATTGCGAAACTAGCCCGATTGAAACTTACCCCGGAGGAGGAAGCGGATTTTTCTCGACAGCTCGCGGATGTTTTGAGGCACGTCGAAAAGTTGGAAGAGCTTGACCTCAAAGGGGTTTCCCCGACTTTCCAAACCACCGGGGCGACGGACGCGGTTCGTCCGGATCGGGTCGATTTAGAGCGGGGACTTGCCCAGAAGGAGGCGCTGGCCGGTACGGCTTACTCTCGCCGCGGCTTTTTCCGGGTTCCCAAGATTCTATGATCGAGATTACGAACCTTTCGCTTAAACAGTTGTCTCAAGGAGTGGCTACCGGAGAATTTAGTGCGGTAGAGGTCCTGCAGGCGTTTCTGAAGAAAATCGCCGAAAAAGAAAGGCGACTAAATGCTTTCATTACTGTTAACAGTGAGGGAGCATTAAAGGCTGCGCAGGCCATTAAGCGGGGCGGGAAGGGAAAGCTTCTCGGAGTACCCCTCGCGATCAAGGACAACATTTCCACCAAAGGGTTGCGAACGACCGCGGGATCTAAAATCATCGAGAATTACATTCCGCCTTACAACGCGACAGTAATTGAGAAAGTTTTGCGCGAGGGCGCCATTATTCTGGGTAAGACCAACCTGGACGAGTTTGCCATGGGTTCCTCTACCGAAAATTCGGCTTATGGGGTGACTAAGAATCCCGCGGATCTAACCCGGGTCCCCGGCGGTTCCTCCGGAGGTTCTGCCGCGGCGGTGGCTGCGGGAATGGCCCCCGCCGCGCTGGGAACGGATACGGGGGGCTCGATCCGTCAGCCGGCAGCGTTCTGCGGGGTGGTGGGCTTTCGCCCCACCTATGGAGCGGTTTCCCGTTACGGAGTAATTGCTTTAACCTCTTCCTTGGATCAAGTTGGACCGCTAACTCGGACCGTGGCGGACGCCCGCTACCTTTTTGAGATCATTCGGGGGAAAGATCCTTACGATGCGACGACGGTTAATGTCCCTTCTCCCGCGACCAAGAAGGGAAAGTTACGGGTGGGATTGCCGCAGGAGTATTTTTCAGGCAAAGGTTTGGATCCCCGCGTTGGCGCTCGGGTTCAAGAAGCCGCCCAGTATTTGGTGGAGCGGGGGATGGTCGTAGAGGAGATTTCTCTTCCTCACACGGAATATGGTCTTCCCGTTTACTACATTCTCACTCCTTCTGAAGCTTCGGCGAATCTTGCCCGCTTTGACGGGGTGCGGTTTGGCCACCAAGCGGTGGCGGAGAGTCTGGAGGCCTTTTACCTTCGGTCGCGAGGAGAAGGGTTCGGGGCCGAGCCTAAGCGGCGGATTATTTTGGGTACGTTTGCCCTTTCCTCTGGGTACGCCGAGCAGTACTACCTGCGGGCAGCTCGGGCCCGAACCTTGATTGGAGACGATTTTCGGAAAGCCTTTCAGAAAGTGGATCTAATCCTGGCTCCGGTAACGCCGACCACCGCTTTCAAGATTGGGGAGAAGAAGGATCCGCTCTCCATGTACCTTTCCGACATCTTCACAATTCCTGCCAACCTGGCGGGATTGCCGGGAATCTCCGTTCCGGTGGGAACTTTGGCAGGATTGCCCGTGGGGGTTCAGCTGATTGGGCCCCAGTTCTCGGAGGAACGACTCTTCGCGGTAGGAGAATTGCTGGAAGAAAACCGCTGGTCCTGATGCAGAGCAGCTCAAGATGAGTATTTTTGGGAGAATTTTTGGAAAGAAGGAAAGTCAGCGCGGCCGCGCCACCATGGGGGCGCTGAAGCCATTTGACAAGCAGAGGATTCGGGAAGAGTGGGGAAGGATTGCGCAACTAGCCCAAACCGCGCGCCCTAGTGCTTATAAGGAAGCGGTGATCGCCGCCGATAAATTGCTGGACTATGCTCTTGGGCAAATTGCTTCCGGAGAAACATTGGGAGAGCGGTTAAAGAATGCCGATGCCGCCTTTCCGCGGAGCGTTTACCAAGGTCTTTGGGATGCGCATAAGATGCGAAACGCTTTGGTTCACGAAACCGATTTTGATCTGCCCGTCCTAGTGGCGAAGGAGCTGTTGGAAAAGTTCCGCCAGGGATTTACGGCTTTGGGAGTGGATTTATGACGAGCTACGAACCGGTAATCGGTCTAGAGGTTCATACTCAGGTAAAGACCCGGTCAAAGATGTTTTGCGACTGCCCGGCGACTGTTTTTGGTCGGGAGCCGAACACGGCAACTTGCCCAGTTTGCTTGGGCCTGCCGGGGGCCTTGCCCGTGCCGAACGCCGTTGCAATTGAGAAAACAGTGGTGCTGGCCAAAGCCTTGGGGTGCCAACTGGCAACCTTCTCCCAGTTTGAGCGAAAAAATTACTTTTATCCCGATCTGCCCAAGGGCTTTCAAATCAGTCAATACGCGGGTCCAGTGGGAAGAGAAGGGAAGCTGGCGGGAATCAATATTACCCGGGTCCATCTGGAGGAGGATACCGGCCGGCTTCTGCACGAGCCGACCGAAACGCTGGTTGATTTTAATCGTTCCGGCATCCCGCTGATTGAAATCGTAACCGAGCCGGAATTCTCCGATCCGAAGGTGGTTTCCCAGTTCCTAAAGGAGTTGCGGAACCTGCTGGTTCATTTGGAAATCTCTACCGCCGACATGGAGAAAGGGTCCTTGCGGCTGGAGGCCAATATTTCCCTCCGGAAAGTGGGAGAGCGGGGTTTACCCCCTTACAAAGTAGAGTTGAAGAATATTAACTCCTTTGCCTTCTTGGAGGAGGCCCTAGGAGCGGAGATTGCTCGCCAGCAGAGACTGTTGGCAATGGGAGAGGTCGTGGTCCAAGAAACCCGCGGTTTTGATGAGAAACGCCGGTTGACTGTTTCCCAGCGGCGAAAGGAGGAAGCTTTTGACTACCGCTACTTCCCAGAGCCGGACCTTCCTCCTCTGACGGCGAAATCGCTGAAGAGCGCGGTTCGCATCAGAACGCCGGAGAGGATTCGGGAGGAGTATCGGGCTTTAGGTCTTCCGGAGAAGTACGGGGAGGTTTTTATCCGGGATCGGGAGCTGGCGACCATTTTTGAGGAGGTTCAGAAGGAGATTCCCGCCGAGGAGGCCGCAAATATTTTGGTGAATAAGCGTTTCGGGGACCCCAAGCGACTGGGGGCCCGCCGGATTTTGGAAGCGTTTCATTCCCGAAAGAGGCAGGTACTGATAACTGGGGAGGAACTTCAGTCGCTGGCCGAGAAAGTAGTGCTTGACAACCCGGCGGCAGTGAGCGATTATTCGGCGGGGAAAGCCGCAGCCTTGCAGTTCCTTTTGGGTCAATTAATGCGAGAAACCAAGGGGAGAATTTCCCCGGTGGAAGGGAAAGAGCTGCTCCGGAAAATTATTGATGCCCGAACTAAAGCTTCTTCCCAAAACTAGTTACGAGTTGGTCGAAGAGCAATCCCGATTAACGGCGCTGGCGCGCGAACTATCCGCCGAGCCGATTATTTCTCTCGACGTGGAGGGGACCAGTTTGGATCCGCATTCGGCTAAACTACTCCTTTTCCAATTGGCAACGCCCCAAAAAGCTTACCTCTTTGATGTTCGCCACCTAGACTTGCGCCCCCTGGGGGGAATTTTGGCTGACCAGAAAATCCTCAAATTGCTCCAGAATGCCAAGTTTGACTACGGGATGTTGAAAGCTAACTTTGGCTTAGAGATTGCCAACATTTTTGACACGATGTTGGCGGAGCGAGTTCTGACCTGCGGCCTTACTAAGATGGGGGATCTATCGTTGGCCACCTTGGCGAGCAAGTATCTTCAGGTGGAGCTCTCCAAGGAGATTCGGGAGAGCTTCGCCGGTCACTTCCGAAACTTCTTCTCGAAGAAGCAGCTTGAGTACGCCGCCGCGGATGTACTAGTTCTTTTTCCGATTTACACGGCCCAGAAGGAGAAGTTGGCAAGGGAGAGCTTGACCAAAATCGCTCAACTAGAGTTCGATTTGGTACCGGTGGTGGCCGAGATGGAGCTGCGGGGGTTTTTGATTGATGTCAAAAAATGGCGGGAAACGATCGCCGAGTACCGGCGGAAGGCCGAAGAGGTGGATCGAAAAATGCAGGAAGAATTGCGCCCCTACTCCAAAGCGACTCAGCGGGATCTCTTTGGAAACCACGCGCAGGTAGTGAATCTTAATTCTCCCACTCAAATTTTAGAGGCCTTTCGCCGCGTGGGATTGGATCTTCCTTCCACGGGGGAGGAAGTGTTGGTGCGCCACGACCACCCGTTGGCCAAACTGCTTTTGGAGTACCGGCAGTACGAAAAGATTATCAGCGCCTTCGGGGAGAATCTTCTTTCCAAGATTAATCCGAAAACGGGGCGGATTCACCCTGACTACATGCAAATCGGAGCGGATACCGGCCGCTTTGCTTGTTCCAATCCTAATCTGCAGCAAATTCCCGCGGAATCCCTCTTTCGCAGCTGTTTTATTGCTTCGCCGGGGCACAAGTTGATCGTAGCCGACTATTCCCAAATTGAGCTTCGGATTATGGCGGAATTTTCGGAGGATCCGGTTTTCTTAAAGGCTTTCGAGGAAGACCAGGATTTGCACGTGCTAACTGCCTCGCAGATGTTCGGGATTCCGCCGGAGCAGGTTACCAAGGAGCGGCGCTTTCAGGCTAAATCAATTAATTTTGGGCTGATGTACGGTCGGGGGGCGAGATCGCTTGCGGTCCAGCTAGGGGTTTCCGAGGAGGAAGCCCGGCGCTTGTTGGACAAATATTTTCACCAATACCAGCGGGTGAAGGCCTGGTTGGATCGAGTGGCGCGGGAATCAGTTCGGCGGGGTTATAGTCAAACCTTGGGGGGGCGGAAGCGCTACTTCGAGAAGATCAGTCCCGCTGATCCCAACTATGATCGGCAAGTTGCCTACATTGAGCGGCAGGGGAAGAACACGCCGATTCAAGGAACTTCCGCCGACATTACCAAACTTGCTCTGGTGGGGCTTTGGCGGCGCTTCAAGAAGGAGAAGCTCCGGGCGGTGCCGATCCATACTGTTCACGATGAAATTGTCGTGGAGGCCCCTCTTGAAGAAGCGGAGCAAACTGCTAAGATTGTAGAGGAGGAGATGATTCGAGCTGGAAAGGAGCTGCTCAAGAAAGTTCCGGTCAAGGTGGACGTGGTAATCTCCCAAGTCTGGGAGCATTAGCAAAGGTATCTTGACATTGCTAAAGATTGCGCTAGCCTAATTATGAAATGATTTGCGAAAACTGCGGGAAAAGACCAGCTGTTTTTCAGACCCACCAACTAATAGATGGGCGGCCAACGATTGTTTACCTCTGCGAAGTTTGCGCAGAAGAGCTCCAGTCGGGCGGGCGGCGGACTTCCTTTTTGGATCAATACGGTCGGGATATCACCGCTTTAGCGGAGCAGGGAAAACTAGATCCCGTGATTGGTCGGAAGACCGAAATTGATCGGGTGATCCACATCCTCTCCCGTCGAACCAAAAACAACCCCGTGCTGATCGGCGATCCGGGAGTCGGCAAAACTGCGATTGTGGAAGGTCTCGCCCAGCGGATTATCGATGGTTCGGTGCCGGAGACCCTCCGGGGCAAGCGGATTGTAGCGTTGGACTTGGCGCTGATGTTGGCGGGAGCTTCCCACCGCGGGGAGTTTGAGGAGCGCCTCAAGAAGTCGTTGGAAGAGGTGCGGCAGGCCAAGGGGGAAATTATCCTCTTTATTGATGAGTTGCATACGGTGGTGGGGGCGGGAGCGGCCCAAGGGGCAATCGACGCCTCCAATATGCTCAAGCCGGCCCTTGCCCGGGGAGAGTTGCAGTGTATCGGTGCGACTACTCTTGATGAATATCGCCGCTACGTTGAGAAGGACGGCGCTCTTGAGCGCCGGTTCCAGCCGGTGATGGTAGTGGAGCCCACTCGGGAAGAATCCCTGGAAATTTTACGGGGATTGCGGTCGCGCTACGAAGAACACCACCGCGTTCGGATTACTGAAGAAGCCTTGAAGCAGGCGGTGGAGTTATCCGATCGCTACATCGCGGACCGGTTTCTCCCCGACAAGGCGATTGATCTGCTGGATGAAGCTTGTGCGAAGAAGCGGTTGGAAAACATCGCGATGGCACCCGCGGGATTGAATAAGATTTCAGAGGAGCTGCAGCGTTTGCAGGATAAGCCTCGGAAGACCTTGGCGGAGATGGAGCGGATTGAGGAATTAACTGAGCACTACGGCAAAGAAGTGGCGGGATGGCGACGGCGGCGGATGGAAAGCATCCCGGAGGTCAGCGGTCAAGATATTGCTAAGGTGGTGGCGGCCATTACAGGAATTCCGGTAGAAGATTTAACTGAAGATGAGCGGGAGCGGCTGGCTAAGTTGGAGAAGCGGTTGCACGAGCGGATTGTGGGTCAGGAGGAGGCGGTGAGAGCGGTCGCGGCGGCCATTCGACGGGCGCGGGCGGGGTTGAAGGACGTCAATCGCCCCATCGGTTCGTTCATCTTTCTCGGTCCAACTGGCGTGGGTAAGACCGAGCTAGCGAAGGCCCTCGCCGAAGCCCTTTATGGTGACGAAAACTTAATGATTCGGCTCGATATGTCCGAATACGGCGAGCGGCACACGGTTTCCCGAATGATTGGCTCACCTCCCGGTTATGTTGGTTATGAAGAGGGAGGGCAATTAACCGAAGCGGTTCGGCGGAAGCCGTTCTCGGTAATTCTTCTCGACGAGATTGAGAAAGCCCACCCGGACGTCTTTAATATTCTTCTGCAGATTTTGGAAGATGGGCGCCTTACGGATGCTCACGGCAAGACGGTGGACTTCAAGAATACGGTACTAATCCTAACCTCCAATGTGGGAACTGCCGCGATTTCGGAGATGCGGGTTGGTTTCGGGGCCGAGAAGGAAAACCGCCGAAGCTACGAAGAGATTAAGAATGAGCTGCTTTCTCAGTTGCAGAAGAGTTTTCGGCCGGAGTTCCTGAACCGGATTGACGAGATTGTCGTTTTCCACCCGTTAGACGAGGAGGATGTTCGGAAGATTGCGGAACTGCTGGTGGAGAAGAGTAGAAAGATAATGGCCTCTCGAGGAATTCGCTTGGAGGTGACGCCAAAAGCCATTAGTTTTCTGGCCAAGAAAGGCTTTGACCCGGATTTGGGCGCTCGGCCTCTCCGGCGGCTGATTCAGCGGGAGATCGAGGATCCAATCTCTAATGGGATTATCGCTGGCGAATACAAGGAAGGAAGCACCGTTGTGGTGGACCTGGTGGGGGGTAAATTGACCTTCCAATTGTTGAAGAAGCGGGTAAGTCTTAAAGTCTGATGGAGGAGAAAGAAGCTTCCCCGATCCCGAATTTTCGGCCGGGGGATACTCTCAAGGTGTTTTACAAAGTTCGGGAGGAGGGGAAAGAGCGGGTTCAACCGTTCGAGGGAATTTTAATTGCCCAAAAAGGGGCGGGGATTTCTCGGACGATTACGATTCGCAAGATCGCTTCGCTGGGGATCGGGGTGGAGCGGATTTTTCCCCTGCACTCTCCCAACCTCACCAAAATCGAAGTGGTGAAGCGGGGGCGGGTTCGGCGAGCTAAATTGAACTACCTGCGGAAAAGTTCTTCTCTGCGAGTAAGCTCGGCTCAGTGACTAACCTCCGACCGTCTTTTTCCTTTGAGCATCGTCTTTGGGAGGTGGGCTTAAGCCGGGTGGCGGGAGTGGATGAAGTTGGCCGCGGGGCCTGGGCCGGGCCGCTCTTGGCCGCGGCGGTGATCTTTCCTCCCCAAATGCGCTTGCCGTTTCGGTTAGCGGATTCCAAACAGCTCTCCCCGGTTCAGCGGGAGGAGCTAGTTGGGGTGATTAAGGAAAAAGCCTTGGGTTGGGCTGTTTCTCAAGTGGAGGTTGATTTTATCGAAGAGCAAGGAATTTCGGCTGCGACGGTTCGGGCAATGCAGTCGGCTCTGGAGAACCTAGCCGAGCCGCCGGAGTTTGTCTTGGTGGATTACTTCCGGCTCTCCTCTTGGCCAGCGGAGAAGCAAAATCCTATTAAATTTGGCGACCGGCTTTCCAATTCGATTGCGGCCGCTTCGATTTTGGCAAAGGTGGCGCGAGATCAGCTGATGCGGGAATTGGGGAAGCAGTATCCGCAGTACGGATTTGAGGTTCACAAAGGTTACGGGACCCGCTTACACCGGCAACGGATTGAGGAACACGGGCTCTGCCAACTTCACCGGCGAAGCTTTATTCCGGAGGGATTGTTATAGTATATTAGTATACTGTAACGGGTGCCGATGACGATAAAGGAAGTTTGGGGTCGGCTCAAGATTAAGTTGGCAAGGGTTTCCCGGTCCCGAGAAGTTTCGAACTTGGGGAGTTACGGCGAAAAGTTGGCGAGCGAATTTCTTAGGAAGAAAGGCTTCCGGCTGGTTGAAAAGAATTTTAGGACTCCCCGGTGGGGCGAGATTGATCTGGTGATGCGGGATGGGGACACGCTCGTTTTTGTGGAGGTTAAGACCCGGAGCGAATCCTCGGCGGTGGTCTACGGCGGTCCGTTAGGGGCAATCCACCCTCACAAGTTGGAAGCGCTAAAACGGGCGGCCCAGTTTTACCTCTCTTCTAAAAAACTGGATCGGGAGGCGGCGCGGATCGACGCGGTTTCGGTGGTGATTTCCCCGGAGACGGAGCCGGCGATTGAACACTTTCTTAATATCGCCTAGAATTAACCTTCGTCTGCTAAACTTATAAAAGGGATTTATGCCCCCGTAGCTTAGTGGGACGCGATCTTCTGCTCGCTACTCTCGTCTGCCGAGAGCTAGGTCGCATAACGACCGTCCTCTCGCAGAAGCGAGATAAAGTAGCGGCCTTGGATGTGATACCGCCGCGGGGGCC
>Ga0129301_1001220_pt1 | contig 12876 bp, 8 predicted proteins | sample ConPoolayeHmetaG_FD_94489 | JGI IMG/M metagenome (GOLD analysis project Ga0129301, IMG submission 94489) | Hot spring microbial mat communities from California, USA to study Microbial Dark Matter (Phase II) - Cone Pool mat layer H metaG ...
CCCTTTTTTCGTGACCGTGTCCCTGCCTACTGCAGGCAGGCCTGCCTACTGCAGGCAGGCGTTCTCCGTGTCCGTGGTAATTGGTTTTACGGAGACGAGACACGTGGCACGGACACGTGTTTTATACCTGTGGTCGGGGCAGGAGTCCTGCCATCTCAGCAATCTCCCTGACCTTCTCCTCCCACTCAATCGCCATAATATGAATCCCCCTAACCCCAGGAATCTCCCGAAGCCTCTGAATCGTCTCCACACAGATCCTGATTCCCTCCTCCGACTGCTTCTCCTTGGGAACCCCCTTGAGCCTCTCAATCATCTCATCCGGCACATCCATCCCAGGAACCTGATTCTTCATATACCGAGCCATCCCCACCGACTTAAACGGCGTCACCCCCGCCAGAATCGCACACCGCTCATGAAGCCCCCTGTCCCTCACCATCTCCATCCACCTCTCAAACCGAGGCACATTGTAAATACACTGCGTCTGGATAAACTCCACTCCAGCCCTCACCTTCTTCCCCAACCTCGCCGCCCTGATCTCAAACGGATCCGCAAACGGATTCTCCGCAGCCCCTATAAAAAGCATCGGCCTCCCCCTCAACTCCTCCCCCCCAAGAAACTTCCCCTCATCCCTCATCGTCTTGACCGTCTGAATCAACTGAATCGAATCCATATCAAACACATTCTTGGCCTTCGGATGATCCCCAAAACGCTGATGATCCCCAGACAGACAGAGGATGTTATTAATCCCCAAAGCCGCCGCCCCAAGAATATCACTCTGAATCGCTATCCGATTACGATCCCGACAGACCATCTGAAGAATCGGATCAAACCCCATCTCCTTGAGAATTAAACAGGAGGAGAGGGAACTCATCCTCACCACCGAGGTCTGATTGTCGGTCACATTGACCGCATCCACCACCCCCTTCAGAAGCGCCCCCTTCTTACGAATTACCTCCGGATCAGCCCCCCTCGGAGGCCCACACTCCGAAGTCACCACAAACCCCCCAGACTCCAAAATTCGTTCGATGTTGGACTTGGTTTTCATCCTCTTTATCCCCTTCAATTCCTGTCGGTTAATGTCCAATCACCAAATCCCCTGCCTGCGACAGGCAGGCAAACTCCAAATCATCACCAATCTCCAAAGTCCAATAACCAAACTAAGGTCAATGGCCTAAAATCATTGTTTGGGTATTGGTCATTGGAGCTTATTTGGTTATTGGTACTTGGTGTTTGGTTGTTCTCTCCCCATACCGACTTCTGCCCACTGCTTTCTGCCCTCTCACAATCTCAAATCTTCCCTCACCCTCTTACGAGGTCCCCCATCCCTCGCCGGACTCCAATCCTTGACCGGAATGATCTCCTCATAACGATCCATCTGCCCAAGCTCCCGAAGCCGATCGATGATCAACTGCCAACCACAATCCAACTCCTTATCCACCTCACACTTACCATTAGAACTGCCCCCACAGGGACCATTGAGCAGACTCTTCGCACACCGAGCAATCGGACAAACCCCACCGGTCAGATGCAAGACACACTCCCCACAACCCTGACACCTCTCCGACCAGACCCCCTGCTCCAACGTCACCCCCAAAAACGTGGTGTTGACCGCCGGCAACACTAACTTATCCCGATACCTCTCCGCCACATACTGAATCCCAGCCCCACAGGCCATCGACAAAATCACCTCATACTCCCCCACAAAAGGCCTCACCTGATCAATATACTCATAATCACACTGACGCTCCAACGTCTGCTCCCGAACCTCTATCTCCTGCCCCTCCCTCGCACGAGAAAGCCTCAACTCCGAAGCCAATACCCCTACCTCCCGCTCACCCCCCACCGCACACACCGTCACACACTCATTACACCCCAAAAGCAAAACCTTCCTGTAAGGCTTAAGCATCTCCAAAATCTCTCCCAACGACTTCCGATTCGCTACGATCATCTCATCCCTCCAAAATACGTGAGTCGTGATTCGTGACCCGTGACTCGTTTTTTAGTACGACCCACCCATCACAACTCTCGCTTCAGGCTTTTCTTCACTGGACTGGGCCCCAAAGCCCGAATCCTCTCGGTCATCTCCCGAGCAACCTCCGCAAACCTCTGACCCTGTGCCGAACTCATATTGTACATCTCTATCCGCCCCGCTCCCAACCCCACCTCCTCCAACAGAGCCTTCACATACTCGACCCTCTTCTTCGCCCTCAAATTCCCCCTGAGAAAATGACACTCCCCCTCCAGACAACCCGCCAGATAAACCCCATCCACCCCAGACTCAAAAGCCCTAAGGATCAACAACACATCCACCCTGCCCGTGCAAGGAACCCTCACCACCTTCACATTCGGAGGATAATTGAGCCTCATCGAACCCGCCAGGTCCGCCGCACTATAAGCTCAATGCTCACAACAAAAGGCCAAAATCTGAGGCTCAAAGCCGTGTCCGTGTCCGTTCTTATCTCCCGTCCCTCGTCTGTCATCCCTCGCCCCTCGTATCTCCTGAACCGCCTCCATCCTAAACTCCTCTATGCCCGTTGCTCAATGCGATCTGCACCTATCTCCATCACCAGAGCCTGAACCTTCTCCTCCAACTGATGGCTCCTAAAATGCATCAACTCAATCGCCCTCGCAGGACACTCCGCTACACAACTCCCACACCCCTTACACTTGGCAATATCAATCTCCGCCTCCCCCCTCTGATTGATCACAGGCACACTGTAAGGACATACCCTCACACACGTCAAACAAGCCGCACACCTCTCCCCCTCCACCACCGCCACTACCCCACCCACCTGAAGCACTTCTTGAGAAAGAATGGTCGCTGCCCGTGCAGAGGCTGCTTCAGCCTGCGAAATGGTCTCATTGATCGTTTTTGGGTAATGGGCTATCCCACAGAGGTAGAGTCCATCGCTTGCAAAATCAACCGGTCTCAACTTGACATGGGCTTCTAAGAAGAAGCCATCCAGGGTGAGCGGAAACTTAAAGAGATTGGCCAACTCTTTACTCCCCTCATTGGGGACCACGGCCTCTGAGAGGACGAGCAGATCTGGAAAAAGGGTGAGAGGAAAGTGAAGCATAGGGTCTTCTATCTGAACCGATAAGTGGCCGTTGGAAAGGGAGACCAAAGGTTTCTTTGCGTCATCGAATCGTACAAAGAGAATCCCTTTTTGTCTTGCCTTTGTGTAGAAGGCCTCTTTGAACCCATAGGTTCTCATATCTTTATAAAGGATGATGATTGAAACTCCGGGATAAAGTTCCTTCATTTTTATTGCATTTTTAATGGCGACACTACAACAGATTCGACTACAATAGAAAGACCTGGAGGGATCTTCATTCCAAGGGCCCACACATTGAATCATGACCATCGATTTTACTTTAGAGAGGGAGGGATCGGATGTGGAGATCAATTTCTCAAGATCACCCTGGGTGATCACTCTCGGATCCTCACCCAAATGATAGGCCTTACCACGATACTCTTTCCCGCCTGTGGCGATGATCGTTGCCCCATGTTCAATCGCTCTCTGTGTTGAACCATTGGTAACCGTTGTTTTGAAATTTCCAGGGGAACCTTCATGTTCTACTACTTGGAAACCCTTTAGAACCTCAATTCTCGGATGAGATTCAGTTCTTCTAATTAAATCACTTAAAAAGGTTTGAGGATCACCCCCATCTCCGCTATAATAAATTTGTTTAACCCTTCCACCTAATTCTTTTTCTCTTTCAACTAGGTATACAGAATACCCTTGCTCGGCTAAACTGAGGGAGGCAGTCATCCCTGCCACTCCACCTCCTATTACCAGGCAGTCGTGGGAGAGAGTTCTTGGGACTTCATGGAGGGCTTCTAAATTTCTTGAGCAGGCGATAGCCATTCGAACAAGGTCCTTTGCCTTTTCGGTTGCCTCCTCCTTCTGACCCATATGAACCCAGGAACATTGATCTCGAATGTTGGCCATCTCAAAGAGGTAGGGATTAAGACCAACCTCTCGAATGGTATCCCGGAACAGGGGCTCATGAGTCCGTGGTGTACAGGAGGCTACCACGACTCGATTTAAATTCAACTCCTGGACCCTCTCTTGAATCAATTTCAGGGAGTCTGCCGAGCATGTGTAGATGGTATTCTCAGAATGGATCACTCCTGGAAGGGATTTTGCATATTCCACCACTGCCTTCACATCGACTGTTCCTGCGATGTTCGTGCCACAACTACAGATGAAAACACCGATACGTGGCTCCTCTTGAGGAGTCACCTCTTTCTCAGGAGGATATTCTTTCTTCCGTACGAGTGTCCCACGGGCCTCCCCAATGATGGATAAGGCTTTGGCAGCTGCTCCACTGGCTTGGATCACACTGTCTGGAATATCCTTTGGTTCTGTGAAACAGCCCGAGGCAAAGACTCCTGGTCGGCTTGTCTCCAGTGGATGAAAATCTCTGGTTAAACAGAATTGATATTCATTCAATTCAATCCCCGAAGCCTTGGCCAACTCCTCGATAGCAGGCAGGGCAGACATTCCAATGCTTAAAACGACCAAGTCCACTTCTTCCTCTTTAATGGCAGGGCCTCCCTCTAAGTCTTCATATCTGATGAGGATATTTTTACTAAGTGGGTCTTCTTCGAGGCCAGAGATACGGCAGGGAATATATTGGATCCCCTTTTCCTTTCCCCTCTCGAAATAGGCATCAAATCCCTTCCCAAAAGCCCTCATATCCATCTGGAAGATTTTGATCTCAACCCCCGGAATATGCTCCATGGCGAGCATGGCCTCTTTTGTAGCATACATACAACAGACCGAACTGCAATAATCATGCTCCTTCTCCCTTGAACCAACACATTGAAGAAATGCTATCTTCTTGGGTTCCCGATGATCTGGAGAGCGCCGTGTGATATGCCCCCCCCACGGACCTGAAGCACTTAGCATTCTTTCAAATTCCATGCTGGTCACCACATTGGAATAACGACCATAGCCCAATTCAGGGGAAAGTTCAGGTTGATATAACGCATACCCAGGAGCGAGTATCACTGAACCGACCTCCAACTCTTCCATCTCCTCTGCCTGCTGGTGATCGATGGCCTCTCTTTTACAGACCCGAACACAAAGATGGCATTCAGAACAGATTCCACAGCCAAGACAGCGGGATGCTTCCTGTTTTGCCTGCTCCTCCGTAAGAACCAACTCGACCTCTCTAAAGTCCTTAATCCTTTCTTTCTCCGGGAGTTCAGGGATAGTCGTCCGAGGAGCTAAATTTACTTTGCCCTCCTCTATCATCTGATCGATTTCTTCACGTGATATATCCACGACAGGAAGGGGAATCTGTTCCCTTGGAGTGAGCAGAGGAAGACCTCTCAAATAACGGTCAATCGAAAGGGCACCCCTTCTTCCATCCGCTATGGCTTGAATTAATATCCATGGCCCCCTTGCCACATCCCCCCCTGCAAACACCCCTGGGCGATTGGTCGCAAGGGTCAATGGGTCTACTGCAAAGGTTCCCTTCGGCGTGACTTCAAGACCATGGGTTTCATCGAGGAAGGAGATTTCTGGGGCTTGGGCCACTGCAGCGATCATCGTATCTGCAGGAATTACAAATTCTGAACCCTTGATGGGAATGGGTCTTCTTCGACCCGAAGAGTCCGGTTCCCCCAACTGCATCTTCACACATTTGATCCCTTTAACACGCCCTCCTTCTACCATAACCTCTACAGGGGCGGTGAGGAGTTGAATCTTAATCCCCTCTTTTTCAGCCGCCTCGATCTCCCATGAATTGGCGGGCATCTCCTCTCGAGAACGCCGGTAGAGAATGTTTACTTCCTTAGCGCCCAATCGCAATGCAGTCCTGGCAGCATCAATGGCTACATTTCCACCACCAATGACGATCGTCCTTTCCCCAACTTTAGGTGCGACAGGGATTCCAAAGGCAATGATAAAGCGGTCTTCAAATCCCTCTGTGATGCCATGCCTTTCAGCCAAACTGACCCCTTGGAGGAATGGGACTCCATGATGGACCCCTAAGGCATCCTCTCCTGGAATGCCCAATTTCTGTGGCTCATGTGCCCCGATGGCTAAGAAGATAGCCGAATATCCTGCTTCAAAGAGGCTGTTGATATTTCGAATGGGGGTATTTAACTTCAATTCAACATTTGGATGGTTAATAATCTCATCAATTTCCCTCTGAAGGACATCCCTTGGAAGACGGTAGGATGGAATCCCAACCCTCATCATTCCACCTGCTACTGGAAGGGCTTCAAATAGTGTGACCCGATAGCCCATTCGTGAGAGTTGGTGAGCACAACTCAGTCCTGCAGGGCCTGCTCCAACGATGGCCACTCTTGCCTTGGGCCTCTCGACCTCTTTTTCATCACGAACCACGGACTCCAGACTCCGAACTTCTTTCAATTCCTCACGATGTTCATAAACCCAATCCGCGACAAAACGCTTTAGACTGCAGATCGCAACAGGGCTATCGAGTTTTCCACGATTGCATTTCTCTTCACAAGGGTGGTTACAAACACGGCCTACTGAGGCAGGGAAGGGATTGTATTCTTTGACCACCTCAAGGGCCTCTTTATAGCGACCTTCTAAGATCAATGCGATATAGCCCTGAGCACTTGTCTCAGCAGGACAGGTGGCCTTACAAGGGCTGGTCCCTCTTTTGGTCACGAGAAAGGTATTGGGGACTGCTTGTGGATAAGGACGGTAAATCGCTTTTCGCTGATCCAGGCCTTCGTTAAATTCATTGGGTAAAGAGATGGGACAGACTTCTGTACAGTCATTGCAACTGGTGCATTTATGGACATCCACATAACGAGGACGCCTTCGAATTTTTGCCTTGAAATGTCCTGGCTCTCCTTCCAGATAGACTAAATCGGAGTTGGTGAGAATCTCTATATTAAGATGCCGCCCCGCTTCTACCAGTTTGGGGGAGACGATACACATGGCACAATCATTGGTGGGAAAGGTTTTATCCAATTGAGCCATTTTCCCACCTATCGCCGGGGACCGCTCTACCAAATAAACTTTGATTCCTGAGTTGGCAAGATCCAGAGCGGCCTGAACCCCGGCGATTCCTCCCCCCACGACTAATGCAGAACCAACCTTATCAACCATGTTATTCCCCTGTTCAAAGCACCAAACTCAAAAATGGATAAGATTTTAATTTTTGAACTTGTTTATGATTTAGAGTTTAGTGTTTAGAGTTTAAAGTTTTATTGCATCCAGATATTTCGATATCCTATCTTCTGCGCCAATGGGGATGAAATGAACTCCTTGACACACTTCTTTTAGTCCTTTTACCAGATCACTAATGATTTCGATACTGGCCCGCTCCTTGTCAGTCGCTTTGGCCAGTTTTTCAATGATATGATTGGGCACGAGTCCTGCTTTGACATGTTTGTTGAGAAAGAGCCCCATCTCCGCCGATCTCACCAAGATCACCTCAGCGATCACAGGGACTTGAATAGGTCCTACTCTTCTCATAAATTGGTGGAAGGAATCGAGATCAAAGACAGGGGTTGTAAGAAAGTATTCTGTTCCCAAGCTTGCCAATTCTTCCATCTCCTTTAACTCCAGATCAGGGACCTTTTTCCCCCAACTGGAGTCAATTCCTGAACCTACACAGAACTTTGGTTTGATGGGGATCTCCTTGCCAGAAATATCATGACCTTCTCTAAGGCTTTCCAGGACGGAGAAGAGTTTTCCTGAATCCACATGGAAGAACATGATTTCCTGGAGACTATCTCCAGTGATTCGATAATCTTCAGTAAAAGTAAGGATATTTTCTATCCCTGACTCTGAGGCTCGAAGCAGATGTTCTTGAATATCGATTCGGCTTTTCTCTCGACAGGTGGTCTGAAGGATGGGTTCAAATTTCTGATCCTTTAAGGCTCGGCAAGTCCCCATGGTATCTGTGACCAATCCTTCAATCTTCAATTCTGGCACAGTCAGTGCATCCACCCTCCCCTTAATTCGTTCCACATTGCGAATAAGATCCTGAATGCCTGTTCCAATGGGTGGCTGAATTTCTGAGGTAACAACAAATTTTTTCTTCTTTAGGCTCTCTTCTAACTTCATGGTGCTCTCCTCTAATTATAAAATGTTAAAGGTTTCTTTTCGCATTATTTCTTTAGGCCTAACAGTTTGGCCACCTCGTATTTTAATTGTTCAAGGGGAAGGGGTTTTGAAAAACAGGCATCTGCTCCATACTCTTTCATCTGCTTGAAGGCTTCATCGTCAAGATAGGCTGAGAGGACGATGATCTTCGTATCCTTGGTTTCAGGATTGGATTTGATCTTCTGACAGACCTCGTACCCATTGATATCAGGCATCATAATATCAAGGATGAGCAGATCGGGCTTGAAATGACTCACTTGAAGGCCTGCTTCAAAACCATCTGATGCAGAAATCATCTCATATCCATATTCATCTTCTTCAAGGGCCTGAACAATTGTCTCCACAATAATCTTGTCATCATCGACTACGAGAATCTTTTTCCTCTCTTCGACTTTCGCCTCCTCTGGCAGTGGCATTCCCCTTTCTTTCAGGAACTGATCCAAATCTTCTTTTTTTATTCTTCGATGCCCCCCCACTGTTTTGTAGGCTTTGAGATGACCTGCTTCAATCCAGTTAATGATTGTTTTTGGAGAAACCTTACAATACTTACTTGCTTGGGACACGGTTAAAATTTCCATTTTTTACTCCTTTTTCAGAATTTACTATTTTTCTAATTAATACAAATTTTATAGTTTGTCAAGAAAAATTTTAATGGTAGGCCTATTTCGTTTTAACTTATTGAAAACACTTATGTTTTATAGGAACTAAAAAGTCAGAAGAATAGAGGTGAGATATTAATGGTCTCTATTCCAATCCGTATTCTTTTGAGGTAATCTCCCTCATTTTGAATTTTTGAATCTTACCCAGGGGAGTCATAGGAAAATCTTTTACAAATTTTATATATTTAGGCAGGTGAGATTCTGGAAGTTTCTCTTTTAAATATTTTAAAATTTCCTCTTCGGTATAAGAAGCCCCTTCCTCTAACTTAACCCATATCGCAATCTCTTCTCCTAATACTTTGTCTGGAACCCCAAACGCCTGAGCGTTTGAGACTCTTGGAAACGTAAACAAGACTTCTTCAATCTCTGCAGGAAAGATTGTCTCTCTTCCTTTCTGAATGACCTCTTTCAACCTGCCGGTCATTCTTACATATCCATTTTCATCCATCGTGGCCAGGTCCCCGGAATGAAGCCATCCCTCTCTGTCAAGAACCTTTTCAGTGGCTGCAGTCATTTTGTAATAACCTTTCATATTCAAGCCACGGGCACAGAGCTCTCCAACTGCCCCCAACGGAACCTCTTCTCCAGTCTTTGGATCAATCATCTTCACCTCAACATTCGGAAGAGGCCTTCCCACAGTTGAGACACGTAACTCCAAGGGGTCATCTGGCCTTGTTTCCGTAATCCAAGAAGAAGATTCGGTCAGTCCATAGCCAATGACAATCTCTCTTACACCCATCTCCTCTACAACCTTCTTCATTACCTCCATCGGACACTGTGCCCCTCCCATAATTCCTGTCCGAAGGGATTTAAGATCAGCGGTAGGATATTGAGGATCTTCCATCAAGGCGATGAAAGCACTCGGAGAGCCATAAATGGCTGTGCATCGCTCTTTTTCAATAGCCTCAAGGATTTTTTTCGGATCGAAGGTTTCAGATGGGATCACGAGTGTTGCCCCTTTGATCACAGAGGCTAATGTGATACAGATACAACCAAACATATGGGAGAGGGGAACAGAGAGACAGAGTCTATCTTTCTCTGTTAACCTTTGATTTTCAGCACTTGCCAGGGTAGTGTTTATCAACCCCAAATGGGTTGACATCACCCCTTTTGGAACCCCTGTGGTCCCTGAAGTATAGAGGAGGGTGACGACATCTTCATAGTGATTAGAGCGCTGTCGCTCAATGAAGAGGTGGTTAGAGATACCTTTGCCACTCTCAAGGACTTCTGTCCAATTCCATATCCCTTTCATCTTCTTGTTGGAGATCAAAACAAGATGTTTAAGTTCTGGAAGGAGAGCACAGTTAAATTGACCTAAATTCGATTGGTTCACTTCGGGACAGAGTTGGTGGATCATTTCAATATATTCTGATCCTTTTAGTCCTTCTGTCAAAACCATACACTTTGAATCTGATTGTTTGAGGAGATATTCAAGCTGCTTCAGTTGAGTATGAATATCTACACTGACCAAGACCGCTCCAATCTTTGTTAGAGCGAATTGGGTGACGATCCATTCCCATCGATTAGGGCTCCAAAGGGCAACGTGGTCCCCTTTTTCTAAACCCATCTTCAGAAATCCTTTGGCCAAGGAATTAACCAGATTTTGAAACTCATGGTAGGTAAATTTCACTCCCTTAGAAATATCAACCAAGGCAAGATTTGTTGGAAATTTAGAAGAAATATTACCTAAAAGGTCACCTATTGTCATTTTGAGTAGACCCATTTTTTAATCCCTCCCAGGTGTTAAAATTAATCGGGGTTTCAACGGACAGTAGAAATCTAAGATAAACCTAAAATCCCCCTCTCCCCAACGGATAGAGGGAGGATTTCTAAATCTATTTTTGTGAAACCCTGTGATATTTTTATTAAACTATAAAATTTAAGGAATTTTTTCAAGTTCTTAATTATTTTAAGGATTACCCTACTTGTTTTATCAATATAAAATATGATAATAATCATCCATCCTCAAAATTGGCTTTAAGGTTTCCAAGGCTCCCTTTTTTGGGGGGTCGTTCGAAAGGAGAAAAATGGAATTCAGAGTAGAGAAAGGCAAGTCGGAAGAGTATCCCTGTGAGCTTCTTCTTCTCTTTTCTTTCGAGTCTCCCGAGGGTTTAGAAGGTCCCCTTCTAAGGGTAGATCGGCAATGGAAGGGATTCCTATCTGATTTGATAAAACAAGGAGACTTCAAGGGGGAACTCTATCAGTGCTGGTTTCTATATACCCATGGCGCGATACCTGCCAAAAGGGTTCTCCTTACCGGTTTGGGGAAAAGGGATGAGTTTGATTCGGATCGGTTGAGAGGAGCTGCATCAAAGGCCGGACAGTTCATCCGAGATTTAGGATTGAAACAATTCGTTTTTCAATCAATAAAGCTGGATGGCTTCACAGAGAAGGAATTAACGGAAGCATTTGTGACCGGTCTCATACTTGGAACCTACCAATACAAAGAGTTTAAAACCACTGAAAGAGAAAAAAGCAAAGACATTGAAGAAGTTGTCCTTCTCGGAGAAACAGAGAAAGAATTGGAGTTTATCCGAGAAGGGTTAAAAGTAGGTCAGGTGGTTTCAGAAGCAGTTTGTCTGGCAAGAGACTGGGTCAATGCACCCAGCAATAAGGTAACCCCTACTTTTTTGGCTCAAAAGGCCTTGGAGATTGGAAAAGAGCATGGAATGGAGATTCAGATTTTCGAAGTCGATCAGGCAGAGGCACTGGGGATGGGAGCATTTGTTGCGGTCGCCAAGGGAAGCAAAGAGCCCGGTAAGTTTGTCATCTTGGAATACAATAAAGGGAAGAATCTGGACAGAATCGTTCTGGTGGGAAAAGGCATCACCTTTGATAGTGGCGGGATTTCAATCAAACCCTCTGAGAAGATGGAACGGATGAAAGATGATATGTCAGGGGCGGCTGTAGTTTTAGCAACAATGAAGGCAGCCTCTGAGCTTCAGATTCCCCTCCATCTCATTGGCATCCTTCCCCTGACAGAAAACCTTCCCAGTGGAAAGGCCTATAAACCAGGAGATATCTTAAAGACCCTTTCTGGACAAACCGTAGAGGTGATCAGCACCGATGCGGAAGGAAGACTCATTCTTTCCGATGCTTTGACCTATGGATTGAAATATGAGCCGAAAGCAATCATTGATCTGGCTACCTTAACCGGGGCATGTGTTATTGCCTTGGGAGATTACGTAATAGGTCTTTTTGGGAATGAAGAATCCCTTTTAAGACGAATCCAGGAGGCCTCAGCCACCACAGGGGAGAAGGTCTGGCAACTACCCCTCTGGGATGAATATTTTGAATACCTGAAAAGCGATGTAGCCGATTTTAAAAATGTGGGAACGCGGGCTGCAGGAGCCATTATTGGGGCTATCTTCTTGAGTAAATTTGTTGGAAAAACACCATGGGTCCACCTCGATATCGCTGGACCTGCCTCCATTGAAAAAGAGAGGCCTTATATTCCAAAAGGAGGAACAGGGATTGGGGTGAGATTGCTTCTCCAAATGCTCAGAGATTGGAACAAGCGAAACTCCAATAACCAAATTTCAAACATCAAATAAATTCCAATACCCAATAATCAAACAAAGTTTTTGAAATTGAATATTGGTTATTGGGGATGGATTGAAAGAAATCGAGTATGAAAAAACCTGAAAATCAATATCCGTTTCTTCAGGCATGTCGAAGACAGAAGGCAGAATATACGCCTCTCTGGCTGATGCGCCAGGCAGGACGATATTTGAAGGAATATCGGGCGCTTCGAAAGAAATACCCCTTTTTAGAAATGTGTAAAAACCCTGAACTCGCTGCTGAGGTGACCCTCCTTCCAACAAAAAAGTTTAATCTGGATGCAGCCATCATCTTTTCAGATATTCTTCTTCCTTTAGAACCCATGGGAGTCGATTTAGAATTTAAAAAGGGAGAAGGCCCTGTTATTCGCCCTGTCCGTGAGGAAAAAGAGATTGCTCGCCTTCGGATCTTTAACCCTGAGAAATCCTTGTCCTTCTTGCTAAAAGCCATCCGGATAGTCCGCAGAGAAATAGAGGGTAAGATTCCCTTGATCGGTTTTTCAGGGGCACCCTTTACCCTCGTCAGTTATCTAATTGAAGGAGGCCACTCAAACC
>Ga0129301_1001223_pt1 | contig 12830 bp, 15 predicted proteins | sample ConPoolayeHmetaG_FD_94489 | JGI IMG/M metagenome (GOLD analysis project Ga0129301, IMG submission 94489) | Hot spring microbial mat communities from California, USA to study Microbial Dark Matter (Phase II) - Cone Pool mat layer H metaG ...
ATCATCTCCTTGCTTATCTTAGCACGTATAAGCTTCCTCTCAGCTAGCAACCTTTGGATTTCTGGACTTATTCTGCTTGCCATAGAACTATTCCTCTATCAATATTGTCGTAAAGGGCCTTGTCTTCATGCTTGAGCTTCACAAATTCGTTGCTGTTGACAACTATAGGGGCTATTTTTCTAACTGCTTTCCTGTTGAACACACCTATCTTCTTTCTAACTTGATCCTTCTCGCTCGTCAGTATGAAAAGGTCTATGTCACTGGATTTCACATCAGATCCTTGGGCACAGCTCCCAAAGAGCACAATCTTTTTCGAATTGCTCTTTAGTTCGTTTACCACTCCCCTTAAGGGGTAGACATTCCTTAAGATCTTGAACTGGCGTACTACCGGGTCTTCCCAATTGAGCTTATAAAAAACCATTCTACCTTTCTTCTCTCGCATGAGCATGTTCATATTGGCCAAAGTTCTTAAGATTTTGTTTACGGATCCTTTGCTTACTCTGGTCTTTCTAACTACTTCTCTCTCGTGAAATTCTTGCATTGGCTCTTCTAAAAAGAGATCCAGCACTTCCATGAATTTGGGTGTGATGAAGTTCAATGAATCGCGCTTATGCCCGTTTTTTTGTGCCATATGCCCATTATTTTATACCATTATATTTAAGAATGACGGTTTAGATCATGCTCCTGGTTGTTGTGGACGGATCGAGGTGGGTGTGGTCGCATATTGGCCTCGCAGTTAGAATCCTATCGAGTTGAAGGCTTTATCAATCAAATAGGTAATGTCTAAGGTTTTTTACAAGATTCTACTTCTATTCTTCTTGTACAATAGTCTAATATAAGCTTTAAGTTTTCTATCAAATCTGTTCCTATAACTATTTCTTCAACTCCTTTCATGGTCTCAATAAAGCCGTCAAACTCTACACCAAGACTTGGAACAACTACTTCACCGTACGTGCCAATGGACTGGGTATACTGGCCGTCAGCAAGAATCAGCCTTCTCTCTTCTAATGCGAGTTGATTCAAAGAGAGCTTTTCAAAGATGTCTTGAGGAACTAGTAGGAAGCCTTCAAACCCTGTATCCATCACAGCAACCACCTTACCTTCAGCTGGGAAGGCCTTGTTCATGATCGGATTTCTAATTTCTATCTCCAACACCGGTGTACTGTCTAGAAAATAGGAGCCCATAGGATAGATTCACTCAGCTTGGAAGCTAGGATCGCTTAATTCTATATCCACCGTGGACAACTGGTCTAATGGGTTTCGAGGAGACTATCCTTATGCCTCTCGGCTCGATTCCTCTCTTTCTGAGAATAAATGCTAGATCATCCAATGTGTTAGCCTCTGCAACCACAGCTCCTTCCTTTAATGCTTTGAAGGAGACTTCACCGCTTTTAATGGGCCTGTCTACTGAGGCAAAATAGTTTTCCAAGGCACTTTCGATAACCTTTGAGAGCCCACCTTTTCTTGATCCGTGCATACGTCTAACAAGGTCTCTGAGCTTTTTTTCTACATCATCGTTAAGGGAAATTGTTATTGTGCCCATGTACTTAATTAATAAATACATATTAATTAAATGTTTCTGGGGTATGTAGAGTTAATAGCCTCTGCTAGCTCTTTGACATATAAGTTGGCATAATATTTTATTTGCTTATAAATATTTATAATTTGGTGCCAACTCTTGGAATGAGCCCCCATGCGATAGAAGATTGAATCGAGTTCTATAGACCTAAACTGTCCAAGAAGGTTTCTATCATACTAGAATATGTTGGAGAACCCATCTCTTTTTCCTTCAAAAGCAGGTGTGCGTCCACCTTTTGTAGGACTAGAGATTCAAGATCCTTTAGAACCTTAGAGTTTCCATACCCCGAATAGGAAATTGATGCGTACGCCAGTCTGCTAAACTTTCCCCTGAAATTGTATGTGTAGGTTCTCATTGGAGGTGGAATATGTCCAGCCCAAATTGGAGAGACAACAACTGTCACATCATAGTCGCCTGGATTCTTCCTAGGCGGCTTAATCTCTGTCCGCTTTTTCAATGTTGCCTGCATTCCACTTTTTAGAAATCCTAGAACGCCTCTGCGGTCTGTAAACTCCTCAATCTTTTCTATTTCACAACCTAGTTTTTCACGCAAGAGTTTAGCTAATTCTTCATTTTTTCCTGTTCTGGAGTAATACGCTATTAGCGTGCTCATCCTCCGAAAATGTGATATTGATTTTTAATAAACGTTTTAAGGGACTGGAAAGAGTTCACTTTACTTGGCCTGCATAAGAGGGGTGGAATTTTTAATCACGCGAATAAGTACTTTTTGAATAAGTGGGAAGAGAAAGTTTCGGAACGGTTAGCTTAGAGGCTTATATTGTAATCTTCTCAATAAGGTAGGCGGGGTACATTTCAATTCTTTGACTAAAAGTTATTATCTTACCCTTTGAAGGGCATGGCTAATTCGTTTCTCACCCTCCCTGTAAACCACCATTCATTAAATCTCTCAAGCTCGTCTTTTTGCATATTGGTATATTGTACTATACTTTTACCTGAGATTTTGGCTTATTAAGATAATACTATCAGGTAGTCTCTTGAGAGGCCAAGAACTTCTCTTAGCGTTATTCTAGCAGGGAAAGCACAAGAAAACTGCGGGTCTGAATTGGAGTCTTGATGATCCTTTATTCTCTTCTTATGAGAGAACACGCATCCAACAGAAATCAGTTCCCTTATGGAATAGCTAAGACTTATAGCTACAACCAAGTCTGATTTGAAGGCGAGATCATGAGCAGTAGTGATAGAGAAATTTCGGATAAGGCATACGAGCTAGCTTTCAAGTATGAGGCAAGCTATGGGTCTTGCCCACAATGTGTTTTGAGGGCACTCCAAGAAGTGTTCGATCTAAAGATGGATGATGTGATAAAGTCATCTCATGCTTTAGCTGGTGGCACAGCCCTTTCTGGGAATGGCACATGTGGTGCGCTGGCAGGAGGCATTATGGCAATATGCTTTGTACACGGTAGGGAGCTCAAGGACATGGATAAAGGGCGGTCACTTAAGTCTTATACTTTGGCGAAGCTATATGATGAGTTCATTGAGGAGTTTGGCAGCTGTTCATGCAAAGATGTTCAGAGAAAGATCTTTGGTAGGTCGTTTGATCTCTGGAATGTTGAAGATTTCAGAGAGTTTGAGAGGCTTGGCGGGCATCGTGATAAATGCCCGGATGTTGCTGGGAAGGTTGCTCGGTGGGCTGCTGAAATACTCCAGAATGAAGCTGCTTTAGGCATTCGGTAGCTTTTGTTTGCAGACTCCAGGTGACTTTGGCAGGTTTAATATTGCCTCTTTTACCCGGACTAGAATGATCCACCACATTGCTGGGGCAATAATAAAGGAAAAATACCTCGAATTAATCAAAAACGCAGGTTTTCAAGACGTCAAAGTGATTGGAGAAGCGCGTTTCCCAATAAATTTTATGATTGATGATTTCTCCGCAAAGACTTTGATAGAAGAACTTGGCAGCTCTATAGAAGAGGCAAAAGAATACGCCGACTTAGTTGCAAGCATAACAGTTTATGGAATTAAACCAGACAAACAGAAGCCGTGTTAAATGTCATACCCTTAAGAAATCATGTTCAGAATTTATAGCTTAAGAAGGACAAGAATATTCTGTTAGCTCACACTATTAAACACTGCAACCAAGAATACAGCTGAAACCATAATCATAGACTTTCCTATTGGATAGTAAATATGAGCTGAAGGTCGCCTTCCAGAAATTTAAATAGTGCAAGATTATAGAATTTCGTGCTGTATTAAATATCATTAGAGACAACATTAAGAAATGTTATTATGGAATGGAAAGAGAGGACGTTATCAGGTGTGATAGAAAGAGAAAAAGATCCTGTAAAGCTGATAGACTGGAGAATATTTAAAGCAGCTCCAATATTTGGCTTTAGAAGAACTGGAAAGACTTTCTTGTTAAGAAGCAAAAGTTTAGTCTTTCCAATGATTATTAAGAAAAATAACTAATGCCTGTTGACGGATTATGGGATCACTTGACGTTATGGTTTTCCTGTAGAAGCCATTTCCATAATGGTGTGCATTTGATGGTTTTATTGCTAAGATTTAATTCATTTTCGTAGTCCCATGTGATTATCAGTAGGTTCTGGCATTTTAGTTCATCACTTGCTTTCTTTAAAGAGCGGATTTCACTGTTCTTGATTTCATTTTTGCTGGAAGCGTATGTCACTTGTATAAGTTGCTTTAGGGTCGCGCCTTCTTTTAGAACAAAATCGACTTCATTCTGTTGGTGGTCCTTCCAATAGAAGACTTCTAGCTCATTTTGCCAGTAATTCTTTCTCCTTAATAGTTCGACTGCAACTAGGTTTTCCATCAGACTGCTATAATTTTCATCGAGCTTGAAAGACATCGTGTTGACTAGACCGTTGTCCACGCAATAGATTTTTTTCGGGGCGATGACTTGCTGTTTCAGTTTTGGCGAGTATCTTTCGAGGACGAAGAATAGGTAGGCATTTTCTAGTGCGCTGAGCCAGTTCCTGACAGTATGTACGTCTTTGATTTCAAAAACATTTGAAAGTTTTCTTACTGTGAATTCTGATGCAACATTGGATATCAGGTATTTTGTGAAGTTTCTGAATGATTCCTTCATCTTGATATTGGTCCTCTTTAGAACGTCCTTTTCTATTATATCGCTGTATATCCTTACCAGAATATCTCTTCCAAACAAGTAAGCTTCAGGCAACCCACCAATTTTCATGTATTCTTCGAGATTTCTCTTCAGTTCGGCTAGTTTTTGTGTTGAGTAAAAATCCTCCTTAGACACACTCATTTTTTTGTAATTAAGATATTCTCTGAAACTGAATGGCATTAGCGTGAAACTGACGTATCTTCCGGTTAAATGTGTTGCAAGTTCTCCGCTTAAAAGTTTCGAGTTGCTTCCTGTCACTATAACCTTTTTAGTGCGTCTCAGTCTGTTTACAAAAAGCTCCCATCCCGTGACATTTTGAGGCTCATCCAATATAATATAATCAATGTTTCCATAAAGTTCATAGAAGGATTGAAGTACGAGATCCAAGTTGTCTGCTTTAATTCCGTATAACCGTTCATCATCAAAATTGATGTACCCGAACATGTCGTTTTTAAAAATCTGCCATGAAAATATGGACTTTCCACACCTTCTAATTCCTAAAACAACCAATATGTTCGGGAAGGCGAGAAAACCTTTTAACCTACTTATATCCGACTCCCGTTTGACAATTCTGTCTTCACTAAACTTTTCTTCCATTTCCTCCCTTTGTGAGACAATAGCCCTTTTGATTTCCTGCAGGTTCATGACCGACATATCTACAAACTTTTTAAAAAAGTTTGCGGTTAAATCGAGCAACTTGTATTGTTGTCCACTTGTACTTCTTGAACTCAATCTTTAGCGTCCTCCATCATTATCCTCGAAGGCGATTGTGAACGTACCCACGTACTTATTTGATAAACACATACCATAATGATTCATTGTACGATGTCACGGTGATGATGTTGTTTGTTGATACTTACGGGCACTCTAAAGTCAAATATTTATTTGAGGTAACCCCATAAGATGCGATGCATATAATAACCCACGGTGATTGCGATGGTATATGTGCTGGCGCCTTAGCCTTCTCGATATATGATGATTCCAAGGTGATCTTCAGTAATCCAGTTAGGCTCTACGATTCTCTAGGGAAGATAGAGAGGGATGAGGTTGTAGTCGTCTGCGACATAGCTATAAACGAAAACCTCTTTCAAAAGGTTAACGAATCATTTGAGAGTTTTAGATCGACTATAGTCTACATAGATCATCATCCGCTGTCCAGTAGAGTGAAATCGCAGCTTTCATCCAATGTTGACTTGGTCCATTCTACAGAAAGTTCGGCGTCTGAACTCACATTTTTTCGGTTTAAGGGTTCGATCGATCCTGAAATGGGTCGAGTTGCGATATATGGTGCGATAGGAGACTATCTGGACACCACCAAAGGCGTTCAGAGCATACTTGAGAATTGGGATAAGCGTACGCTGTACTTTCAGACGGGCATACTTATTCAAGCCCTTGAAGCCATAGGAAGAAATGATGGCAGAAAGTTGGAGATCCTAGAAGCTCTCTCAAAGAATCTTCCACCTTCAGAAATAGATTCACTCCCGCAGTTAGCGGTAGAGGCTTCCCGTAGAGAGGAGGGTATGAGGAAATATGTTAGGGGAAATGTTGAAAGATTGGGTGAAGTAGGGTATGTGCTCAATCCAGATGGGCCTTTAGGTAAGGCTGCAATCTATGCTAGAGCATATTCCGGTGCGGCTGTGGGATTGGCTGGGGAAGTGAGGCATGGGAAGGTTGAGACAAGTTTGAGGACAAATGTCGAAATCGACCTCAATTCCATTCTGTTAGAGGTCGCTCCAAGGTTTAATGGGGTTGGTGGCGGGCACGAGAAGGCCGCTGGAGCTGAAATCCCTTATGGCAAATTTCAAGATTTTCTTCAGACCTTGAGTGATAGGGTGCACAGCAGACTCGCTTAAACATCTTTTGAATGTGAGAGATTTTTTCCCATCGATTGCTACTGTATCTACATTAAGGGATCATCAAGATTTTTTCAAGCAAAATCCTCTTGTGTATCCTCGGGTTTGAGGCCTCCTCCAATGCAATAGCTCTTGTTGTTGTGTTGTTGTTCTCTTCTATTTGAAGGGTTCGGTAGCGAGAAGTCCTCGCCAATATTTTTTTCTTATCAATTCGACAAGTTTGTCTGATACTTTAATGTCTAAAGTTTTGAGAAAAACTCATATAAATTTATTTTTACAGATGTCAGACTGAGGATGATGACAAGAAGCTATCTATGTTATTGTTGCAATTAGACATTCTTCGGCGGCAGCAACTGCCTCAGTCAGTGTGTCTGATATTCGATTTCTTTCTCTTTGTAAGGTGACCTTGAGGAATTGAAGGCTGTCCTCGTCCAAGGTCTCCACCTTTAGGACAGAGGAGAGAGTTGGCAGGTAAGGTTGATCTGTTGCAGGGTCCTGCTCATATCTTCCTGCTGCTGTGAACAGTGTTGGGTTCAAAATTCTTGACAGCTTCATCAATGTATGGTTCGCTTTGCTTGCCTTCTCTTTCCCAAGATCTTTCAGGGAAGTTTCTAATGGGAGTAGTTTCGATTCCAGTTCTTCTGCTTTGCATATTAGACTGCTGTAATCGACTAGGTTCTTGCTGTCGCTGTCTCTTAGACTTGACAGAGCCTTGATGTATGTGTCCGCATTCGATGAAAGCCTAAAGGGTAAGATGTGGTTGTTTGCCAAGGCTAATGTGATCGCAAGGTTGACCTTTGTGTCCCTGACAAGATATTCTGGGTCCACATATTCTTCTGTATCGTAGGGTGTGTGCCACCACCAGCCGCCTCCAGAACCGCCTACGTTGGCTCGATTTTCTGGAGGAGCTATACTGTAGCAGTCGATTGAAGGAATTCCTAGGCCCCAGAAGGATTGGTCACCCCATCTTCCAGGTTTCAGTCTCTCAACTGGAAGCCCGGTTAATGCTTTCACGGTCTCCTCTGCAAAGTCCATGACTTCCGGCATTGCCTCCAGAAGGTATACATTAGTGCCCTTGCTTCCTGGCGAATCCACGTTCACATATGATATGCAGTTCTTGTTTAGGCTATCCCATTCTCTGTCGACGAAATATGCCGAGCCAGAATATCTTCCCTGTGAATGACCTACCCACCATGCTATTTTGACACTTCTTCTGAGACGATCCTTGTTCTCGTTCAGGACTCTCGCGATTTCTAGACAGCAGGCGTTTCCAGTAGCATTGTCGGTTGCGCCAAAATACCACGAATCAAGATGCCCGCCAACTAGCACAAATCTTTCAGGTTCCTCTTTTCCTTCTATTGTCGCGACAGGCATCTTCAGCGTCACCCACCTGGTGCTTGTCTCTGTGTAAAGTCTAAGAACTGCCTTGCCTTTCGAAGCGGTCTCCTTCAGTGTTTCTCCGTTCTGACGGGAGATGGATGCAACATGTATCTTCGGCATCCTAGATGACGTCTTCGCTGAAGGTGTTCCCCAGATTGTGGTGATGATCATCTCATGTGGGACGTTTTCGTTGCTGACGAAGACTTGGCCAATGGCACCCTGATTTTGTGCGAGCCAAACCTTTTCTGGCGACGCGTTTCCCTCTGTTAAGACAATTCTACCTTTGACGCTTTTTGTGACATAGTCTTCCTCGCGGCCTTTCCCCACATAGATGAGTTCGGATATTATTCCCTCCTCAGGTGTAGTCATGGAGAAGGGGTGTGTTATTGCCTTGAACGAATTCAGAGTAGGATATATTAGGTCAACTTTCGCGTGCTCGGGTTGGCTGATCAACGAGTCGAACTGGTAGACATCTGTTCTTACGCCATATTCTTCAAGTTGAGAAACAATGTATTCAACTGCCTTCTTTTCATCCTCTGTACCCGAAACTCTTGCAAGCCTACACAAGTTTCGGATGTGCCCGATCATCTTATCTTTTGAAAGTTGTCCTAAAAGATCGTGAACAGCTGTGTCAAAGGACATCTCTGAGCTCCTCTCTAAAGACACTTCTCGCCAGCTTTTGATAATCTGCGAGCGGATACGATGTCCTGCTTTGCACAAGCTTGAATTGTGCTAAAACCTCAGCCGCCTTTACAGCTATCTTGGCAGGATTCAAGACAGGCACCTTCACCTTATCCTTTACAAGCTCGTCTGCCAGAATGAAGGCCAAACTCATACACCCCAAGACTATGACATCCGCCCCATCTGCCACTGCACTGTTGCAGGCCTCTGCAACCTTCTCCTTTACGATCGGAATGTCCCTTGCAAGGTCAAGTACAGGGACATTCAAAGCCTTAACCGATGCTAACCTTCCATCGAATCCATATCTCACCGTCAAGGCCCTCATTGTTGGAATATCCCTGTCCAATGGGACGATCACACCAAATCTATCGCCAACAAGAGAGGAAAATGCAATCGAAGATTCAGCTGGCCCCACAATAGGAATCATTGCAAGCTCTTTTGCCGCCCTGAGTCCTGGATCTCCCGCGCATCCTAACACAATCGCATCATAACTCTTCTGGAAACGTATTATCGCTCTCAACACACTTGCTGCTGCAATGTCTTCTTCGACAGATGATTCTATCGATATTGGCCCATCGTCTACCGCCTTCACTTCCACCAACACACCATTTGAAACCCAATTATTCGCGATCTTTTCTCTTCTGGTTTGCTCCATTTTATCCATTAGACCTGGCACAAGATATAGGATCTTCGTCATATCGCCTAAGGGTATGGTTGCAACCAACAAATGTTTTTCCATAACCTAAGGAACGGTTGGCTTTCCGCCAATGCCTCTTTGAAAGGCAGTTTGATGCCATACATAATTGCACTTCCAGACTATGCGCAAGTCTTTTGACCTATTTTTGGGCTGAAATCGCTGCTAGCATCTCCCCTTGAAGATTTCCGATTTTGTTGACAACCTGCAATGTCAAGTGAATCTGAGAAATTCTATTTTAGACCTATCTTCTCCTTTATTAAGGCTATATCTCGATCTATCTTCGCGAACCTTTCTTCCATGAAATTTTTCAAATCCCCTCTAAGGTTTTTCACTTCTTCTATCAACGTGTCTTGCTTCTTGAGCATCTCATCTTGTTTTTCTATCATGACATCTTGCTTTGCTATCATAACATCCTGCTTCTCGAGCATTTGATCCTGTTTTTCAAGCATCTTGTCCTGCTTTCCTATCATCACATCTTGCTTTGCTATCATAATATCTTGTTTTTCAAGCATCTTGTCCTGCTTTTCTATCATCACATCCTGCTTTACTATCATAATATCCTGCTTCTCAAGCATGGAATCCTGTCTTTCAACCATTATATCCTGCTTCTTCAGTATCCCTATTCCAACGTCCACTATTTTTGTAAGCTGTTGCAGGCTAAAACTTCTATAGAAACTTTCGACTGGCATCACATCTCCTTCATAGTCTTCAACCTTGACGCTCTTGACCTTCGCATACTCCGGATACGTTTCCCTCGCCTCAGAGAGGAACTTTTTGGCACCGGTTTCTTCTCCTTCAATGAAGAACTCGACATTCTCTCCGATGTTTCTTGCAAAAAAGCCTTTGAGGCCGCAGGATTCTGCTACGTCAAAGAGAAACAGCCTGTATCCTACCTCTTGAACTCTTTCTCCTTCGATAGTCAGCTTCTTCTTCATCACAAGAAAATATTCTTCAGCTGCTATTTAAACATGTGCCATCATCAAGTAGTGACATAAGGAAACGGTGCTTTAGCGTCCTTCATACTCTTTCTCTACGCTATTGCGCGGGCGTAGGTTGAGAGAAATTGTCCAGAAATATGTGAGGAATGTTTCTTGTGTGTGAATATGGATGCTGTACTCGAGCTTGGTCAAAGCTTATATAGATACATAATATACCTATGTAGGTAGGTGATTTAGATGTGTGGTGGAGGGAACTCATGTCACAGTAGGGGTGGCGAACACGTTTGCTTGAAGGAAGTGCCTATCAAAGGACTCTTGAACTTGGCGATATTGACTCTCATAAAAGACAAGAGCGTATATGGAGCTGAAATATATAGGGCGTTGAAGGAAAAATTCAAGGTTGAAGCACCAAAGCCTATTATCTATGCTCTGCTCAGAAGGATGGAGTACTTCGGATTTGTAGCTTCCACATGGGATGTCGATGGAGGGGGACCAGCCAGAAGGATGTACAAGATTACGGAGGAGGGATTGGAGTACTTGAGTGAAGCCATGAGGGGTCTTAGAGATGTGAAGAATGTTATCGACGTCCTCCTGTCTGAAGGCGATAAGGAGTAGGCTGGCAGCGATGGACGCCATAGAAGCTCTGGACCTGCACAAGAGATTTGGGACTGTTGTGGCAGTGGAAGGTGTCAGCTTCCAAATAGGAGAAGGCGAAATATTTGGCTTTCTGGGGCCAAATGGTGCTGGAAAAACTACAACTATTCGCATGCTGACGGGGATTCTGAAGCCCGACCGTGGTAAGGCAAGGATCATGGGATACGATGTCAACCGTAGCCCTGTGGAAGCCAAGATGCTGGTTGGCGTCGTGCCAGAGGAGGCAAACCCATACCCCGACCTTTCGGCTTGGGACAATCTTGTTTTGGTCGGACGACTCTACGGCCTTTCTAGAAGCCATATCGAAGAAAAAGCTTCAAGACTGCTAAGGTTACTTGACTTGTACGAGATTAGAGAGCGTAAAGCTAAAAACCTCTCAAAGGGCTTGAGACAGAAGCTCCTGGTCGCGATGGCCTTGATCAACGATCCGAAGGTGCTCTTTCTGGATGAGCCTACTGGAGGGCTTGATGTGCTAAGCGCGAGAAAGATACGGGAGCTCATCCTCGAACTTAAGAAAAGTGGGATTACAACCTTCTTGACGACACACAACGTCGAAGAGGCTGGAGCATTATGTGATAGGATTGCGATCATAAAGGCCGGTCATGTTGTGGAATTAGGGAGCCCTGAGGAGCTCAAGATTAAAGCAGGAGCATATACATATGTGTCGGTTTCTTTTGACAGGATTGAAGAAGGGTGTGATCTAAGTTTTCTTGAGCCGTTCGAATACAAGCTGCAAGGTTCCAGGCTTCTAATAGTCTGCAGCAGGCCAGCGGACGTGATTGTCGAAACAGTCGAGTATGCGAGGGCGAGGGGGCTTAAGATACTTGACATCAAGATCTCACCGCCCACGTTAGAGGATGTTTTCGTGAAGGTGGCGAAAGGAGAATAGGCCATCGTCATGAGAGTGATTCTATGAAGTTTGAATACAAGCATCTTCTCCGAAGCATGTGGGCCATATGTTGGAAGGATATCAAACTATATTATGCGAAAGGCCCGATAGTGGTCACAGGCGTTCTCTTTCCCATATTCTTGTGGATCGCGTTCTATGCGGGCAAAAGTTTGGGGTTAAAGGAAGGGCTGGCTTCGCTGATGACTCTGACGCTCTTCTTCACCGCGTCATCTGTTACTCCGATAATAGCGCCTTGGGAGACCAGACAAAGAACGCTTGAGATGTTGCTTTCTAGGCCTATTACCGTCACAACAATGTTGATGGGAGATATTCTGGCATCAACCATATTTGGTCTGATATTCACGATGCCACCTGTTGTCGTAGGCCTGTTTTTGGGCGTTTTGCCGAGCAATATCCTGTTCACCGTATTCGTCGTCCTTCTTACAGCCTTAGGGTTCTCATCTCTTGGCATAATCTTTTCAGCACTACCCACTGACACGCCAGCGGATGCAGTCCTCCTGTCCAGCTCGATCAAACTGCCATTAATATTCGTTAGCGGAGTCCTAGTTCCGATCACCCAGCTGCCATCATGGATTCTACCGGTAACCCTAATATCGCCTTTAACATATCCCACAGACTTCTTGAGGACACAGTACATGGGCAGTGGCTTCTTGCCGTGGTGGGTGGACTTGGTTGCTACGATCATGTTTACGTTTGTGTTCACGATAGCGGCTCTAAGGCTTCATAAGAAGACTATACTCATAAGGTTGCAGAGAAGATAGAAATTTTGAATTCAGGATGTTTGAGACAATACTTGACACCTCAACTTAGCCCCACGTTCTGAGGAGAAGCATTTTGGACAGGCTGCAAAAGCTAATACTTTGGGAAAAATGATTTAGCAAAATCTTTGCCTATGTTTTTGAAGTAGACATTTGCTTCTTCGTCGACGAGATGTGAAGCCATTAACTAATGAGGGGCTGAAATGACAAGACTTTAATATCATATAGAAAATGTTATGGTTGATGTATGTAACAGAAGGCGAAATCTTGCTGG
>Ga0129301_1001228_pt1 | contig 12773 bp, 10 predicted proteins | sample ConPoolayeHmetaG_FD_94489 | JGI IMG/M metagenome (GOLD analysis project Ga0129301, IMG submission 94489) | Hot spring microbial mat communities from California, USA to study Microbial Dark Matter (Phase II) - Cone Pool mat layer H metaG ...
GGATAATAAAAAGTGCATAAAGAATCGAGTAATCTCTTTTGTTGTGAATATTTGTATTCTTTTTGAAGAATGGAAAATCAACAGAGGTCTTAACCTTCCAAACTTTCTTTCACTTCAAAAATTTGGCAACTCGTTCAAACTTACAATTCAGCATCCAAGGTTTTTTCACTCTACGATCCTTTTTCTATTCGCATACATTTTGAGGCTTGTTCCAGAATTCATGGTTGGCAAATATCCCATTGGAAACGATACAATAACTTTCTATGCACCCTACCTAGCCAAGTTTCGATTTGACTTGTTAAACATGTTCTATTGGGGACACCTTGTAAGCTGGCTTTTCCTAAAATTCAATTACACAATTGCAGGAGGCAATCCCTACCTTGCATTGAAGATTGTTGGACCTGAATTGTATGGCTTTATGATAATCTCTTTTTACAATTTCCTGCTTTCATTAAAATGGTCTAATAAGCGAAGCTTTTTGACATCACTGATTTTGTTGGTGCAGGTGCCAGCACTTCGGTTGTCTTGGGATCTTTTTCACAATGTTCTAGGGTTGTCTTTCATGTTCTTTGCATTAAGCGAATTAAACAATCTCAGCGAGTTTGAAGAGAGAAATAAGTGGACTTATGTGAAATTTTCTGTTTTTTCGATTTTGACAGCGCTGACTCACCAGTTGACAACTTTCATCCTTTTCAGTATAGTCTTTTTTTTGGCGTTAAGAAGCTTGTTTGAGAAAGTTTCTAGTTTTTCAACCAAGAAGCTAGTGGTTAGTTCAGCTCCAGCTTTTGTCATTATTGCTTTGACTATTCTTTTGCCGAAATATGTTTACAATAATGCAAATCCTTTTCAAATATCGTATAAAGAGTTGATGATGGAACAGGCTGGGACCCAATTTTTCGTGAATTATCTTAACTTTATGAGTTACCCAGAACTTCTAGGTCGCATTATTTTAACGTTTGTTGTTGCTTATGCTCCGCTAATTCCTTTAATTTTAATCGGGTATAAACATGAAGAACTTTCGTCTCTATTTCGATGTTATGTTGTAATTGTGCTTCTGTGCACTTTCGGACCCTTACTCACTGGAATTTCTCTTTTTCATTGGGATAGGTGGATGTGGCTTTTGATTTTTCCCTTCAGCGTTTACGCATATAAAGGGCTGTCTGTGATAGTTGGCGGAATTTCGAAGTTAAAAATGGGAAGTTTGATGAAAAATCTGCTTAAAGAGTCTTTCGTATTTACAATAGCGTTCTCTTTTGCCTCTATCTCTTTCATGTATGTTACTTTTCCATTGACAGAAGCTTTTGTTCTGTATAACCAATTTCCATCCAAGTGGTACCTACCTGAAACAATGCAGAAGACAGCTTTTCCATTTGAGCATATCTCTGATATAGAAAACTGCGCAAAATGGCTTGACAAAAACGCAAAAGAGAATTCGATAATAATTTTTGAAACACCTCTTTCCGGATATGTGCTACTGAATTTAACACCTAGAAGCAATGTAACTCTATTCTCCTACTATTATACTGAATTTGGTAGAGTGGTGCAAGAAAGTTTAGCCAGTAACTATGATTATGTCTATTTTATCTGGTGGACAGATAAGGAGTTGCCGAAGAGCGACGGAGACATCGGTTTTCTCAAAATTTACACTAGCAGTGTTCTATCCGTGTATGTTAGACCTAGAGAGTTTAAACCGCTTCATTTAGCTACAAACAAGGGTTTGTTAAAGTTCGAAAATGTCACAATTGTTGAGGTGCCTGACAATAGCATGCTTTCTCCTGAAGCTTTCACCATCGAGTTTTGGGCTAAACCTACCAATTTCAATAGATGGTCAAGATGGATGGGAAAGAGCATTTTCACATCTGAACACAAAGAAGGATGGGAAATCATGTGGACGGATGACCCTGCAAGCTTTCATGCCTATCTTGCCATGTGGGATGAAAACAATGTGGAAAAAAGAAGCCATTTTGTGACTACACCATTAAACGTGTGGAGTCACATTGTGTTTGTTTTCAATGGGACACATATTCTCTCCTACTGTAATGGTCAGCTCACTGGAATAGCTGAAACTCCTGATTGGGCACCACTGTTCAGCAAAGAACCCCTGAGAATAGGAAAGGCATACGACAATTCCCATTACGAGGGCTTCTTCGGCTCCTTCAGATTTTATAACCGAATATTATCATACAATGAGATAGCTAATAATATCCTAGGAGAAATTGCACGAGATGGCTTAATTCTTGAATTTGATTTTGAGGACAGCGGTACGACAATAATGCCTGATTTGAGTGGATGTGGCAATAATGGAACAATTATCACTCGTTAATTATAATTTCTACTTATCGAGGTGCCTCAAAGCTGGCTCTAAAGTTTGAAAAACTTTTCTTCCGGAGTCTTTTAACGTCATTTCTCAGCTTATGTATTATTCTTGTTCTGAACGTGGACAAGCAATTTGAAGCATTGTTCACATACTTAACGATTGTACTGGTTTACACAGTTTTTTTGTTCAAAATTGAAATTTACCCAAATAACTTTAGATTCGCTCTTTCTCTCGGCATAGTTTATAGACTACTGCCATGCATAATTATTTCGGCAACCTTTTCCAACGATATTGTCCAATACGGCTATCTGGGAAACAAAATATTAAGCGGTCAAATCCCGTACAAAGATTTTCCAGCACCCTATCCTCCTCTTTCGCTTTACATATCTGTTCCATTCCTTATCATTGGCGACCTAAGATTGCTGAAACTTTTTTTTGTTTTATGTGACCTTGCCATAATCTTCCTATTGTGTCGTATGCTAAAATCCCAGAACATTTCAGTAGAGAAAATTAAGATGCTCTCATTGATTCTTCTCTTTTTCCCCCCTTTACTGCTGGAATTTTCTGTTTCAGGTCACAACGATTCGTTCACTTTACTGCTACTCATAGCTTCGCTGGCACTCTTGCACGATAAGCAAACTATTTCTGCATCTTTTCTAGGCCTTTCAATTTGCTCCAAGATTTTTCCACTCGCCACAGTTCCTTTTCTGTTAAAGCAACAATGGGCGAAGAACAAGAAAACTGCCTCACACTTCTTGTTAACGTTAGCTTCGTCTTTGGCTTTAATATCCACTCCATTTATCCTTTTGTCGCCTAATGCCTTTTTTGGCATGCTTTTTGGTGCAACACGGTACACCATACCTTATGGCTTCTTTCAAATGCTAATGTTCAAGCTACTTAACGGTTCTTCCGATTCTCTGATAATGTCCGTGTTAATCGTTTCATCAGCTATTTCAACAATTATTTTTCTTTCAATCTTTATCTATTCTCATTTACGCGACTGGTCTCTAACGAAGAGTCTAAGCATCATTTTTATGCTTCTACCTTTTCTGCTTCCTCAGTTTCAACCATGGTATCTTTTGTGGGCGTTGCCCTTCGTGATTTTACACGCTTCTGAAAATCGCAAAATGATAGTCGTTTATTTGGTTTTGCTCTCAGTATTTCATTTCTTAAGCTATCTGCTCACTATATACAACCCCTTAGTTTAAACTTGACAGGACGGTTTCGAACTGGTAAGCGAGAACGCTCCAATCGTAGTTTTTAGCACATTCTCCCGCATTTTTGCCCAACTTTAATTGCAACATTTTAGAATTCAAAACCGTCTCCACAGCGGCAACCCATTCTTCAGGATTGTTAGAATCAACAAGAAGCCCATTATATCCGCTTTCCACCACGTCTCGAATTCCACTTACTCCGCTTGCAATTACAGGCTTTCCCATAGCCATAGCTTCAAAAAGTTTCAAAGGGCTTGCGGCGTGAGAAACTTCATTTTTAGGAAATGGGACAAGAACAACATCCGCCACCGCAATAATCTTCGGAACCTCGCAATGTGGAACCTCCTTAATCATTATAACATTCTGTGAAAATTCTGGCTCTGCACTTCCGCCTCCAGCTATTAGAAGCCTTACATCAGGTCTTTTCTGTTCAATAATGCCGCTGACTTCTTTCAAAATACTGCTGCCAGCCCATTCCTCAAGCCTTCCAAAATAAACACAGACATTTTTGCCGTTGAGATTTAGACTAGAGCGATAGTTAGACGTATTTCTCCAATGAAAAACTTGGGTGTCAACACCATTAGGAACAACGTTAATCTTTTTTTCGTTACAACCTAATGCCACCGCATATTTTTTAATAAAATCCGTCGGAACAACCACAGCTTTAGAATGTTTAACTATGAAATCTTGAATTTTGATGAGAATCCTGCTAGAGAGACTGGATTTTTTCAGCTTTAACAGATTTATTGTGTATTGGGCTATTAAATCGTTAAAATCAACCACACAAGGCTTCCGCAGAAGCTTGGCTGCAAAAAATCCTAACATTCCAGTGTATACACTGGGATAATTAAGGACAATAACATTTGGATTTATTTTCCTCAATTTTCCAACAACAATCGGAAAAAGCAAAAACATGCTGAGAACATACGCTAGTTTAAATGATTTTATCCATAAGAATTGAATCTTGCAAGGTATTCTGAGACGATGAGCAACTATTCCTTCATGGGCATAAATGGTTTTTGCAGGTTTAGTTGTGAAATTCTCTGTGTTAAGAATTCCGCACAATTCGCGAAAAGAGGGAACTTGGAGAAAATTGATTTGATGTCTTTGCGTCAAGCGTTTCATTAACTCGTATATTCTTCTGTCGCTGCCCATTTTTGGAGGGAAATGTTCAACCAAAACTGCTATTTTCAAGCAACTATCCTCCAAGCAATGATTTTCAACCTATGCAGCCAATTTTGCAGTTGAGAAAGCTTCGTTCTTTAGTGCATATGAAGATGTGCGGACGGTTGTTTCCTGTTTTTTCAGTGTAGTTTTGAGGGTGTAGAAGAGAAAACCAGCTATCTCGTTTTTTGTAAGTTTAGATTTTCCTTTTTTTCTGTTTGTGAATGTTATTGGGATTTCCGAAACTTTTGCGTTGTGAATTCGTGCTTGTCTAAGGGTTTCTATTTGAATTTCGTAAGTTTGACTGTGGAGATGAGGTAGAATTTGCTGAACATATTTCCTTGAATAGCATCTGAAGCCGCTTGTGAAGTCGTTTATTGGAAGTGCTACGAGCTTTGAGGTTATGCGATTGGCAACTTTGCTTATAATTAATCTTGCAAGAGTCCAGCCTTTGACTTTTCCATCTTTGCAGTATCTGCTTCCGATGACAAGGTCGTAGCCTTTTTCTGCTTTTTGTAATAGTCTAGGTATGTCTTCTGGGTTATGCGAGTAGTCTGCGTCCATTGCAATTATGTGTTGAGGAGGGTTAGGCAGTGATAGTATAAACCTAAATCCGTCGGTTATGGCTGTTCCAAGTCCTGATTTGCTTTGTCTGCTTAACAGAATTATATTAGAATATTTTTCTTGTAGTTTTGTGACTATTTTTCCTGTTCCGTCTGGACTTGAGTCGTCTATTACAATGATTGTGGATTTGAGTTTGAGATTTTGAATTGTGTTGATGATGCTTCCAATGTTTTCTGCTTCACAGTAGGTTGGCAACATTATGGCGATGCTAGAACAGTTTTTTTCAATGTTTTCCGGTTTCACTTTTTCATCAGCCTTAAAGTGGGGAAGGTTTAGGGTTGGTGTGGTTTAGGTTGTGAAGGTGCTTTTCTTAGACGATTATTAAAAAGTTTGTAGGGGTTCGGATTCAGAACATGAATTCTAAATTTTCCAATAGATTTTTCTACTGCAACACGCATTAGTAGAGCGCTAAACCTTCGAGGAATACAGAAAACTATGAGTGAAGCTGAAAACCAAGCATCAAATGTGCTTAATCAGTCTGACTTTGAAAAGATAACACAAATCGTAATCTCAAATTTCCAAATTGAGGAAGCTTTTCTAGCTAACGGCATTCCCACATACAATCTTAAACAGCCTCAAGAAACAAAACAAGCCTTCTTAAAACTACTCAAAGAACTAGAGCCTATGAATCTAGTGGCTATTTTACGAAAACAGGAAGGAAAGATTGTCTTGCGAATTATTCGTAAGCCTGTTGCAAAGCCTAGCAATGTCTTAGTAAACTGGGCTTTATTGTTTGCAACAATTGCAACAACCTTCATCACAGGATACATGCTCTCAGAAGGAGTTACTGACTCTTTAATTGGAGGATTGACTTTTACAATTGCCATAATGGTTATTCTGGGTTTGCATGAGATGGGTCACAAGCTGACAGCAGATAAGAAAGGAATAGATGCCACGCCACCGTATTTTATTCCAGGTCCACCACCAATAGGCAATTTTCTAGGAATAGGAACATTTGGAGCTGTGATATTTCAGAAGTCGCTTCCTCCAAACAAGGATGCCCTATTTGATGTTGGTTCAAGCGGTCCAATTATGAGTTTTACCCTAGCTACTATAGCCTCTATTGTTGGGCTTCTTTTCTCTCCTCTAGTTTTCAAATCAACGCAGGAACCAGGTATGCCTCTTCCTTTACTCTTTTGGCTACTTATTGAAACTATGATTGTGGTTCCGCAAACTCCTCCAGGCAAACCATACGCCTATATCTTGCCGCATCCTGTTGCGTTTGCTGGCTGGGTTGGAATGTTTGTTACGATGCTTAATCTGATGCCTGCTGCAATGCTTGACGGCGGTCATATTTCGCGCTCACTGTTTGGTGAAAAAACGCGGGCTGTTTTGACTGCTTTTTCAGTGCTTTCTCTATTTCTTATTAGTCCTGTTATGGCGATTTTTGTCTTGTTCATGGCTATGAGCAAACACCCGGGACCTTTAGATGATGTTTCTAGCTTGTCAAGGGGTAGAAAGCTTATGTTTGTTGGAATGGCTGTTATTTTTGTGCTTTCCTCATTTTTGCACTACTTTTTCTTTGCAATGCTGGACGTTCTAAGCTATCTACTGAAGTTCTTGGGTTTCTAAAATATTTCATTTGTCTTGTTTTGATACTGTTCGATTATTGTTGTAAGAAATCTGGAGAAGAAATAGCTGTTTGAAACGTCTGTTATTTTTATTCTGCGGGTGTCAAAAAGCCTGTTAGTCTTATTCTGCTTTTGCATGTGTTGCAGGCAAGCAACAGTTCCGCAAGCTCGTCGTTTTTGACTTTGGTCTCAAGTATAGTATAAGTTTCTTCTGATTCGTCATCTGGCGAAATCATTGTTCCACATTTTGGGCATGGAAATGCTCCATCACCATCTATTTTAGTTAAATCTATTGTGTACATTTCTTCTTTTTTTGTTTCAGCTTTTTTCATCATGTTTGTTTCCTTCTTTTGAGTTTGACTTGTTTTTCCGTGTGTGGTTAGAATATAATTAACGATTATGAATCTCGAATTCAGATTCCACATAAATACGTTATGGAATTATGTCTATTTGACCTTTAAGGTAGAATTTGAGCAGAAATGCTTCCAACTGTCTTTACAAGTCGTAGATTGTTCCTGGTATTTTTGGAAATGGCTGTGTTTCTCCTATGTGCTGGGCTCCAACTATCCAGCTTACTAATCTCTCTATTCCGATACCTGCTCCTGCCGAAGGTTTCAGCTTTCCATCCTTTGCCAACTTGAGTAATACCGCATAGTTTTCTTTAATAACGCCGTCTCTTTCCATTTTTTCAACTATTTTACCGTATTCCCATTCCCTTTTTGAACCTGAGAGTATTTCGCCGTATTTTGGTACGAAAAGGTCATAGTTGTCCCATTTGCCTTTTTCAAAGTCTTCGTAATCATAGAACTCCCTAGGGATGTTTGTAACCCATACTGGTTCTGAGATTTCAAGAGCTAACCGTTCTTCCCAACTGCTGCCATTTTCGTCTTGTAGCTTTTTTATGTCGTATATTTTGAAGGGTGTTTCTGGAATCTTGAAACTGTCATATCTGCCGAGAGAGGTTAGCTCTTCGCTCATGCCTCTCCTCAAGCTGCTTAGCAATTCGCAAATTATCTTTTCAACAAAGCTTCTGATGCTATTGGAAGTAGCGTTTTTAACTTCGAAATCGAGCTGTGTAAACTCGTAAGCATGTTTTCCAGTGCTGGCTCTTTCTCTTCTTTCTATTCTAATGTTCGGAGATAGCACAAACAACTTTGGATAGATTAGTGAACAGGCAACCATTTTATGAACTATCATGCTCTGCGTAGTCCTAAGAGGATGCCCATAAATTTCGACTTCAACACGTTTTTCGATGGAAGCTCCCGGATCTGGCCACAAAGGGTCGGTAGATTTTGAAAATATCACTGGCAGCAACCATTCAAAGTTTTCCTTTAAGAATTTGATAGTAAGTTGTTTAAGCACATGTGTCGTTATTTTACTGATGCATATCTTTCTTTGCAGTTCCTGTTCAGAAAGTTCATATAAAGGTTTAGGCATCTGCAGAGGCATATTTTCTGGTGATGCCAGGCTTTTTTGGAGATAGATTTGTCGGCTCATTGTTTTTCCTCCCAGTTCTAGCTGTGAAGAATTTGATAGACGGCGTTGATTATAAATTTTTTACAATAAAAAGTGTAATTTATTCAAAAATTTTAAAGTCTTATATATTAAAATTGTAATAATTACAATTATGGACTTCAAGCTCGATAAAGAGGATGGACTGATTCTCAAACTGTTGCAGCATGATTGTAAACTTACTGCTCGAGAAATCGCTAGGATGGTTCATTCTCCTATAACCACAGTCTTTGCAAAAATAAAACGGATGGAAGAATTAGGCGTAATTAAAGAGTACAGGGCAATTCTTGATGCACATAAGCTTGACTGCAGCACAACTGCCTTTGTTTTGGCTTCTTTTTCTTACATGGGGAAGAACAATGGAGGGCTGATTTCTCAAAGAGACATAGCTAAAGAAATCAGCAAGTTCTCAGAGGTTCAAGAGGTTCACATCATCGCGGGCGATTGGGATCTTCTTATAAAGCTCAGAGCGGAAAATGTGGATGCTGTTGGAAAGTTTGTCATCGACAAGCTACGTCTCGTTAAGGGGATAGAGAAGACTCTTACTTGCATGGTTTTCGAAACCTCGAAGGAGACGACAGAAATAGTTGTAGATAAGCAGCAAAAGCCTAGTAAAGGTTATGAGGAAAAAGCCAAAACATTAAAAGAATAACAGAGGCAGTTGTGATGGACAAATTTGACATAGTCGTTGTAGGCGCTGGTACGGCAGGCTGTTTAGCTGCAAAAACCACAGCCGAAGCTGGATTAAAGGTTTGTATCGTTGAACGAAAACGCAGAGAAGATATTGGAGAAAAAGTCTGCGGAGACGCTTTAGGCGAACATCATTTGAAAACCTTAGGTTTAGAGAAGCCTCAGGGCAAAGAACTGGATAAGCGAATTGAAGGCATAAAGATTTTTTCACCCGATTTGGCAACTGTTTTCACAGTTGGACATGAAGATTTTGTAGGTTATATCCTTAACAGGCGACTTTTTGGACAATGGTTACTCAAAAAGGCTCTTGACGCTGAGGCGATGCTCCTGGATTCTACACAGTGTTTGGAGCCACTTTTCGCTAAAGACCATGTTGTCGGAGTTTTGGCTAAAGACTTGAAAACCGGCAAGAATCTTCACTTGGAAGGAAAAGTTGTCTTGGACGCTAGCGGTTTTATGGGTGCAGTCAGACGCAAACTTCCCTGCAGTTTTGGAATTGAAAATGAAGTTAGAAATGAGGATGTTGAAGCCTGCTACAGAGAGATTCGCCAGCTCAAACAAGAAACAGAGACGAGCAGCTACTGCGAAATTTATCTGGGTCAAAAGATAACGCCTGGCGGCTACACTTGGATTTTTCCAAAAGGAGGAGCCAAAGTAAACGCTGGTCTAGGCATTTGTATGCGCGGCAATTTTCCTAATCCGAAAAGCCAATTTTACAATCATATTCTAACAAGACCCATCTTTGAAGGCTCCCTTCTCTTAAGCGGAGGCGCATGGTACGACCCAACTAGGCGACCCTTCGACAACATGGTTGGAAATGGCGTTGCAATTCTCGGCGACGCTGCATGCCTAGTGAATCCTATTCATGGAGGCGGTATTGGTCCTTCGATGCTTAGCGGTTTCTTGGCGGGAAGAACAGTTGTTGAAGCTTTGGAAAAAGGCGACGTAAGCAAGAAAGCCTTGTGGAGCTATAATAAGCGGTACATTGAGACGTATGGTGGAAAACAGGCTGGACTGGATATTTTCCGCCTGTTGCTCATTGCCAGTAGCGATGAGGACTTGAATTACGGCATGGGTTATAAGCTTCTGACCGAGGATGATGTTTTGAAAGCTGGATTAGGCGAAGATTTCCACTTGAACATCACTGAAACTGCAAGACGAGTATTCAGAGGAATCAAAAACGTGCGATTCTTGAACAAACTTCGGCTTACAGTTAAGATGATGAAACAGGTTAAGGCACACTACAAGAACTACCCTGAAACTTGTGAAGGATTTGAAGAATGGCAAAGAAAAACAGAATCAATATTTAAGATGGCGAAAGAAAAAATCGGCAGATAATAGCCATTTTCTAAATCCTAAAGCGAGCATATTTGAAGCCTAGTAGAAATAAAATGTTGACACCTAGAGAGGGCTAGGGCGTATTGGCTGATTTTCAATCCAAAAAATGATGCCATTATATAAGTAAGTTAAAGATTTTCCAAGCATAGCAGAAAACATTTTCTGTCAGCCTGTTGAACTGTAATTTTTTCGCTTAAAAAAGCCAGAGCCTCGCTTCAGCTATAGAATACTAGATAAAGCATGAAATCAAAATCCAACACGACAATATTATCTCCTACTAAGTTAATCTTATAACAACTAGCACACACTCTTCAAGTATGAGCACTCGCGTTGATGATGTGGGAAGCTTCCCATTACCGCCCACGATTGAAAGGAAAACATTCGATAAAGCATACATCGAAGCCAGAGAAGCAATCATAAACGGTGAAGACATTAGAAAAAACGAGTTTCTGTTAAACAATTTCTACAAAATCATAGTCAACTCTTTTCAGACAAAGCAAAGCACTGGATTAGATGTCATAAACTATCCGCAACATTTTGACATGCACGAACAATTCGCCATAGCAATCCACAAAGCAACAAACCAAGGCACATATATTGTTGAGGAAAAAGAGGCAATCATACCAGAAGTACACGTAATCAGCCAAGAAGCAAAAGCGCTCTCTGAAGAAACAGAAAAGCCAATTCGGCTTCGCATCTCCATCACCGGACCAATGGAACTCTATCTTAGAGAAATAGGAACAGCACTCTACAAAGATGTTCTTCTAATGTTCGCTGAAACAGTTAATCGTTTTGCAAAAAACTCCATCCTAAAAACCAACCACGTCAAAACCGAAGTAATCTCCATAGACGAGCCAAGCTTCGGACTTCACGACATCCTCGCCGATAGAGATGTTCTAATAGAAGCTTTAGAAAAAGCCTTCCAATTCACAGGTGTTGCCAAACAAATTCATCTTCACTCCGTCTCAAGAATCACAGACACATTAAAAATCGAAAATCTTGATGTTCTATCATTCGAATACGCTGCATCGCACAAGAATATTGAAAGCCTATCAAAAAGAATGCTAGAAGAAGCGGACAAGCATGTGAGGATTGGCATATCAAGAACAGACATAAACTCAATTTTAGCAGAGCTACACGATAAAGGCATAACAAAACCAACCGAAGAACAGCTTGTGGAGAACGAAGAGACTATTAAGAACAGGTTTTTGAAAGCGAAAGAAAAGTATGACGAAAGACTAGCCTTCGTAGGACCTGACTGCGGTTTGGGAGGTTGGCCTTCTCAAGAATCTGCTCAACTGCTTCTAAAAAGAACAGTAAAAGCTGTAAAAGCCTCATTTCAGCTTTAATGCTTCTTTTTCTTCTTATCCTTCTCTTTCATAGCTTCAAAAAGAGCATGAAATATTGTGTATTTACCTGAAACAGGGGAAGAAATGTTGTCTTTTCCGTCTTCTGTATCCGTCAAAGCCCTCTCCAAAATCGTAAAGAATAGTTACGCCTTTAATAGGCGATATTTCCATTAGCAGAATATGACAAAGAAACATCATGTCACAGCTATGCCGTGCTAGAAGCCCATTTCTAAACGTTTCAGAATTCGCAAAGCTATCAAAGTTACCCATTTGCTCGGCTTTCCCTTCTCTTCAACATTAGCCTGCATTCTCCCAACGGGAGTGTTCTCCAAAACCCATTTTCCATCATGCTGACGCTTTTCCAAAAGAATCTGAACAGCATCATTTAAACGCTCATCTTTCACGTAGCCAAGCTTTGTAAGAACGTCTAATCCACGTAGAATGTTGTATCCATAAAACCATGGAAAACTCAAAGTCAACCATGCCTTGTTAATAATTTTGTAATCATGATGATCTGCTTTAAACAAGCGATGCATCAGCAGAAAATCAGCACCTTTCTCGATAGCGCTCCTTGTTTCAGACGTTAAATGTTCGGGTGGAATTTCGGAAAATGCTTCCATTGAACAGATTGTTCCATAAAAGCATCCATGCTTATCCTTAATGTGTGCTTTCCAGTATGGACAAAGCCAGCCTCCGTCAAGATTCTGAATCTTCACAAGCCACTCTAACGCCTTTTTCACTCTCAAATCGTCAATGTAGCCAAGCCTAATCAAGGCTACAACCATGTTGCTAGTAAGACAAGACAACTGCTGTTCACGGAGTACAGAGGCAAGCCATTCATCAATTGGAGGAAGCTTTCTTCCCTTTTTAAGACGCCAATCATATTCTCTCATAAGAGTCTCTCGGGTCTGAGAACAGAAGCCACCTTCGCCTGATTGGAATTGAAAAACATGCTCGCAAGCATTTTCAACCAGCTTAACGCTTCTATCCACAC
>Ga0129301_1001229_pt1 | contig 12765 bp, 14 predicted proteins | sample ConPoolayeHmetaG_FD_94489 | JGI IMG/M metagenome (GOLD analysis project Ga0129301, IMG submission 94489) | Hot spring microbial mat communities from California, USA to study Microbial Dark Matter (Phase II) - Cone Pool mat layer H metaG ...
AGTTTGTTAAGGCTCTGGATTTGGAGGGAAGAGAGGGCGACATGATAAGCTCTTATTCTGAAGGGATGAAACAGAAGGCCGTTATAATCTCTGCGCTTATGCATAGGCCTGAGCTTATGCTGCTCGATGAGCCTTTGAGCGGCTTAGACCCAAAGTCAGCGAGAATTGTTAAGGATTTGTTGCGTGAACTAGCGTCGCAGGGCGTCACAATAATAATGTCCACCCACGTTTTAGAGATAGCTCAAGCCATATGCGACCGCATAGCCATTCTATACGGTGGAAGGTTGCTGGCGCTCGGTACTATGGAGGAGCTTAGACGAAAGGCAAGGTTGCCTGGTTCGGGATTAGAAGACATTTTCCTTAAGCTTACAGGGACAGGAGATGTTAAACCACTGGTTGAGGCGTTAATGAAGTGAATTGGAAGAACGTTATTCGACTGATAAGCGTTGATATTAAGGCTTCGCGGCTGGTTAGAGGGGCAAGATTCAGAAGGTTTAGGGAAAACTGGATAGTAACTTACGCTCTTTATATAGGCGCTTGTGTGTTTGGGCTTTTGGTCGGCTGGTTTCTCGGAAGCATTTACCATGCGTTACCAGACTCGGAATTAAGGCAGCTCTATCTTCAAGGCGCAGCGACTCTCTTTACGACTCTTCCAACGCTTACTCTTCTTTATGGGCTTGTTTTTACGCAGATGAGCCAATTTCAGCGCATCGGCGCCAAAGTGTCGATTCAACCTCTCTACTGGTTTCCCATCACATGGAAGGAGCATACACTTGCCTCCATATTGGCTAATATGATAGGTGCGCCTTTGATAATCACAACTTTTGTTTGTTCAACCATACTTTCGGCATCCCTCTTCTTAGATCTGGCTCCTTTAGCAACATTCACCGTTGTTGCTTTATTGGCAAGCCTCCTTTTGGCAAGTGTTACTACCGAGGTTTTCAAGATTTTGCAGGTCAGAATATCGGGAGCTGTGACAAAGATTGCTGGTCGAACAGCGGTATGGGTTAGGCTCATAGGGTCCATCCTGTTTTTCATTGTTTTCTATGTGATCTACTTTTCTCTTTATTATAGCGTGTCGCCTCTCGCTCTTATTGAATCAGTTGCTGGTGGACAGAGGCTACTTTGGTTTATTCCTTATCTTTGGCCCGGTATGGCACTTTCAGCTTTTTCAATTGGCTTAGGGTTAGAAACTGTGATTTTTTCCCTAGCATCGATAGTATTTATCTGTTCACTCTTTCTGGTTGCTGTCAATCTAAACGTTAAGTTTGGTTTGTATGAGGCCCCTTCAATTAGGATATCTCGTGGGGTTTATGTTCCCAAAGCTGGTTTGCTTGGAAGAATGGGTTTCTCTTCTATCGAGGCTGCCATAATACGAAAAGACTTCAAGGTCTTTACAAGACGACGCGAGTTGATGTACATTTTCATTTTCCCCATAGTCTTTATTATCATGCCGATTCTCTCTACAATGAGGGGGTCCGCTACACCATCGCCATTTTCCTCTTTTCTATTCATTTATCTGGCTCTACTGCCTGGGACTTTGATGGCTGTTATTTTAGGAAGCCTAATCGTTGGTTCAGAAGGGGAGAGCGTGTGGTATTTGCATTCGTCACCTGTTCCTGCAAAGAGTTTTGTTAAGGCAAAATATTTCTTTATTATTATTTTCAGCATAGTTGTAACATTGACCTGTTCATTAATTGCAGGCTTGTTAGAGGCTACTTCAGTACAAGTAAACATTATCAGTTTTATCGAGGCTGTGTTTTTGATGTTCTCTCTTGCTATGGTTTCCCTTACTTTTGGGATAAGAGGAGCTGATTTCCGCGAACTCCCTAGACCTCGAATGATAAAGCCAATATGGAGTTTAATTAACATGCTTGTTTGCATGTCCATTGGATTAGCCATAGTTTCTCCACTGATTCCATATGGTGTGGCGCTTATCTTACAAGCCGAAGAAACTTGGCTTACGACGCCCATGTCTCTATCAGAATATTATCCATACTTAGCGCTACTCATCAGCGGAGTAATCGCCACCACCATAACTTATATATTCCATAAAATGGCGATAAACAACGCTGAAAAGCTACTAACTAAGGCGGAGGAATGAAATTCAATACTTATATCCTTCACTGTAAATTAACGATGCGTAAGGAGTTTTCTAAATGGACCTAGCCGTAGAAACCATTGGATTAACAAAACGATATGGTGCATTAACCGCCGTGAACAAGCTCAACCTAAAAGTTGAAAAGAACACAATTCATGGTTTTTTGGGTCCCAACGGAGCTGGAAAGACCACCACGATAAAGGTTTTAGTGGGCTTGCTACAGCCTGATGAAGGCGCTATTAAAGTTCTTGGGCAAGAAGTCCATGGAGATCAGCCAGATGTTAGGTTGAAGATGGGATACATGCCTGAACTTCCGAAATTTCCAAAGCATCTGACAGGATTTGAGCTTCTGAACATTTACGGGAAAATGTATGGCATGGCGGAGCAAGAGCGTAAAGCCCAAATACCGAAGCTTTTGGATATGGTCGGGCTTAAAGGCAGGGAAAGAGACTTAATTGGAAAATATAGCAAAGGCATGCAGCAGCGCATAGGTATTGCACAAGCATTACTGAATGACCCCGATCTGGTCATATTAGACGAGCCAAGTTTAGGCTTAGACCCTGTTGGCATGGTTGAAGTGAGAGATTTGGTGAAAGGAACTGCTAAGGAGGGCAGAACGGTTTTCATCTCTTCCCATTTGTTGTTTGAGGTTGAGCAAATCTGCAGTCACGTTACTATTATTCATCGGGGAGTGTCATTAGTTTCGGATACCCTTCATAACGTTTCCAATAAACTTTCTGGACCATCCACGTTGCGAGTAGAGGTAGCCAAGCTCTCTGACGCAACCATCGAAGCCGTGGAGAAGCTGCCATTTGTCTCTAACGTTTCGCAAGACGGCAACACACTTATTATCGAGTTGGAAACACGCGACGATGTCAGAGCCCAAGTTTCTCAGGAAATAACACGATCTGGAGGAGTCATCGTTTCTATGAGTTTAAAGGGGCAGACCCTTGAAGAAGTCTTTATGCAGCTAATCACTAAACCTCAGGGAGGTAAGAGGGAATGAGCGCTAAAACAAATCCGAGCTGGTCAACTCGTTTCTGGGCAGTTGTACAATATGAGCTTCTGTGGAATATTCGAAAGAAAAAGTTTCTAGGCATGATTATAGTTGCGTTTGTTTTCGCTACTCTGGGCTTAGCTTTGCCAGTGATTTTAAGCAACGCGGTAGGTCAGCCACTTAGCCAGAATCCAGACTACGCAGTCAGCTCCGGTATTGGTGCATTTGGTTTCTTTCTTTTCGCTCTTGTAACAGCTATGAACAGCATTTCGGGCGAGTTTGAAAGCGGCACAATTGTTCCGCTGTTGACTAAGCCTGTCTCCAGAACAATGGTTTTCCTCAGTAAACTGTTCGCAATGTTTATCATTCTTCTAATGACATACACTGTTCTCTTTCTATATACAACAATAGGCGCAACAATCGTGTACGGTCCGCAAAACAACCTCCACCTCGTTTCACTCTCCCTCTTAGGAAGCATTATCAGCACCTTTGTTTGGATAGCCATAGTATTAGCGATAGGTTCACTCTCAAAAAGTTCGTTATTAGCGGCTCTCGGCGCCTTCGGCATCTTCCTCGCCTTGCTCATAAGCGCTCAAATTGTTTCAGCTTTTTCTGAGCAAGCATGGATACTAGCCTACGTGCCAGGAAGCGGTGCTTCAGGAACTCTCGAAAGCATAGGTGGAGGTGTATCCACGGGAACGGATTACATTGCCGCCAACTTGATCAACTATATCTTTCACCCTTCATCAAACGTGACCTTCTACAAGATAGAGACACTAATACCCTTTCAAATGGTCGAACTTTACACCGAGCCCCTCTCGCTCATTCTATTAAGATCAATAACAGTAGCGTCAGCTTACATTCTTGCATTCCTGTTCATTTCATGGTATGCTCTCAAGCGAGCACAGATATTAGAATAGCCATTAAATCAAAACATTCCCCTAAATCAGCATTTCATTTTTAACTTGACTTACTAAACTGTCCAATTTGAGCCTAAAATTTGAATGCTCCGGCCGGGATTTGAACCCGGGTCCGCGACTTTCTTCCACTTTTTCGCGTCGAGAGGCCGCTATACTTGACCGGACTATACTACCGGAGCCTTTGAGAAGACTAGTGGACTTTCGGGTTTAAATTTTTGATGTGTAAAAAAGGTGGTTGGGGAGTTAGAAAAACGTGGTTGTTTTATTCTTCTTCGGGTCCGCCGGGCGGTGGACCTTTTTCTTCTTTTGGTTTTGTCGCTGCGATTACATCGTCTATGCGTAGTATCATTGAGGCTGATTCTGCGGCGGACTTGACCGCTTGCTCTTTTACCACCAGCGGCTCGACTACGCCGTTTTCTTGCATGTTTTCTACTTTGCCCTTGAGAACGTTCACTCCCATGTATTCTCCATCATTTTTCTCATGTGCTGCTCTTAGTTCAACTATTATGTCTATGGATTCTAAACCAGCATTTTCTGCTAATGTTTTAGGTATTACCTCAATGGCGTCTGCGAAGGCCTCTATGGCGAGCTGTTCTCTTCCGCCAACTTTAGTCGCATAGTCTCGAAGTTTCTTGGCTATTTCCACTTCAACTGCGCCGCCGCCAGCAACTATCTTGTTATTCTCTATAACGTCTGACACTACCGATAATGCATCAGTCATGGCCCTTTCTGCCTCATCCACCATCCTTTCAAGTCCCGCCCTTATGAGAACAGCGACTGAACGTGGATCTTTGCATTTCTCGACGAAAATCATCTTGTCCTCGCCGATTTTGCGTTCCTCAACGATGCCCGCCTCGCCCAAGTCTTGAGTCGTTATATCATCCAAGTCTGTGATTACTATCCCGCCCGTTGCTCTTGCCAACTTCTCCATGTCTGACTGCTTAACTCTTCTCGCTGTTAATATTCCCTCTTTTGCCAGAAAATGCTGAGCCATGTCGTCTATGCCCTTCTGGCAGAAAACAACACTTGCGCCTGCAGCCTTGATTTTGTCAACCATTTCCTTCAGCATTCTAGTTTCTTGGTCAAGGAATGCTTTCATTTGAACTGGGTCGCGTATTCTGATTTCGGCGCTGATTTCTGTCTTCTCAATCTCTAATGCGCAATCTAAAAGTGCAATTTTCGCGTTTTCCAATTTCTTGGGCATCTCGGGATGAACAACTTCCTTGTCAATTATCAAACCCTTGACAAGCTCAGATTCAAAGAGGCTTTTTCCCGTCTTTTTTATTACTTGAATGTTGTCTATGTCAGCGATTATTTTGTCGCCGCGTTTTTCGGCTATCTGTTTTACTGCGTCTATTGCGATTTCTGCGAAGTGTTCTCTTGCTGCGCCTACTGCCTTGCTTGACATTGATGTTAACGCAACTTTCTTCAAGGTTTCGCGGTCATCCATGTCCACTGGGGTCGCAATCTTGTTTATGACTTCGATTGCCTTTTGCGCTGCTTTTCTGTAGCCGCTTACAAGTATTGTTGGGTGAATGTTCTGGTCAAGAAGTTCTTCTGCTCTTTTTAACAGTTCGCCTGCGAGAACTACGGCTGTTGTTGTTCCGTCTCCTACCATGTCATCCTGTGTTTTTGCGATTTCCACCATCATTTTAGCAGCTGGATGTTCCACTTCAATCTCGTCAAGGATTGCTGCGCCATCGTTTGTTATAGTTATGTCGCCTAGGCTGTCGATGAGCATCTTGTCCATGCCACGTGGTCCAAGCGTGGACTTTAATACTTCGCCGATTAGGCGGGCTGCCATTATGTTGTTTCTTTGCGCTTCTCTTCCTCTGCTTCTGGTTGTTCCTTCTTTCAATATTAGGACTGGTTGTCCCGAAGCTGTGGTTGTTAGGTAAGCCATACAAATCCTCCTCTCAAGTTAGAACACTATTTTTTCCAATCGGAATAAGCAAAAATGCGCTAAAATATAAATCTTTACCTCGAAACGTCGACAAATACATAGCACCTTTATATCTCTCCCAAATTAAATTTTAACTCGACGATTAAAATGCCAACCACTCCAAAACGCCATCAAGAAAAGGTGAAGGAAAAAACTAAATTTCCATGCGTCAGCATTACCTATCTTATTCATCGAATAAGAGCTCGGAAAGGAAACCAAGATCAAGTAGAGGTGTCACGGTGAAGGTTTCTGTACGCTTTTTTGCGGCATTGCGAGAGATTGTAGGAAAGAAAGAAGTGTTAATCGAGTTCAAAAATGAGAATGATGTTACTGTTGAAAAAGCGCTTAGAAGGCTGGCTGAACGTTATGGTAAGGATTTTGTTGAATACGTTTATGATGGCAAGACTGGCGAGGTTAAGGGCTTTCTGCAGTTTCTTGTTAACGGTAGAAGCTTATCTGCTGTAGATTGGTTGAGTACGGAACTTGAGGATGGCGATGTTTTGGCTATAATACCGCCTGTGGGCGGCGGCTAAAGCGATGGGAAAATGCGCTGTTTGTGGTAGCGAATCTGTGACCATTTCAGCAAATTTGGGCGTTTGTTTAGGATGTATAAGAAGGAAACCAGCAGATGCTCTTAAAATCACTAGGCAAGTGCATGCTAAAAGCCGTGCAGCTTTTGGATTACCAAATGAACCGCCTAAAAACGTGGATGGTTTGCCTTGTGGGGTTTGCGTCAACAACTGCGTAATTAACGTTGGCGATTGCGGTTTTTGTGGACTTGTTTGGAACGTTGACGGACGGCTAACTCGCTATGGCGGTACGGCTGAAAAGGGCGTTTTGGAATGGTATTATGATAGCTTGCCAACTAACTGCGTCAGCTGGTGGTTCTGTCCGGGCTGCACTGGAAGGGCTATCCAAACTACGCCTATAAACCTACGGCAGAATTTGGATACGCCAATTTGGCGGTTTTCTACGGCGCCTGCAGCTACGACTGCCTTTACTGCCAAAACTGGCATCACCGAAGTCTATCAGCGAAGCGCAAGCCGTTTATGAGCGCTGAAGCCTTAGCAGCCAAAGCAGAAAAGAAGGTTTCTTGTATTTGCTATTTTGGTGGAGACCCCTCCCCTCAAATGCCCCATTCGCTGGAAACAAGCAGATTAGCCTTAGAAAAAGCCAAAGCTGAAAATCGCATTCTTCGCGTATGCTGGGAAACTAGCGGTTACATGAACCCAAAAATGGCAGAAAAAGCCGCAGAATATGCATTAGAAAGCGGAGGCAATATAAAATTCGACTTAAAAGCATGGGATGAAGCGTTAAACATTGCAATGTGTGGCGTTTCAAACAGACCAACTCTAGCAAACTTTAAGGTTATTGGCGAAAGATTTTTCAAAAAGCGACCAGAACTGCCTGTTCTTTGTGCTAGTACGTTGCTTGTTCCAGGCTATGTGGAAGCGGAGGAAGTTGAAAACATGGCTAAATTTGTAAGCGAGATAGATCCGAACATTCCATATACGTTATTAGCTTTTTATCCATGCTACGTGATGGATGATTTACCTGCAACCAGTAGAAAACAAGCGATTGAAAGTCAAAAAGCAGCAGGGAAGCACTTAACGAATGTACGCATAGGAAATGTTCACCTCCTCTCATAAAGTGGAAGAGAATCATCTTTTATATAGGCAAGAGGACAAATGAACACAGATGTTAATCAAATTCACACATAGATTCAAATTTTGAAAGAAACCGAAAGGCGGTAGGTCACAGAGGTTCGACGCCCAGAATCCGCCGAATCCCCCAGACCCTATGCTCGTACCCGCACGCCCTTGAGCGCTGCACGTCCAGACTTAGGTTGCTCCCTCCCGGGCCTGGCCAGATTCGCATGGCGAACGTTGAAGACGGCTTTCCTACGAAAGCTGCTCAATGACCGCCAGCCCCAAGGGACGGATAGTCGTCGCTTCGGAAGAGAGGTTTTCAGCGGCCTTAAACGCCTCAGCCTCTGCTGTCAGCCCGTCGTATAGAGGGTTTACGGTGCAGAGGACCCCTAGCCCCCCGCCTAAGACCCACCGCCAAACATTCATGAGCCAAACAAAACTATAAAACTTTATCTTAAACAACTGTCAAGCCATTCTATGTAAGCTTGAGAGCCCTTGGCAATTGGAAGGGCGCTGATTTCTGGTACTTCGTAACTATGTAGAGCTTTGACTTTTTCTGAAAGCTTATCAAATAAATCTGAACGAGTTTTCATTAGAACTAGAAATTCTTCTGCCTTTTCGATTTTTTCAGTCCACCAGAAATGTGAAGAAATTGGACCAAAGATGTTTGCACATGCAATCAGCTTCTCCTCAAGCAAGTAGTGCACGATTTTTTCTGCTTCTTTCTTATTTGCTGTGGTTACTATAACCATAATATAGGAAGGGATCATAATTTTTTAGACTCCGAGAGTTTACCCGAAGAAGACGCTTGCTATGTCGTAAAGCTCTAAATCGACGGTTTTCCTTTTGCCGATGACATCTTTTAATGGAACTGAAACTATCTTATTGCCTTTTATAGCAACCATGAGCCCAAACTTTCCTTCGTGGACAAGGTCGATAGCGGCTATTCCGTATCTTGTGGCTAATATTCTGTCGAACGCCGTTGGCGAACCACCTCTTTGTAGATGACCTAAAACCACAACACGCGTCTCGATGTTGAGGCACTTTTCAATCTCTTTTCCAAGATAGTAGCCAATTCCTCCAAAACGTATGTGCCCAAACTCGTCTATGCCTTCGCTGTAAACAATTTCCTTTTTACCCTTCAGTTTAGCTCCCTCAGCCACAACGACGATGCTAAAGTTCTTTCCTTTCTTCTGTCTATGCCTAATGTGCTCACATACTTCGTCGATGTCGAAAGGCTTTTCTGGAATCAATATGACATCTGCGCCTCCAGCTAGTCCCGCTTCTAAGGCAATGTGCCCCGTGTATCTGCCCATAACCTCGAGAATCATGACTCTCTGATGCGTTTCTGCCGTTGTGTGAAGCCTATCAAGAGCTTCTGTAGCTATTGCAACTGCAGTCTTAAATCCAAAAGTATAATCCGTGCCAGCCAAATCATTATCAATAGTCTTGGGCACGCCAACACAATTAAGCCCCAGCTCACCCATCTTGCAGGCAACACTTAAAGTATCATCACCACCAATCACAACAACAGCGCCAATGCTCACCTTCTTTGCGTTTCTTAAAACATCTTTAGGTCCGTTCTCTCGTTTGAAGGGATTAGTCCTCGAAGTGCCCAGAATCGAGCCTCCACGTGGAAGAATGCCCGAAGCTGACCTCAAGTCTAATGATAAGAAGTTGGATTCTAATAGTCCGAGCCATCCGTCTTTGATGCCTACAATCTCATAGCCATAATTTTGAATGCCCTTTCTGACGACAGCCCTTATTACCGCGTTAATTCCAGGTGCATCTCCACCGCCGCTTAATACTCCAACTTTCATTCTGTTTCCTCCTAAGCCCTTCCAGAACTTTCAAATAAGCGCATTTTGCTTTTGATAACTTCTTTCATAGCGTCTTTGGCTGGACCCAAAATTTTTCGCGGGTCAAACTCTTTGGGCGAATTGGTCAGAACTTCTCTTACAGTTGCTGTAAACGCCAACCGCAAATCAGTGTCAATATTTATCTTCGCAATCCCGAGAGAAATTGCCTTTTTGATGTGCTCTTCTGGAATGCCCTTGGCTCCTCCCAATTGGGCGCCATATTTTGTAGCCTTCTCAATAATCCATGCTGGAACGCTCGAAGCGCCATGCAAAACAAGCGGCACACTTACCTTTTCTTTAATAAGTTTCAATCTTTCAAAGTCAAGTTTTGGTTCTGCCTTAAACTTGTAAGCTCCATGCGACGTGCCTATAGCCACAGCAAGTGCGTCTACGCCTGTTTTTTCGACAAAATTTTTAGTTGAATCTGGGTCTGTCAAAACAGCATCCTTCTCCTCAACTGTCGACTCTTCTACTCCAGCAAGCCTACCAAGCTCAGCCTCCACAGCAACACCCTTCAGATGAGCCAAGTCTACAACACGCTTCGTCAAGGCAACATTTTCCTCAAACTTCAAAAAAGAACCATCAATCATAACTGACGTAAAACCAGCCTCAACACATTTTGCGACTACTTCAAAGTTTTCGCCATGATCAAGATGCAACGACATTGGCACGGGCGATGATTCTGCCGCTGTTTTGGCTAATGTGGCAAGATAAGTCAATCCAGCATATTTAATGGCGCTTGGTGTGACAGCGATGATTGCAGGGGATTTTTCTTCCACCGCTGCCTCTGCAACGGCTGTTAGGGTTTCTAGATTGTTTATGTTGAAGGCGCCGACTGCGTAAGCTTTCTGTCTTGCTGGCACTAAAAGGTCTTTATTTGTTACAAGCATGTCTGCTCACTGTCGACTGATATTAATAATTAGTGGATATAAATGATTTACACAGCCTTGAAAAAAGTTAACGTTTAGTGGGTTTTTCCGAGGAGGATGAAGGCGGCTACCGCAACCACGCAGATTACCGCGATGACTAAGGCTAAAAAAAGCATCTGTGGAATGCCGAAAATGTAACGAGTTATCTCATAATCTAAGGTAACTAGCTTATCGTCGGTTGAATCTACATTGGAAAAGTGTAGAATATGGTCCCCTTCAGCGTCGCATACAAAACTATAATGGAAGTCTCCTGTTTTGCCGAACTCTCTAACAGTGGTATTAGGGTAAGTGATGTAAAAATTTAAAGTGCTTCCGTATTGTCCAACAACAGTGAACCTTATTAGAACCCTATCTTCCATCGCAAGCCTAATTGTTCTCGTTTCTTCTTCGCCGCCTTTTACTGTGAAATTTGTGGTTGTAGCTTTTGTTTGTTGAACGTTGGTCAATGATGCTATGGCGATTAGAAGAAAACCAATCAGGAATCGTCTATAATGGGACATTAAAATATCGTATCTTCTACAATGTCAATAACTTTTATGCATTAAAAATCTGGAGGCGCAATCAAAATCAGAAATCGATATTTATGCGCTGAAAGGAACCAAAGGCTTGACATGAAAACAAAAGTTAAAAGAGCATAAATTTAAAACGTATGGCATGGTTGTGATTTGCCTATGACTTGTTATTTTAGGCATCTTAAGGAAGTCTTCAAGAAAGCGGGCATAGAGGTCACAAGTAAGAACAAGCATGATGTTGACAGAATTATTCACAACATAGTAGACGTTGAATACAAGAGTTGCCCCAGTGCGTGGAGAGAAGTGAAAAAGAGAATTGCAAAAGATGAGAAGGGCTTTGTTTCTGAACTGAAAATTGCGTGGAACAAGCGAAAATAGCTGTTTTTTATTTCTTTTTGGCTTTGGGCTTAACTTCTTTCATTGGTTCTCCACAGCATATTGTGTCACATGCAGAACAACCACAAGCCTTGTCAACTACAACAATAAGCCCGCATTCTTCACACTTATATTTTGCACCTTTCTTCGCCATTCTTCAATCACCTCCAAACCTCTTATTGTAAAGCGTCTGTTTTCAGAAAATATAAGACTATTCAAAATCTGTTAGTGCACAAAAGCATTTTATGCAATTGCAGCAATTAAGGAAAGTGTGTGATGATTATGGATGAGCTTGAAGAATTCAGACGTTACCGTGAACGCATGAACCAGCGCATTCTCTCTGCCGATAATCTTGGGATAAAACGATTTTTTGCTTTGGACACCCGCGCATACGAGAAAGGCGCTTTGGATGCGAAAACGAAGGAGCTGCTTGGTTTAGTAGCATCTACAGTATTACGCTGCAACGACTGCATAACCTATCACATAATCCGCTGCGTGCAAGAGGGCGCAACAGACGCTGAACTCTACGATGCCTTGAACGTTGCGCTTGTAGTAAGCGGTTCCATCACAATTCCACACATACGCCGTGCAGTAGACATGCTGGACCAGTGCAGAGAAAAACAAAGAAAAAATAAGACCGTAGAACTTTGAAACTTGAATTGGCGCGGATATAGGTATCTACACCCAGTTCCTAACCCCAAATCTTCCAATGCGAGACCTGTTTTGGAGTTTCGGGCTCCGAGGCACATCAGCAACCTTAGCACTGTATAGTGATATGCTTCCTTTAAAGAAAAGCCTTCTTGTGTAGACTCTAGATAAGCCCAGAAGTGAATGAGGCGTAAGTTCAAACCTATCCGGCCCCACAATTTTGAGCAACCTTAGCGCAGGTGCTTTGCTAAAAATCGGCAAGAAACTTGCTTTTTGGACCAATTATTTGGAGAGGGGAGAGATCATTCTGCTTGGACGTTTAAATCTTACAAAACTTGTCGTGAAAATGGGATGCATGACATCGAAACAATAATTGCTCAGGAACTATGAAGATCGCATTCAAGTGATAATAGCCACATACGCCTTCAGAGGCTCGGTTCAAACTTTTTTTGGGGATTTCTGTCGTTTTTTGCGATTGAAGAATAGTGAAATCGCTGAGAGAGATTGTTATGTCTTATTCGCGCGACTTCACGTTCCTTTGCTGGCCACTTTTACGATGTCTCGACCAAGCTGCCTTGCAAGCTCGATGGCGTGTGTATCCTCCGAAACTGGGAACTGCCCATGCACCCCTCTGAAAGGCCATTTCTTCACAGTCACAGGCGCCATTTGCAGCCACAACAGAAATTTCTCCAAATGCTCTTGCAAAGGTATGGCACTGTAAGCGTCTGAAGACGACGTGGTGAGAATGCCAAAAGGCTTGTTTACCAAGGGAGAAGGCATTGAAGGATTTTTCAATCGAGTCCAGTAATGTGTACAGTAAAGCCTCTCAATTA
>Ga0129301_1001230_pt1 | contig 12750 bp, 11 predicted proteins | sample ConPoolayeHmetaG_FD_94489 | JGI IMG/M metagenome (GOLD analysis project Ga0129301, IMG submission 94489) | Hot spring microbial mat communities from California, USA to study Microbial Dark Matter (Phase II) - Cone Pool mat layer H metaG ...
AATTAGGGATGTTGGCTCTCCTGCAGGTGATAGCGGGCTCTGGTTAGAGTTTTCCTCCAAACTCGATGAGCCAGAGCCTTTGATACAGCGATTTTTAGTATTTATTCGAGTCTTGCAGTAATTTTTCAAAAGTAGGCGTTTGCGAGCGCCTTTATCCTTTTAACTTTTTGTTGTTTTCAAGTGTCAAAGCAAAATTTTGCTTTTTGAAAGTCTTTACAAAGCTTTACAACATCCTTCTTAACGCTCTCAGGTTTTTCTCCGCCAAGCGCCACTCTTTTAATTAGTTCAGCTATCTGCTGCATTTCTGTTTCCTTCATTCCACGCCTCGTAATTTCACACGTTCCAACTCTAATCGCACAATCAACAATGATGTTTGCTTGTTGAAGCTTTTCCGCTACTGCTCTGCCCTTCTCATAATCTCCGTAGTCTAAGAATACTTGATGTGATTCGGTGAAGTCTAAATGCTTGCAGGCAACAGGAAAACCAAACTCGTGTAGCATTTTAGCTAGAATCTTAGAGTTGCGAACCACTTGTTTTGCATAGGCTTCTCCAAAGTTTTTCATCTCTGCCAGTGCCAAGGTCAGCGCTGCGATGCGGTTCCAATGTGCATTATCAACGAGGGCTGGAAAAATTCTTTTCTTTATTATTTCGTCGTGCTCTTTGTCTGCAAGGATTATGCCGCCTTGGGGTCCGAAGAAGGACTTGTGTGTTGAGCCGAAAAGCGCGCTGGCTCCTTCTCTTAAAGGACTTTGAAATTGCTTACCTCCAATGAGGCCGAGAACATGAGAGCCGTCAAATCCTACAACTGCTCCATTTTCACGTGCAACTTCAGCTAACTCCTTAACGGGGTGCGGAAAAGTGATTAGGCTTGCGCCAAAAACCACGATTTTGGGCTTAGCTCGCATTATAGCTTTTTTGGCTTCTTCTACATTTATGTTCATTTCCTCTTTAGTATATGGAAAAGCGCTGGTCTTAAGGCTGAGGAGCCCAGCTAAGCCGTTTTCCCACATGCCAGGGTAGCCGCCATCCTCTGGAGAAACACACATCAGAGTGTCTCTTGGTTTAGAAAAGCTGGCTATAAAAATCAAGTCTGCGATGTGTCCTGAAAGCGGGCGCAAGTCTGCGGTGTCGCTTTGGAATACTTGTTTTGCTATTTTTTCGCCGTATTGTTCTATTTCGTCTGTGAATTTTGTGCCCATGTAGAAGCGGTCTCTTGAAGTGTAGCGATGCCCAAATTCAGAGGAGAGAAGGCTCCTAGCTTGAGGGCTCATAATATTCTCTGAAGGTATAAGATTCAAGCACTCTTTACTACGCCATTTGTCGTGTTTTTTTACGATGCTTAAAATCTCGTCAATCATCTTGTTAAGCTCTCCTAGTGCAAGCTATACTTACTTTCACACTTGTTTAAGTCGCTTTTGGCAAACGCTGACGCAATAATTTATTGCTGTTGCCGAATTGGCTGTTTACAAGCCGTTTTGCGCCTATAATGCTGATGAAGTTTCGGGTAACAGACAAGCGTCTATACGTCTCTTTCAGCATGTAATGAGGCTATGAACGGTAAAGTTTAAAATGGTCTCAGCAATAGAAGGTTTCACGAACCAGCCTCAAATTGCGAGGGACCACATTTGACAAAGCCTCTACAAAGAAAAATCAAACCCTTAGCCTACTTGCTCCTAATATCATTATCCATTTTCACAATCCTTTCATTATCACCTCAAGCTAAGGCAGAAACTAAAATAGGCTCCATAAATCCACAGTCAGGAACCGTTGGAACGTCTGTCCAATTAACGGCAAACATTAGCACGCAAAACGGACAATACGTGATAAAATTCGACACAATAAATGTTACAAGCGGAATTGCCTTAGGCAAAAGAGTAATCACAACATTCACAGTTCCAGATGCAGTTTCAGGTAGTTATACTGTAACTCTTATCGACATAACCGCCAACGAAAACGCAAATGCCACATTTACCGTTACAACAGCGCAGCTTCTTGAAGTCTCAGCGCTTACAAAACCTTTGCAATATCAACAGGGCGATTCAGTCAACATTTCCGCCAAGATTACTGGAGGCGCTGAAGGTAAAACGTATGCTGCCAACATCACAGTTCGAACTCCAGCCAACGTGTCTTATCAAACAATGATTAGCATCCTCACTTCAACCTTTGGCAATGGCAGCACGCCACTTTTCTATCCGCAAAATTTCTCGGCAGGTGCTAGCACCAACTTTACGGGCGCATACAAAGTCTTCTTCAACGGCACTCTCGCCCAATCAACATTCACCATTGGATTAACAAACGCCACACAGTACCATAGAAAACAAACAGTAGACATCAAAGCGCAATATCGTGCAGGCGAGAATGTGACTGTTAAAATAGTTGGAACAAGTGTGAATCATTCTGCTAATTTGACGGCAGACTCTACAACGGGCATAGTGCACTATAACAGTTGGGCTGTTCCCTTAAATGCTTCGATAGGCTCTTACCAGGTTACGATAACTTCTAGGGCAGGTCTAACAAGCAAGAACCCGCCTGACGCTCAAAACTTTACTGTTCCAGGATTCGAGGTCAACGTTACCGTAAGGAACAGGGCAGGCGAACCTGTGAGGAGTGTTTCATTCAGAGTATACGAGTTCGGAAAGTCTCTTGTTAACAGAACCACAAACACGCAGGGAATGGTGTTTCCCGCCTTAACGCTTGAAATTGGAAACTATTCATGCGAAGCATATTATAGGGATACTCTAGTGGGTAAAGAAACAATTGAAGTTACTGCTGCAGACTCGAAAGACTTCTACTGCAATCTCACAAACTTAAGGATAACTGTTACAGACGTAGCTAACAACAGCATCCCAGACGTAGCATTATACGTGGTGCCCGAAAACCAAACGTTCACCACCTACATAAACGGTTCAGCAATAATGCATTCACTAATCCCAAACAAAGACTACAAGGTAAACGCTTCACGCTATGGCGCATTATTCAACGAAACAATAATCCATAAATTGCCAGTAACAGACTGGTACGACGTTAAAATAGTCTGCCCAAACATGAAGCTGCAGATTCAAGTAAAAGACTGGAAAGGCAACCTAATAAGCGACGCCACAGTGAAGCTCCAAGAAGCAAAAGGTGGAGCCCTATATGAGAAACAGGCAACCAATGGCTTCGCTTCCTTTGAAAACACCTTCGGCAACTACACTGTAGAAGTTTACGTGAATGGCATAAGGCTTAACAGGACAAAAATCGAATTGTTCCAGAACAGAAACGTAACCATAAACTGCGCTCTCTACGGATTAAGCCTCACTGTGAAAGTTGTCGACTATTTTGGACAGCCAATCTCGAACCTCAACATCGTTCTGCAAAGGGAGGATTTACAGCCAGTCTCGCAAAAAACAAACGCTTCTGGAATTACCACATTTGACACTCTCATCGGCGGAAGCTTCCAAGTATCAGTCTATTTGCCTGATGGAGCACAACCCTTTATGGTGGCACCATACACGCTGAGCTCAACAACCACTTATGAAATTAAACTTGAAAGCTACACAAGCATAGCAGGCTTCCTAGTTCAAACAAGCCAACTTGCAACAGCCCTACTAATCATCGTAACTTTAATCTTCCTTCTAGCAGCAGAATTCATCAGACGAAGAAGCCCAAAAACCCAAGAATCGATTGATCAAAAATAAGGAGTCTGAAGGAAAAAACTTTATAACAAGTCTAAACGATTATCTCTGTTAGAGAAGAGAACAAACTAAAATTTTGCAGCGAAAAATGGTAAAGGTCGTGCATATATTGGCTCAGACAAGGACTTGTTCTCCAAAATGCAACTTTTTCAGATGCGGCGAAAACTCTCTAGTCTACAGAAGAGACGGTGTATGGTGCAGATCCACAGAAGACATGTGCGACGTTGTAAACTGTAAATATGCAATGTGCAAAAAAAGACGCTTGCTTCCGGGAGGAATTTGCGGAGAGACTGTGAAAAGGAAGACAAGCGAAAAGCCTCTTGAAGAAATCGTCGGACCCACCATAAAGCTTCGTGGAAGATCATTGCGCAAGATAGGCGAAAAAGAAATCTTCTAGTGATCTGCTAAAGCTTTCAACAACTTGCAGAAGAAAAGTCCCTTTTATCTCATTTTTTAGCTTACGCTTTCTCTATTTAGCGGGAATACGCTTGACTACAGGTGGTCTAATCTTTTTAAGAATTCTGTAGCCGCATACAGTGCATTTTGTTTCTCCGCCGCGAAGTTCCAGTTCTTCAAGGGCAACTTTAGCTCCGCATCTCATGCACTCGTAAACAATTCCGCCTTGCGTGTTCTCCATACATATTCCTGTTTCATGTAGGATAAGAATTCTGCTTTTAAAGGTTTCCAACCAATTTCATATTTTGCAGATGAAGGGGAGGGAAGTTGAAAAAGCGTTTGAAGAAAATCCTCGCCGATTTTCTTCCTGAAAACGAGTTAATGCACGTTTACAATTCTTATGACATAGTGGGCAACATAGCCATAATACGCTTAACAGGAGCCTCCAAAAAATACAGCCAAGCGATTGCAAAGGCACTCATGAAAGTGCATAAAAACGTTAAAACAGTCTTAGCGCAGACAAGCCCTGTACATGGAGATTTTAGACTGCGAAGATTGGAGCACGTGGCAGGCATAAAAGAGACAGTGACTGTTCACCGTGAGTTAGGATGCTTGCTGGCTGTTGATGTTGAAGAGTGCTATTTTTCTCCACGGCTTTTGTTCGAGAGAATGCGAATAGCAAAGCAGATTCAAGTAGGAGAGGTTGTTGTGAACATGTTTGCGGGTGTGGGCAGCTTTTCCATAGTTATCGCTAAGCATTCAGATGTTGCTAAAGTATATTCGATTGACGTTAACCCCGTTGCTTTTAGCTACATGCAGAAGAATGTTAGGCTTAACAGAGTCTATGGGCGAGTTGTTCCTATTTTAGGGGATGCTAAGCAGATTATAGAAACAAGGCTGAATCACGTTGCAGACAGAGTTCTTATGCCTTTGCCGGAAAAAGCCCTTGAATATTTGCCCTATACATTGCAAGCCTTGAAGAAGCCTGGGGGGCTTCTGCACTATTATGATTTTGAGCATGCCACAAAAACGGAAAATTCTGTTGAAAAAGTCAAGAAGAAGGTAGCTGAAAGGCTTACGAGATTGGATGTTGATTTTGAGTTTTTGTTGGGGCGTGTTGTTCGTGCAACTGGTCCTAACTGGTATCAAGTGGTTTTGGATATGCGTGTTAAAGGCTTTGGCAAGTTTAATAAGTAATCGCTTTGTATTGTTTGAATAACGAGGTATGAGCAATTTGAAGAGGAAATTGATGGAGATTCTTGCTTGCCCTATTGATAAGCATCACCCGCTTGAGCTGCATGTTTTTGAAGAAAAAGATGAAATTGCCGAGGGGTTGATTGTCTGCCCAAAATGTTTGCGTTGGTATCCTATAAGAGAAGAGATCCCAGAGATGCTTCCAGACGAGTTGAGGAAAGAGAATGAAGATTTGCCGTTTTTGAAGAAGTGGAAGGAAAAGATTCCGGAAAAAATTTTGCGCGAAGGTAAACCCTTTAACTTAAAGAAATAGTTAGCGGCTTACTTCAGCTTTACAGCCTTGCCCGTCGCTGAAGATTTGAACGCTGCTTCTGCAATTTTCAAAGCGTTTAATCCATCCACTCCAGTTATTAACGGTTTCTCTTTTTTTCGTATACAGTTTGCGAAATGTTGAAGTTCAGCTTTCAATGGTTCGAGCCACGCAATTCTAGGCTGCAAAGTTTCTTTCTCGTTTTCTATTGTTAGCTCTTGAGTTATGTAATCAAGCTTCATTATGGCTGTGCTTCCCGTGACGACTAGAGTTCGAGTTTTGTATGGTGTCAGCCAGTTTGACTCTATGAAAGCGTTTTTGCCTTCTTTAAAGGTTAGCATTATGTGAGCGTAGTCTTCAAATTTTTTGTGTCTCATGTTTCCTGTTTTAGCGTAAACGGCGATGGGTTCTTCGTTGAAGATGTAGCGCATTAAATCAATATCGTGAATTGCTGTATCTTTAACAACTCCGACATCGCCTATTCTCTCTGGCCACTGAGAAACTCTTCTCGATGTAGCGCAAACAAGCTCACCTATCTGCTTCTGCTCAACAGCCTTTCTAATCTGTTGTACTCCGGGAATGAAGCGCATTAGGAAGCCTACAGTTAAATGTAAGCCTTCTTTTTCCGCGGTTTTCAGCAGTTTTTCTGCTTGTTTCGTGTTTGTAGCCATCGGTTTTTCAACTAAAACATGTTTTCCTGCTTCCAGCGCCTTTTGTGCCTCTTTTGCAAGGCTGGTTGACCATGTGCAGACGCTTACTGCTTCGATGTCTTCTCTTTTCAGCATTTTTCCCGTGTTTGTGTATGGTTTTGCTCCGAACTGTTTTCCAACTTTTTCTGCTCTTTCAGAGTCCATGTCGCAGACTGCTATAAGTTTTGTTTCTGGGAGTTCGGTGAAGACTCTTGCGTGGTTTCTTCCCCAAAAGCCTGTGCCGATGACTGCCACGCCTATTTGTTTCATTTTTTCCAGACTCCTCTTCCTAGACCACGGTATGTAAGTCCTTCCATTTCAACCTTTTCGGGTTCTAGAACGCTTGCAAGGTCAACTATGGCTGCAGGCATCCTTACGAGAGCTTTTAGTTTCTTTAAATTCATTCGTTTAAACTGTTCGTAATTAGCAAGTATTACAACGCATTCGGCGCCTTCAACCGCCTCAGCTAAGCCTTTCTTTATGATATGTTCTTCATCAATCTGAACCTCGCCAGAAAAGAAGGGATCATAAAACCGTAGTTTTGCTCCGGCTTTTTCCAGCATGCTTGCAAGAATTCCTATTGAATCCTGATTTTTGTCAATAGCATACGACAATTGTGGTTTTCCAAGCAACGCTATCCTTGCTCGTCGTAAAGTCCTTCCGTTAGTCTTCAATGCGTCTCGAATGAGATTTACTGCATGTCTCAGAGTTTCTTCACATACATCTTGGGCTGTTTTTGCGATTCGCAGTTTTGCGTTTAGGTTTTCTGCTTCCTCTAGCAGCATTTGAAGTTCTATGCGCATTTTTTCACTTTCAAGCGTTGGAAAATCAAGTTCAAACCCTTTTGCATCAGCAAGTTTTTGAATTTTCAAATAGTCTAAACCCGCTTTCTCACAAAACATAGCCATTTCGTTTGCGATTTTCTGCTTCGCATACCGTTGCATCGCTTCGAAAAGAGCAACTGCTTCAACCGTTTTTGTGTCTTCTGCTTTTACCATAGGCTTCCTTGTTATAGTTTCAAGAATGGCTGAGGCGCTGTTTGTGCTGCTTCTGTCTAGTCCGCCAACAATTCTGCTTGATTCTTTAATTTTTTCGAAAGTTTGATCTTCAAAAACTTGAAATGGACTGTAAGCAAGATTCAAGCTTATGCCGACTTTAAGTCCAGAGGCTCTTTCCAAAATTTCTTTTATTATTCCTTCAGTAGTGCCATGGCCAACAATGCTTGAAACGATGACGAGCGCCTCTTTCATGAGGCTTGAGCCTATTAACTTACATGCGCTTTCAATGCTTGCATAGTTTATTTTGCCTTTCCCATCGAGCTCTACCTCTGTTGCGAGAATTATAATGTTGCTTTGTGCAACAGCCGCTTTTACATCATTTGTAGCTTTGATAAACCCGCTCTTTACATGTTTTCTAAGTATAAGCTCAATCTCTTGTTTTAGAAAGGATGATTTTCCCTTTGTAAGATTGTTTACTAAAGCTTGATTTGCGTCAGCGCATATGACTTTGAATCCTGCATCAGCGAAAAGACAAGCTTGAAGAACTCCATTTTTTCCGCATCCCACAATGCAGATAGTATAGCTTCTACGCTTTTCTACACTGTCAACATCTTCTGGTTTGATGGCGAGAATTGATGTTAACATTTGGCTCCTTCCTTCCCTCTCTAAAAGACGTTAGCTTTTCAGGTTGCAGATTATCTTTTCAAGCTTTAAGCTGTATTCTTGAACAAGATACGTGGCTTTTTGCCTAGTTTTGGCTTCCGCATAAAGCCGGTAGATTGGTTCTGTTCCGCTAGGGCGCACCAGAATGGTGCTCTTATCCTCAAACCATATTTTAACTCCGTCTATGGTGCTTACGTTCATTCCGCCTAATTGTTGAACTAGCTTTTCCAAAGCCTTCTCTTTAAGCTTCTCTGGGCATTCGATTTTGCTTTTTTCAATGAAATATTTGGGAAGTTCTCCAAGCAGTTTTGAAAGCTTCGCTCCAGTTTTAGCCATTATATTCAGAATCAAAGCTGTAGCCATTGCTCCATCTCTCACTGACAGATGAGCGCCGTAAAAGATGCCACCGTTCTCTTCTCCTCCCAGCTTTGCGCCTAACCGTTTCATGGTATGCGAAACTGTCACGCTTCCGACCTTTGTCCACACAAGCTCTCCACCGTAAGCGTCGGCAATGTCCTTAACCAAGGTTGATGAACTAACTGGAGTCACAATTTTCTCCTTCGGATTATCCATCAAAAAGTGTTTTTCAACAAGAGCGAAAGTTTTATCTCCCCAATGAACCTCACCTTCATCGTCAACAAAAACTGAACGGTCAGCATCCCCGTCAAAAGCTACGCCCAGATCTGCACCAACAGCCTTCACCGTTGAAGCCAGTTCTCCAAGGTTTTCTGGACGAGGCTCCGGCAGTCTCCCTGGAAACGTTCCATCAATATTCGCATTTATCGTAGTTACTCTGCATCCTAACTCTCGAAGTAGGCACGGTATCGCCAAACCGCCCACACTATTGGCAGTATCAACCACAACATGATAATGCTTCTTCGCAATTTCCGCAACACTAACGTGATTTTTCACAGCCTCCACATACTCGCCAATTATTCCAGAAAACTCACAAACCTCTCCAATCTTATCCCATTGAGCAAACCGCATTTCATCATCAAAAAAGATGTTTTCAACCTCTATTTCCTGCTCTCTTGAAAGCTCAATCCCATCGTTCCAAACAACTTTTATTCCATTATACTCAGGAGGATTATGCGAAGCCGTTATTATTACAGCGCCACCTTTTTTGTGGTTCTTAACTGCATACTGAAGCGCAGGAGTAGGAGCCATACTTGCAAAGAGAACATCACAACCAGTTGCAGTTAAACCTGAAATCACAGCCTTCGCAAGCATCAATCCACTTGTTCTCGCATCATACCCCACTATAAGCTCTCCACAATCAAAGAAAGTTCCAATGGCACTTCCAATCTTAACAGCCATCTCCGCCGTAAGCTCTTTGTTAACTACTCCACGAATCCCGTTCGTGCCAAACAATCGCCTCTGGCCCAACATTTCACGCCTTTCCTCCAAACTAACAGATATTCTTAGGTGTCAACACGCTTTCTTCTATCTCTTTTGCTGGACAAACCGTAACTCCAGCCGAAAGCGTAACATTATCTTTAACCTTGACATGATCCGCCAATATACAGCCTTGCATAATTTTCACGCCTTTTCCAATGATGACACTATCGCCAATTATGGCAGTTTCTATCGAACAAGAATCCGATATCTGCGTGTTAGAAAAAACGATAGAATCCCTAACATGAACATTCGTTCCTATTCTCACATTCTTCCCCAACACCACATTAGGTCCCACAATTGAAGCCTCTCCTATCGAAACTCCAACGTCAAACGCCACAGGCTTTCTCAACTCTACCTTACCCATAACACCAAATTTCTGCTCCGCTAAAGACTTCAGCAAAATCTTGTTTATCCGCAAATAATCCTCAGGCTTACCAATATCAAACCACAATCCATCAAAAACATACCCATAAAGCTCACCTTCCTCAGCAAGCCTCGTAAAAACCTCACGCTCTATCGAAACCTTCTTTCCTGCAGGAATATACTCAAAAATTTCAGGGCTCAAAGCATAAGTGCCAGCATTAATAATGTTTGAAGGCGCCTCATCTCTCGATGGCTTTTCCACAAACTTTGAAATACGACCATCCTTTTCCAAAACTGCAACTCCATATTTGCTGGGGTCTTCAACTCTAGTAAGCGCAATTGTAGCAATGCCTTTTCCTTTCTTATGCTTCTCTAACAACTCCAAATAGTCCATGTCTGCAAATATATCCCCATTCAACACCAGAAATGGCTCATCATGCCCAACAAGTTTTTCAGCCTTTTTAACTGGTCCACCACTTCCCAGGGGCTTCATCAACGGATCTCGTGAATACTTAATTTTCAAATCATATTTCGGGATTTTATGCTGCCTTATCGCCACCTCAGTTTGATAGTTCACTGCCAGAATTATCTCATTGACTCTGCTTTTCGAAAGTCTCTCAAAAGTCCATTGCAACAGAGGCTTATTTACAATTGGAAACAGAATTTTCGGTCTCGTACAGCTCAACGGTCTTAATCTTGTGGCGAAGCCTCCTGCAAGAATCAACGCTTTCAACAAGGTTTCTCCAGTTATCGAGTGCAAGCTTATATTTTATCAGCTTAATAAAACGGTTTCGTGCAGAAAGGCGACATGAACTTGAAGATATTGCTTCACGAGATGAGCTGGACTGAAGCAAAAGAATATCTTACCAAAAACGACCTAGCCATACTTCCCATAGGCTCAACCGAACAACACGGACCAGCAAACCCTCTAGGAACAGACCATTTGATAGCCAAAGCTATTGCAGAAGAAACAGCCAACCGAAGCAAAACAATCTGCCTACCAGTCGTCCCTTTCGGCGTAAGCTCTCACCACAGACAATTCTGGGGCACAATCCACGTTCCGCCCAGAACCCTAAAAAACTACATCAAAAATGTATGCTTAGCATTGAAATACTATGGTATCAGAAAAATCGTAATAGTAAACGGACACGGCGGCAACCTAGCAACATTAGCAGAGATGGCTAGAGAACTACGTGAAGAAGGAGTCTTCGTTTCAATCTTCCAATGGTGGCCTGCCGCTGCTAAACTTTTACAAAAGCTCTTCAAACCTGAAGAAAGAAAACATGCTGGAGCTGAAGAAACTTCTCTCAATCTGGCTCTTCACCCACAACTCGTTAACATGAAAAAATCTTTAGACGAACAACCTAAACAACATACAGTCTTCATTGAAGGAATAACTTTACCTCTCGACACCATAGACGAAACAAACAGCGGAGTCTTTGGTAAACAATCAACCGCATCTAAAGAAAAGGGCGAAAAAATCCTTAAAGCTGTCGTTAGCGAGCTGGTTAAGCATGTTAAATTATTAAAGAAGACGAAAATTGAAGAGCTGATGCAGAAGCCTAAAGTTTAGAGGTTGCTGTTTTTAAACGTAGAGATATTTTTGCTGCTCCCATCTTGTTACTTCTGTTTGGTTCTTAGGTTTGTGCGCTTCGTATTCCTTCCATTCCTGCAGCTTCAGCTCTCTATACTTTTCCACATTTTCAGCTCCTAACGCCATTTTGCAAATGTCATCGCTTTCCCACTCTTCTAAAGCTTCCTTCAGCGACGATGGCAACACTTCAACACCAAGCTTTCTTCTCTCAGTCTCACTTAAATGATAAAGGTTCAAATCCACAGGCTCACCTGCATCAATTTTCCGTTTGATGCCATCCAAACCAGCCTCGATTACTACAGCATAAACCAGGTAAGGATTACTCAAAGGATCTGGACACCTAAACTCTATTCTTGCTTCCCCCTCATTTTCCTTTAGGAACGCGGGCACTCTTACAAGCGCAGAGCGGTTTCTCCTGCTCCAAGCAACATACACGGGAGCCTCGTAACCTGGAACCAGCCTCTTATAACTGTTAACTGAAGGCGCAACTACAGCGCATAAGGCTTTAGCATGTTCTAATAACCCGCCTATAAAGTATCGGCATATCTGCGAAATGTAAGCATAACCTCCAGAGTCGTAGAATGGGTTTCTGCCTGTTTTTTTGCTTGATAGTCCAAGGTGGATATGCATTCCGCTTCCCGCTTTGCCATGCCACGGTTTAGGCATAAAAGTTGCCGTCCAGCCGTATTTTTTGTCTGCTACCGCTTTGGCTGCAAACTTGTAGCGCATTATGTTATCCGACGTTGTAAGAGGGTCTGAATACCTGAAAGTGATTTCGTTTTGAGCTAAACCTACTTCGTGATGCTGTCGTTCTACTTCTATTCCCATCGCTGACAAAGCATTAGACAATTCCATGCGATAAGGCTCAGTAAGATCTCTTCCAGGCGCGATGTCAAAATACATATGCTTGTCTATAAGATGATTCTCAACCGGAACAATTGCTTCCTTTTCGTCTTTCTGCACTAAATAAAATTCTAATTCTGCCGCTGCCGTTGGCATATAGCCTTGTGCAAGTGCTTTCTCGACTGTTTTTCGGCACATATGCCTTGGGTCGGTTTCGAATTGTTTTCCGTCAGGGCTTTTTATGTCACAGATGAAGCTTGCAACGCTCTTGTCGTAGAAGTAGTATGGATAAGCTGTGAAAGTAGCTGGGTCAGGTTTCATTATCATATCGCTTTCCTCTATGGATGCGCCGCCAACTATTGAGGAGCCGTCAAAGCTTACGCCGTTTTTTAGTGCGTTGTAGGCTTCTTCTGATGGTATTGTTCTTCCTTTCCAGAAGCCAAGCAAATCTGTGAAGTGGAGTAGAATGTAGTCGGCGCTTTTTATCAGCTTAAGGTAGATGTCAGAATTATTGTTGGCGAATGTTTTGGTTTGCAACATTTTTATGCTAGCCTTCAAATTTATAGTAGATTGAAGAGTTTTTATACATATAAAAGTTTTATTGCTAAATAGAAAGACAAATGTTAAA
>Ga0129301_1001232_pt1 | contig 12733 bp, 8 predicted proteins | sample ConPoolayeHmetaG_FD_94489 | JGI IMG/M metagenome (GOLD analysis project Ga0129301, IMG submission 94489) | Hot spring microbial mat communities from California, USA to study Microbial Dark Matter (Phase II) - Cone Pool mat layer H metaG ...
AGCTAAAGTTTTGGCCTTTGAAGATGTGCGCGAAATAGTTAATCAGGCTAGAAATTTAGCGGTTACGCGCTGCACATGTCGGGTAGTTGACGGTAAATGTGGCAAGCCCCTTGAGGTGTGCATTCAGGTGAATCGAGCTGCTGATTATGCCCTCCAAAGAGGAACGGGCCGGGCCATATCCAAAGAAGAAGCCATGAACATTCTGCATTTAGCGGAAAAAGAAGGTTTAATCCATATAGTTGATAATCGTCAAAAAGTTGACCACATCATTTGCAACTGCTGCCGAGATTGTTGTATTAACTGGAAGCTGCCCAATCCCCGCAAATTTGTTGATCCCAGTCGATTCCAAGCTTTAGTCAACCATGAAGATTGTTTAGGTTGCGGCGTTTGTTTAGAGCGTTGCTTTTTTGGCGCCATTATATTAGAAGGGCAGGAACCGAAAGCCCGCATCATTCCGGAAAAATGTGTGGGATGCGGTGTATGCACGATAACTTGTCCGGCTGAAGCCATTACCCTAAAAGAAGTTCGTCCTGTGGAAGTCATTCCCCCAGCTTGACTTTGATTCTATTTTTAATTTAGCGACCTCTTAAAAAGGCCATTCCATTATTCCTGGGATGGCCAGAATCCAGTATTTTCAAGGAATTTCTGGACTCCCGCTTTCGCGGGAGTGACCGAAAAGTCAGTTTTTTAAAAGATCTCAATTAATTTTCCTGGCGTTCTCGGCGATCTTTGCGGTGATTGTTTATTTACTCTCTATTACCCCGTTGCGCAATACAGCCTGCCCTCTATCATTATAGGCTTCTAAAAGATATAAGTTGCTGTGCGGAGACCATACCTTTACTTGGAGCGTTTCTCCGGGAATGACGGGAGCGCTGAAGCGGGCGGCATAAGATTTTATCCGGTCAGCATCCCCTTGCCATACTTCTTTTATAAAACGCCGGCAAACTACTCCATATGTACAAAGGCCGTGAAGAATAGGTTGGGCGAACCCTACGGCTTTAGCTACGGCCGGATCGATGTGCAGTGGGTTACGATCGCCGGACATTCGATAAAGGGCAGCCTGGTTTGGATCAGTAGGGGCATCAAAGACATAATCAGGATCTTTAGCAGGAAGAGGCGGTAGCTCCTTTTTGGGTTGCGCAGAGCCGCCAAAACCTCCTGCTCCGCGAACAAAAACTCCCGCCCAATTGGTGCATAAAGGCGTACCATTTTTATCCTGCGAGTCAAAGCGCATGACGATGAGCGCTCCAGATCCTTTGTCATATATACCTTCGATTACGGTGGTTGTTAACACTGTTCCTCTGCGGGGAAGAGGATTATGGATCTGCAGGGTTTGCTCCCCATGGACTACCATAGCAAAATTGGCTTTCGTAGAAAGGAAGGCTTCTGCTCCCGCATTGGCCGGCAGGATCACTCCAAAGGTAGGAAAAGCTTTAAAATCCTTAGCTCCTTCATAAACATAGGTCAAATCATCCTTAGTAAAGCCTATCCCCAAAGCATAAATAATTAAATCCCTTTCCTCATAAGTAAATTCATAAGGACCGAAAACTTTACCCACCGCCTCAAAATTTAGGGCCATATTTTTCTCCTTTCTACTTTTTATTCGTCCTCCGCAATAGTTACATCTTTTCTGATCTTATAACGCTCCATCTTAGAACGCAAGGTATTGCGATTAATCCCTAAGAGTGTCGCTGCTTGTACTTGATTTCCTTTGGTCTCCTGGAGAGCTTTTTTTATGAGCATCTTTTCGATCACGGAAATAAAGTCTATTTGGCCAGAAGACCGAGCCAATTCTTTGAGTTCTTTGAAGACCGGCTCTATGAGCAGCTCCAGTTTTTCTTCCAAATCCATCTGCTTTTGCAGATCTACGGTCCGAGTATCTTCTAAGGGAAAATCATCTGAGAGGAGAGCGGAGCCTCTGGCTAATACTAATCCGCGCTTGATAACATTTTCTAATTCCCGGACATTGCCTGGCCAGGAGTAACGCATTAATTTTTCCAACGCCTCCGCAGAGATTTCGGTCACATTGGGGTTAATTTGGGGACCAAACTTTTTTAAAAAATAACTTACCAACTCTGGTATATCTTCTTTGCGTTCTCGCAAAGGAGGAAGAAAGATGGTAACTACTTGCAAACGGTAATATAAATCCTGCCGGAAACTACCTTCCCGTATGGCTTTCTCCAGATCTTTATTGGTAGCCGCAATTAGCCGCACATTAACCGTAATTCGTTCACTTCCTCCTAATCTTTCGAACTGGCCATCTTGTAAAACGCGTAAAATTTTAGCCTGGGTGGCCGGGGTCATATCTCCTATTTCATCCAGAAAAATTGTTCCTCCTTGAGCCTGTTCAAATTTGCCAATGCGCCTGGTTAAAGCCCCAGTAAAGGCTCCCTTTTCATGACCAAAAAGCTCACTTTCTAAAAGGGTTTCGGGTATGGCGGCACAGTTCACGGGCAAAAAAGGTTTATCAGCTCGGCTGCTGTGGTGATATATAGCGCGGGCAATTAATTCTTTGCCGGTGCCGCTTTCGCCACGCAAAAGCACAGTAACCTCTGTCGGGGCTACTTGTCCAATAATCTTATAAATTTCTTGCATAGCCAAAGATGAACCCACAATGGCTTCTCCCTCGCTGGTTTGTTGGGGCTGGCCAGCCCAAGAAACTACTTTTTTCATCATCTGCGCTATTTCCAGGGCCCGCATCACTAACCTCTTCATCTGCGGCACAGCGAAAGGTTTGAGAATATAATCAAAGGCCCCAAACTTCATGGCTTCAATAGCCGTATCTGTAGTGCCAAAGGCGGTCATCAGAATTACTAAGGATTTGGGATCTTGATCTTTTATTATTTTTAAAACTTCTAGGCCACTCAGTCCGGGCATCCTTATGTCCATAATGACCAAATCTGGCTTATTCTCCGCAAAGAGATGGAGGGCTTCTTCGCCATTCTTACCAGCGCAGACTTCTAAGCCATCTGCTTGCAGCAGGCGAGTCAATGAATAACGCATACTTGGGTCATCATCGACAATTAATACTCTGGCCATATCTTTACCTACGATAGCGGTAAATAAATATAAAAAGTTGTACCTTTTTGGGGATAACTCTCTACTCTAATCTTTCCTTTATGCTCTTCAATTATACGCTGCACAATGGGCAGCCCTAATCCTATGCCTTCTTCTTTGGTGCTGAAAAAAGGCTCAAAAATTTTTTCTTTTATCTCAGGCGGTATCCCTTCTCCAGAATCTCGAAAAGAGACTACTAATTCTTCGCCTAAGGAGGGGAGGTTTTCTTGGAAAGTAGCCACAGTCAATTTTCCTCCCTGAGGCATAGCTTGGATGGCGTTCAGGAGGATATTTAAAAAAACTTGCTTCATTTGTTCTCCATCCACCGCTACATAAGGATTTTTATCCATAAAATTCTTCTCCAAGATTATCTCCTGAGCTTCTAATTCAAAAGCTACCAAATGCAAAGTATCTTCCAATAGCTTATGCAGGTCAAGTTTTTGCAAGGCCGGGGGACGCGGGCGAGCAAAATCAAGAAATTGACGAATTATTTTATTAACTCTTTCAATTTCAGATTCGATTACGGCTAAATCTTTTTCTCTGGACGCCGGAGTCGCTTCTTCATCGACCAAAGAATGGATTAAAATTTTTATACTGGTTAATGGATTGCGAATCTCATGGGCAATTCCCGCGGATAATTGCCCCAAGGTGGCCAACTTCTCCGAGCGCATAAGCTGCTCTTGCGTCTGTTGTAACTCCGCGACCGCTTTTTTCACTCTTTCTTCCAGCTGGCTACTAAAGGCTTTTAATTCTTCATACATTAAGGCATTTTCTAAGGCCAAGGCCGCCTGATTGGCAAATATCATTAAAGATTGTACCTTTTTTTCACTAATATGATCCGCACTCGTCAAATTGTCGGCCGCGATCCCGCCTAAGACTTTCTGCCGAGATAATAAGGGCACAGCAGCCAAGGATTTTACATCTAAGAAAGTTATTAAATCTTTGTTTACGCGGGGGTCACGGCGGGCATCTTCTACAATGAAGGGGCGTTTCTCTTTAATAGCTCGGGATAAAATATTATCTTGGGCATCATAGGGCAAGCTGATTTTTTGAATCTTATCTTTATCTATGCCCACCGCCACTTTACAATTCAACTGCTTTTTCTCTTCATCGAGCAAATATAAGCGGGCGCGGTCGAAACCAATTCCCTGAGTCACTCCTTTCAAGATTAATTCTAAAATTTCTTCTAAATTTAAGGTGTGCATCGACTGCCCGATTTCGTGGAGGGCAGAAAGTTCTCTTACCCTTTTAAGTTCGGCCACGATTTCTTCCTGTTTTTTTTGCAATTCATCAAAAAGTGGATAAGAGGTCATGGAGTGTTCCCCAAAATCAAGTCCCCTTATTTCTTCTTCTGGGGTCACCCTCAACCCAACAGTAGAATTGAGGATTTGGAAAAATGCCCAAGCTAAAGGAAAAGCCCAGAGGAAAACAACTAATACTCCTTGCGCTTGCCCTAAAAGAAGATCAGTTCCTCCTCCAAAAATTAATCCATTTATGCTAAACCCTAAGCTATTTTGCACATACTTATCTTGAGCAAAAAGACCTACGGCCAAAGTTCCCCAAATGCCATTGGCCCCGTGTACGGAAATTGCTCCTACTGGATCATCAATGCGTAGCCGCTCTAAACTTTTCAAGGACAAATAAAGAATAAATCCGGAGATCCAGCCAATAATGGCGGCGCTAAAAGGACTGATTATCGCAATGCCTCCCGTACAAGAAACAAGTCCTCCAAGCACGCCATTGAGCGTCAGGCCCACATCCGGCTTCCCTTGCCTAGTCCAGGTTAATATCATGGTGCTCAGAGCACCACTCGCTCCTGCTAAAATAGTATTAACCGCAATCAGGGCAATGCTTGGATTGGTAGCAGATAGCGTATTACCTGTGTTAAACCCGAACCAGCCAAACCACAGAATAAAAACCCCTAAGGCCACTAAGGGCATGTTGTGCCCGGGCAAAGGATTAAGGGAGCCATCACGGTTATAACGGCCCAGCCGCGGCCCCAAAACGAGAATTCCGGCCAAGGAGACCCAGCCACCTACGGAATGGACAACGGTGGAACCAGAAAAATCAATCATGCCTTTTTGGGCCAGCCAGCCACCTCCCCAAATCCAATGGCCGACGATTGGATATATTAAAGTACTGATCAGCACACTATAACAGATATAGCCAATAAATTTAGTCCGCTCACTCAAAGCTCCGGAAACGATCGTGGCCGCTGTAGCCGCGAAAACAACTTGAAACATTAAATTAGCAAATTTCCAATTGTCTATTTGGCCAGCTTTGGTCAGGTGGCTCAAGAAAAAATCGCTACCTCCTAAAAAACCCCCCAAGCTGCCACCAAACATTAACCCATAACCCACAAAGAAAAATCCGATGGCCCCTATGGCAAAGTCTACCAAATTTTTCATCACCACATTTCCAGCGTTCTTTGCCCTCGTAAAACCGACTTCCACTAAAGTAAAACCTGCTTGCATTAAGAAGATGAGGAAAGAGGCGATCAAAGTCCAGATCATATCCATGGAGGCAGCATGTTCGGAAAGGGCTTTAATCGGCTTGGTGATTTCTTCTCCCTTAAGTGCCCAAGCGACAGCCTCAAAGCCTTTAAAATATAAAAGGAGGACCAAAATGATAAAGAATAAAAAATTTTTAATTAGATGCGGATTATTCATAAGGCAATTTCATTCTTAAATTATTTTATAATACCAGGCTAGAATTAAAAAAATAGGGGAAGAAGACTGATCCCCCTCCCCTATTTTTACCTAACTCGGCGAACGGTTTTAACCCTTCAAGATCTTAGCTACTTCTTTTTTGTCAGCATCCATTACGTAAGAAATACCCGATACTTCAGCGGCTTCGCGGGTGAGGGCACAGATGTCATCTCTGGTTATATGCGGCAGAGCAAATTTCCGTGCTCCGGCCATAAGTTGCTGTAGCCCAGCATTAAGGCGGTCGAAGTAGGTTATCATGCCGATCGCTCCAGTGGGAATTTTCTCAAAATCTTTGCCATATTTTTCTTTTAACTTGGCTGCTAAGATAAAAACATGGTCCACATCCGTCCCATACTTAGCAATATCTTGGGATACTTTCCCCTTCTTTATCATCTCTCCCACTGTATTGCCCACCATTGCCGCGGTCATGGAAGCACGCCCAAGGCAAATGGCCTTTATGTATGGCGCTCCTAAAGCTAAGGCTTTAAATATATGGTCTTCGAGCGATAACCCTCCGGCCATGGCGCAAGCGGGGATATATGCTCTTTTTTTCTTTAATTGTTCCATAAACTGATAGAGCAAACTCTCCAAATAAACCGTAGGAATACCCCATTCATTCATCATCCGCCAAGGGCTCATGCCCGTGCCTCCTCCCGCGCCGTCCACGGTTAGCAAGTCAATTTTGGCATCGGAGGCATATTTAACAGCCCGAGCTAAATCTGCTGGGCGGTAGGCTCCGGTCTTAAGGGAAATATGCTTCACCCCTATTTTGCGTAGCCGCTTGATCTCTTTGTGAAATCCTTCTTCGTCAACCATGCCTAAGCGGGAATGACGCTCAAATTCTTTAAAATCACCTTGCTTGAAAGCTTCCTGAATTACCGGATCTTCGGGATCAGGAAGGACGATATATCCTCTGCTTTTCAATTGCAAGGCTCTTTCTAAGGAGGACAGTTTTACTTCTCCACCAATATCTTTTGCCCCCTGTCCCCATTTCGGCTCCACAATTTCCACGCCCAATTTCTCGACCACATATTCGGGAACTCCTAAGCGTCCATCTTCAACATTGTATTGGACAATAATCCCTCCATAGCCATCATACCATCGCTGGAAGATCTTCACGCGGCGCTCCATTTCCGGAGATCTGACCACCTGGCCATTTTTAAATTCTGCATCTGGATCCATGCCACAGACATTTTCGCCCACCACAACTAAAGTTCCCGTTATGGCCGCGGCAATGGCCATTGATTCCCAATGAATGCGGGCAATGTCCGTAGAGCCCAAAGCGCCCGTAAAATAGGGAACTTTTAGCCGAATCTTTTCTTTAGCTCCTATGGTGGTAGAAATATCCACGGCCGGGAAAGTTGCTCGATCAGAGTCGGCTGGAACTCCCACTGCTCCCACGCAGGATCCTTGAATATTAAAATGAGAAAAATCAACGGGATAATCCTTCTCCGCTCCAGCAGTAACTTTGGCAAAAGGTTGGGGATAAAGAATTTCTCGGCCTCGAAGCGCAGACCGCCCAACCTCGCATGGGCCAGGACAGCCATCCAGGCAGGTTACACAAATTCCTGATTGAGGCGCTGGAGATACTCGGTTTCGGCTCATTGTTGCCGGGCTGGCATTTGGCTTACTATACGTCATTTTTCTTTTCTCCCTCCTTTTAAAATTCTTTATTGGGGCGCCAAAAACAAAAAAGGCGCCCATTTGGACGCCTTTGTCATTCCTGGCCGTACATCTTCGGACGGCCACTATTTATTCATAATGTTATATTATTATGCAAACAGCCTATTTTTTGTCAAGACCTTTTTTGCTGACCGTCTAACAGTTTTAACATTTCTCGTCAGCAGCAAACAGTCGGGGCGAGAGCGGCGAAATTAAAATCGGCTGGGAAATGACCATATCTCTCTTCCCCACCTTCCCTCCGCAAAGAACAACGGGGAAATATTTTTCTAAGCCAGATAAACTTAAATAATAGCTTCCTTCTTTTAAAATAAATGTCTATCTCCCCGCCCTAACCTATGGAAGAATACGTGCCTCATTTTAATAAGCCTCTCTTCCCCCGCCTGAATTAAGCGGGAATTTAAAAAATGATCGACGGTCAGCATTTTTAAAAATTAAACTTGATTAGCTAAAATAATCGCTTCGGCAATCTCGCGCATAGATTTCCTTAAATCCATAGACTTTTTTTGTATACGCCGGAAAGCTTCTTCTTCTGATAAATTTTGTTCTTTCATTAAAATTCCTTTAGCCCTTTCGATTACTTTTCGCGAGATTAATTCATCTTCAATCATCTTGGCCTTCATGATCAAACCGGCATTCTCGATAGCAATAGCTGCTTGATTAGCCACCGTAGAAAATACTTCCACTTCCGTTTTGGTAAATTTATGAGGGAAAGAAGTGTAGCAATTAATAACCCCTATTACTTTATCCCTCACGGTCATGGGGACGCTAAGCATAGACACAAGGCCTTCCCGGCGCGCCAACTCTTTTTCTTTATACCGGGGTTCTTTGAGCACATTATAAATCATCATCGGTTTATTCTCTTGGGCCACGTAACCCACTACTCCCTCTCCCAACTTCAAGCTCCGCTCTTTCAAGTATTCTTCGCTCATTGATTGCGTAGCCCTTATTTTTAAAGCATTATCCCGTTCATCTAACAGCCATAAGGAACAGATCTTTGATTTCATAACTTCTGCGGTTACGACGACGATTAAACGCAATATATCTTCTAAATATAATTCGGAAGAGATAGCTTTACTTATTTTAGAGAGGGCCTCTAACTTTTTGACCAAAGACCCTTTAGAACTGGAAGGACACATGACTCAATTCCCATACAAAATTTTACAATAGATTCTTGATATTACAAAATCCATTCCTTGTCAAGGGGCATTATTGTTAACCGTCTAACAGTTTTAATATTTCTCGCCAGCAGGTAACAGGCGGGAGAGGCGAAATTAAAAATGAATTACTGCGCAAGATTATTTGCTGTTTGCTTTTCCAAAAAATCATTTTAAAATAGATATAAGAATGGAGGATAAAATGAACAGGCGGGAATTTTTAAAAATTGCGGGCACTAGTCTGGCCATCGGTTTAATTGGTCAAACCCCCATATTAAAAGCCCAAGAAAAATATGATTTAGTCGTCATCTCCGGCGAGCCGGCAGCGGCTACCCAAAAAGCCTTAGAAGTGATGGGGGGAATTTCGCGTTTCGTCAAAAAAGGGCAACGGGTAGTTCTCAAACCCAATATGTCCTTTTCTCGCCCCCCGGAATTTGGATGCAATACCCATCCCCAGGTGGTCGTGACCGTGGCTCGGGCCTGCTTGGAAGCAGGAGCCGCTCAAGTACTCGTGCTCGATTATCCTTTGGGGCGCGGGGAGCTATGCTTAGAAAAATCAGGGATTAGGGATGCTTGTAAAGGTCTACCCAACGTGCGGGTTCTGGCCTTAGAAGAAAGAAAATTTTTTCGCGAAGTCAAAGTTCCGCAGGGTAAAGTTTTAAATCGAGTGGAAATCATGAAGGATGTCTTAGAAAGTCAAGTGTTGATAAATTTGCCCGTCACCAAATCACATTCAGCTACCGGAATAAGTATGGGTATAAAAGGGCTCATGGGCTTGATTTGGGACCGAAAAAGCTTTCACTTTGATTACAATATTAATCAGGCCTTGGCTGACTTAGCCACGGTAATAAGACCCCAACTTACCATCCTTGATGCCTCCCGTGCTTTAGTCACCGGCGGTCCTGGTGGCCCGGGGGAAGTATTAAAACCAAATTTGATAATTGCCGGAATAGACCCGGTGGCCGTAGATGCTTACGGAGTTTCCGTAGCCCCCTGGTATGGGCAAAAATTTAAGGCCCGCCAAGTTGAGCATCTGCTGGTTGCTCACCAACGTGGCTTGGGAAAGATAGATATAGATCAGTTAAAAATCTTCCAGGGCAAAGTATGAGGGCTTTTCTTCAGGCCTTATCGCTCTTTCTATTTACTCTTTTATTTATTTTTGCCGCCTATGGCTTACCAGAATGGCTGCCTGCAGATCTTTATCTCCGTTTAGATCCCCTGCTGACCTTAAGTGCCCTTTTAGCTAAAAAGGAATATATCGCCCGGGCTTTATGGAGCATAATTATTGTTGGCGCCACCATTTTCATTGGCCGTTTTTTTTGCGGGTACGTATGCCCCTTAGGGGTTACTATCGATCTTGGTCATTTTTTCTTTTGGCGGAAAATTAAATTTTATCATTTCGCCAAAGAGAGAGTTTTCCGCCGCATAAAATTTTACTTATTGATTATCACCCTTAGTGCTGCTCTGGGAGGATTGACTATATCCGCCCTTTTTGATCCTATACCCATCCTGACGCGCTTTTACACCTTTACTCTGTACCCTTTGGTCATAACTATTTTTAATTTAATTTTAGATATTTTGCGGCCTTTGAGTACCATCTTCGGCTGGTCGACTCTGCAGCACTCCCATTATGCCCAGCCAGTGTACTATATGTCTTTAATTACTTTTTTAATCTTTGGCTTAATTATTTTTTTGAATCGGTATGCTTCCCGTTTTTGGTGTCGTTATCTCTGCCCGCTGGGTGCCTTGCTCAGCCTCATATCACCCCTAGGAGTTTTTAAGCGCCGCGTAAATCAAAATTGTACTTCGTGTTTAAAATGCCAGAAATCTTGCCCCATGGGAGCCGTGGCCGTTGATCCCCGCCAAACTCACTTTAGCGAATGCATCCAATGCCGCACCTGCGCTCAAGTTTGTCCGGAAAAAGCCATATCTTTTTTGCCGAAACTTTCTTCTTCTATTGCGGGTGAGCATTCTTCACCTGACCTTTCCCGCAGGGAATTTTTATACGGAATTCCTTTTGGTTTAGTTCTCGCCTTCTTAACCGACCGCACACCCTATACACCCTTGCAAGGCAAAAGTTGGCTAATTCGTCCCCCGGGCGCAATTCCCGAAGACGAATTTTTAAAAACATGTATTCGGTGCGGCGAATGCATGAAGTCTTGCGTCACCAACACTCTTCAACCTTCTCTCTGGGAGTCTGGCTTAGCTGGACTTTGGACTCCCAAGTTAGATCTGCGTTTTGCGGCCTGTGAACAAAACTGCAATATTTGTGGTCAAGTTTGTCCCACGCAAGCGATTCGCGCTTTAAGCTTAGAAGAAAAAAATCATGCGAAAATAGGCACGGCCGTTTTACGCCGAGAAATGTGTTTGGTTTGGGCCGAAAATAAGATCTGCTTAATCTGTGATGAGATCTGCCCATATAATGCCATCGTCTTCCGGACAATTGAAGGCTTTCGGCGCCCAGTGGTGATTCCTTCAAAATGTAACGGCTGCGGATGGTGCGAACAGAAATGCCCTATTCAAGGAGAATCGGCGATTGTGGTCGTGCCCATGGGGGAAATCCGCCTCAAAGAGGGGTCTTATATCAAAGAAGCTAAAAGGCGGCAACTTGAGTTTAAGCCCGATCCCGGGGATGATAAATATATTTTGGAGCAATCTGGCTTAGAAGCTGGAAAGGAATCTTCTCCTGCAGCAACGAAGCCTAAAGGGTTTTTGTAAACATCACTTCTCCTGAGGACTAATCCCTAGTTCCTTCATTTTGCGGCGTAAAGTATTGCGATTAATTCCCAAAAATCGAGCTGTTTGCAACTGCACGTATTTGGTTTTTTCCAAAGCTGAAGAAAGCAAAGTTCTCTCTACCACTTTTATTACATCCTCATAAAGGTGCCCGTTAGATCGGGGGTCGACTTTCATCTCTGCTATCATCCGAGAAATTCTTTCTTCTAAAATTTCGGTCAAGGGGATTTTCCGGGTAGCATTTGCTAAATTCTTTCCCAGAGCTTCTAATTCTTTGCGAAAAGTCCAATTCTCTTCGAGGAGAGCGCGCATCTCCGCCGCCATGACTTTTCTGATCTTCAAACCTTCCGTGATGAGCTGGCAAATTTCTTCCATTAAAAGAAAGTCTTCCGTAATTTTGACTGGTTCTTCAAACAAATGATCAACACCCATAATGGCCGAAATAGTTCCTTGAATCTTTATGGGGGCGCACAAAAAGGAGATATGCACCCGCTGGGGCAGGTTTTTTGCCCGTCCATCATAAAACCAAAAATCTTCTCCTTTATTCAAGATGGCCGCCATCTGCCCTTTTTCCATCAAAGTTTCAATAATGTTCTGACCGAAATAATCTTTTCTTCTGCGCAATTCTTCACCCGAAAGGCCATGAGCGGCGAGCATTTCCCATTTATTATTTTCTTTATTCCACCAAATAATACCTCCGCGCTTTATACCCATTTGTTTGGCCATAGCTTTTAAAATCTGCGGGTAAGCCTCTTCAATATTGAGCGCAGAGTTGAGAATACGGGCAACCTCATACAAAATCTTAAAGCGCAAAAATTGCTGGTCTTCCTTTTCTTTGATAGCACTCATAAATTTTATTCCTTCAATGACAAACTACTAAAAACCCCATATTGTGTCAAGAACCTTTTTCGCTGACCGTCGATCATTTTTTAAATTCCAGCTTAATTCAGGCGGGCGGGAGAGAGGCTCCCCTCTCCCGCCTATTTACTGCGGGCAAGAAATATTATTAATGGCAGCATAAAATAAACGACATCTTAATGCGTGGTTCGGCAAGCCCCAAGGGCTGGCCCTACGAGAAATTAAAGAAAACCTCAAATGTAGGGCAAGGGCTTGTCCCTTGCCGCACGTCATTTTATTTCTTTATGTGTAATTATGAGAAAATTTCATTGGGGAAACTCGATAAAGCCAGACCACGGAATAAGATAAGAGTGATAACTGTAAATATTTAATTGCTCCGATTAATAAAACTGCTCGACGGTCAGCTTTTTTCGCGATCTCTGAAAAAGTCCCTCGGGATGTAATGCCGTCATTCCGGCGGAAACAGCATCCAGTATTTTCAAATGGTTTCTGGACTTCTGCTTTCATCGGAGTAGCCGAAAAGTCCCTTCTGCAGAG
>Ga0129301_1001233_pt1 | contig 12733 bp, 13 predicted proteins | sample ConPoolayeHmetaG_FD_94489 | JGI IMG/M metagenome (GOLD analysis project Ga0129301, IMG submission 94489) | Hot spring microbial mat communities from California, USA to study Microbial Dark Matter (Phase II) - Cone Pool mat layer H metaG ...
CTCCCAGCCGCAACCTTTTGTAGACCTCTTCTGTGGGGAAGCTTTTTCCGACTGCTACGGAAAGGTACCGCCTTCTTTTTTTGTTGGACTTGGGTTAAGAACTCTTTCGCCTCTTCAAGTTTCATGCCTTTTATCGCTGTGCATACTTCTCTTGCTGCCTTGACCGATACTCTCAGCTCTCTTCCGCTTGCCTTGACCGTCGTATCCGGGTCTAGGTCAACTATGGAGTATCCCCATTTTGGCACTCGGCTATCACCAACTTTCATTGAACAGATGCATGGAGGTTAATAAAAATTATCCCGAAAGTTGCGTTTAATGGGCTACTTATAAGTTAGCAGCTCAACTTAGAGGATACTTCAATCCTAGAACCTTCTTTATCGCTTTCAGAATGGGTGCCCCCGTGACAGCGGCTACTAGAACGACTTGAACATCTTCTATATAGGATGCTGCAGCGCCAGTTATAAATGCGCCATACACAACTTCAGGTGACCACCCAAGCACGACGTGAAGACCGCACGGAATTAAGAGGAAGACCCTTACTAGCGCGTCCGTTACTGTCCCTATAAAGGCGATAAGCGGCACTATGAAGACCAAACGTTTCGGCTCCTCATCAATATCCGCAAAGATTTTTGCCGTTGGGTAGATAAGCACAAAAGCGGCAAGAATGTCAAGAATAGTCCAGAAGGGGAGCCACTGCCCATAAGGGTGGACGAAGTACGCTGAGAGCATCACTGCGTAGATGGCAAGAAGGCTTTTCCACCTTCCCTTAGCCAATAAGCCGCATGCCATAACACCCATCGGCTCGGCTATTATCCCGAACATCCAAAGATCCGTGGTCTTTATCGCCCTTGCCGTGACGCTTCCCATAAAGGCTACAAGGAAGCCTATCCATGGTCCGAGAATTATACCCTCAAGCGGTTCAAGATATATGCTCCAGCTCCGCCAGAGATCAATCGAGACTAAGTATAAGGCTGTATGCAGGGCGGCGAAGACCGCTGCGAAAGAGACGATTTTAGAAGTAAACCTCAACCTACATCAAAGGCAAATACATGCGGCATATGGTTAAAACACTTTCGGCTGATAAACCGCCTGGTGTTAAAGGCGCAATTGGAAAAATTTTTGCGGCGCAAAAGATGGTGACCACCGTAGAAGCGGGCCTCTCTGCAGAGGTTATGTCGCGGCGTCGCATCCAAGGTTTTTGCAGTTAATTGCTTTGTAGCCGTGGTTCAAATAATTAGATCTGATCGTGAATGTTAAGATAGATGCTTATCACGCCTTCCCGATTTATCTTAATCTCTCAACTCTAACCTTTTCTCTTTTAGGGCATCTGCAACTTTTTCGGGGCATCGAACTTTAACTTGAAGGGTGAACCTTCCTTTGTCTGAATTACACCAAGTGCGGATTCAGTTGGGAAGAACCTTATCTAGGAATTGTCAAGTTGGTGTGAGATTCAAATTCGCAGTGTACGCTGAAACTGCAACAGCCAAGAGAACTGCGTTCGCTTTTAGGGGTCAATCAATCACTAGGATGTATAACGCGCCAAGTATTTCAACGAATAGACAATTGCGAGTGATACAAAGTATATGGCTGCATATAGAACTACTCCAAATGGGAATCCTGGAAAAGATGTTTCGCAATACTCACATATATGTACGAACGAGGAGATGGTTGCGATTATAAGCATTATGCTGTATGCCCAAGCAAGTGCAACAAGAATAATTAATGGTCTCCTTCTGTGCGATGAATCCATATTTGGCCAGCCTTCTCTCTCTTGACGTCAGCATCTGTATCTCTATTATGCGCTATTTAAAAGTGCGAGAAAGTATCTTCCGAAACAGAGTTCTAGCTAAGCAAATACTGAAGAAATAATATTTGAGATTAGTCAGCGCCTTTCAAGAATCCTCATCTTCAGAGTAAAGATTAAGCTTACAGATGAAATATGAGATTTTTTGTCGCTATTTATTGCGTATACGGCTGATGCATAGGCTTTAAGTACAATTTGTTTCTCCCTTAATCATTAAGGTTAAAGGGTATGAGAGGTGCTTCGCAAGATGGACTGGCCGCTTGGAAACCACCAATCCTCTTAGAGTATGCCATTCAGAGTGGAGGTTGAAAGAGTGGGTAATGAGAAAAAACTTATTCTGGTTGTAGATGACGACACATCGATTTGTAAAATTTTTAAATGGATCTTGGAGGAGCAGGGCTACAGCGTCGATACGGCTGGGACTGGTCATGAAGCTCTGGCAAAGGCTTCGACTAAAGCCTATAACTTGGCTTTACTTGACATTAGACTTCCAGATATGGATGGAACCGAGTTGCTGAGTGAGTTGCATAAGCAAAGACCTAAAATGGTGAAGGTTATGGTGACGGGGCATCCAAGCCTTGAAAATTCGGTTAAATCCTTAAACCTAGGAGCTGACACCTACATCATAAAACCTGTCGCGCCAGAAGCGCTACTGAAAGTTGTTCGAGACAAACTTATGGAGCAGGAAGATGCAGAGCGCACGAGCCAAGAGCAGATTGACGAGTGGATTGCGATGCGCATACAAAAACTTCAAAATGAGCAATAATTTTTTCAAATAAAAAAATTGAATAGAAGGAACAGCGAGCAAACCTTGCATAAAGCAGTAATTTCTTCCAAGAATAGGAAAATCAGGAAAAATTTAACTGAGGATAAAAGCTTATCTCGCCATTTTATCTCCTTCATAATCGACTGCGGTACCATTGAACAGCCAGGATGAGCAATCCCTTCAAAATATGCTTAGAGAATGGTTTTCGAAAGCTGAGAGAGTTGTCGTCGCTGGCGTTGGAAACCCTCAACGCATGGACGACTCAATTGGGATGAAAATAGTCCAAGACTTGCATGGCAAAGTCTCTGAAAAGGTCTTTCTTGTCGAATGTGAAACTGTTCCGGAAAGTTTCATTCAAGAGATAATTGATTTCGACCCGACACATATCCTTGTAATCGACGCTGCGATACTAGGCGTTAACCCTGGCGATGCACGACTCATTGAACATACATTGTTACCGACATACTCCGCATTTTCAACTCATTCGCTTCCATTACGGCTCTTTTGTGATAATCTCACTGAAGCGACAAGGGCTAAGGTGGCGTTGCTGCTTGTCCAACCAAAGAAGACGGATTTCGGTGAAGAATTGACACCTGAAGCCCTGACTTCCGCTCGAAGAATTGTTCAAGCCTTGCTTAGGGTTCTTCCCTAAAAAGGTTGTTTGCAGCATACGGACAAAAATTGTTCCTGCCTTAGTTTAGGATTCTGCAGAGATAATGCGTTTTATTTCACCGTCTTATTCTATCTATCATCTGCCCATCCCCATCTAAAAGTTGCACATCCAGAGCCATCTTTCCAACCTCATGGGTTGCGCAGCTTAGGCACGGGTCTAAAGCCCTGATAACTGCTTCAACTCTGTTGAGTAAGCCATCATCTAACCGCCCTTGCTTGAGGTATTCCTTCGCAACTTGCGTTATAGCTCTGTTGTAGGCGAGGTTATTATGTTCTGTCGCTATGATGAGGTTTGCCCATTTTATCAAACCTTCCTTATCAACCTTGTAATGATGTATCAAAGTTCCTCTCGGAGCCTCCGCCACTCCTATTCCTTCCCTTCTATTTGCTGAAGCCCTTGCCTGCACATCTTCTGAGAATGTCTCAGGGTCTTCAAGGATCTCTTTGACCTTTTCGATACAAAATAGTATCTCAACTAAGCGTGCGTAATGGTATAGGAATGTGCTCTGAACGACTCCGTCTTTCCCGAACCTTTTGTACTCTTTAAATTCTTCGTCTGCAAGCGGTGTGCCGCAGTTTGAGACTATGTTAAGCCTTGCCAAGGGTCCAACTCTATAAATTCCGTCTGGGTATCCTAAAGGCTTGTAGTATGGAAACTTCATGTATGTCCAAGGTTCAACAGCTTCACCTATGTGCTGGCTGTAGTCTCTTGGATCGATACACTCCGCAACTATTCTCCCTTCTGGGTCAACAATCCTTAACATACCATCATAATGTTCTAGTTCTCCATCCGGAGTAACAAGCCCCAAGTAGTAAGTTGGGAAGTTACCGAAGTTCTCTATCTCCTCATTTAAGCCTTCGAGATGTTTCTTAAATGTTAAGATTGTTTCTAACGTGATTTCGAGGGCTTCCGGTACGCCTGAAAGGATCTTTTCAGCCTTCTCTTTATTGAGCGGCTCTTTCACTCCGCCTGGTAAGACCCACTCACTGGAATGGATTCTTTTTCCAGCGAGATTCTTAATTATCTCTTGACCGAACTGTCTAAGTTTAATGCCGTTTCTGGCTATCTGGGGATGGGTCTCCATTAAGCTAAAGATGTTTCTTTCAGAAGGTTCTGAGTCTATTCCTAAGAGAATGTCGGGCGAGGATAAATGAAAGAAGCTTAACGCATGGCTTTGGATAATCTGCCCCATATGCATTAACCTTCGTAGAAGGACAGCGGTTTTGGGTATAGTGACCGCTAAGATTTCGTCACATGCCTTTACGGAGGCTAAAAGGTGGCTGACCGGGCAGATTCCGCAGGTTCTTGAGGTTATGCTCGGCATCTCGTAGAATGGACGGCCTTCACAGAACTTTTCGAACCCTCGGAAGTCTGTGACATGGAATCTTGCCTCTCTGACAGAGCCTTCTTCGTTGAGGTGGATAGTTACTTTCCCATGCCCTTCTATCCTCGTTACTGGGTTTATTACAATCTCAACCATATCTGCATCTGCCCTCCATCTTAGGTGTTCTTCCGGCTAGAAGTTCGGTTAAAATATAGTTTATCAAGTCTGCAGAAGGTGGGCATCCAGGAACATAATAGTCGACCTCAACAACTTCATGTAAGGGTTTAGCATGCTCAATCAGCCTTGGAACTTCCTCATTTGGAACGCAGGGATTTAAATCCGCAATCTCAATATATGCCCTTTGAAGAGTAGACTCTGCGCCGTTCTCAACGGTATTCCTTAAGCCAGTTACGTTTCCATTGACAGCGCAATCGCCTAGTGAAACGAGGATTTTTGTGCGCGCCCTAACTTCTTCTAAAAGATTTAATTGTTCCTCATTTGCCACCGCGCCTTCAACAAGTGTTATATCGACATCTTCGGGGAAAGACTTGATGTCTACAAGGGGGCTGTAGACGAGTTTAACCTTTCCAGCGAGTTCCATAAGCCGTTCATCTTGATCCAAGAATGACATGTGACATCCTGAGCATCCACTAAGCCACACAGTTGCAAGTCTAACCTTCTTTTGTTCGTCCACCTACTTTTGCCTCCTTCTCAAAACGAACTTCGGCAAATCCTTAGCCCTTGTCTCTGAAATCGGCTCGCCCTTTATGTAGATTGCGCCAACGGGGCAGACGGCGGCGCATTTCGTGCATGAGGTGCATGATGATGAGGAACCCCAAGGTTCATCTAAATCGACTATCACTTGCGAGTCTTTTCCTCTCATCTTCAGATCTAATGTATGAACACCCTCAATCTCATCGCATACCCTGATGCATCTGGTGCAGAGTATACATCTGTTCGGGTCGAGAACAAGCCGGTCATGAGACGAATCAATTTTATGCCTTGTCCACTCCCTTCTAAACCTGACGTGGTCAACACCTAATTTCATGGCTAAATCTTGGAGTTCACAGTTCCCATTTGCGATGCAGACTGCGCATATGTGAGTTCTTTCTGAAAGGAAGAGTTCAATAAGCATCTTTCGATATTTTTTCAGTTTATCCGAGTCTGTTACGATCTCCATTCCATTATAGATTGGCGTTGTGCATGCTGGGAAGAGCTTAGAGGAGCCTTTAACCTCAACGATGCATAGGCGACAACCTCCAGAATTTGATAAGCCTTCAAGATGACACAGCGTTGGTATGTGGACTCCATTTCTCACCGCAACTTCTAATATTGTCTCGCCTTCTAAACCGGTGACTTCCATCCCGTCTATCTTTAACTTGACCATACCGACATTCATATCTTCTCTTTCCTCTACCTGTTCTTGAAGCATCTTCCAGCAGGACAACTCTTATCGATGATGTGCATAACATACTCATTTCTGAAGTAACGTAGGGTTGTCAGAACGGGGTTCGGTGCCGTTTGACCGAGACCACAGAGACTTGTATCCTTAATCATGTTACACAGCTCTTCCAAAACGACCAGATCCCTCATTTCACCTTCCCCACCCACAATCTTGTCGAATATCCCTTTAACCTTCATGAGCCCAGTTCTGCATGGGACACATTTACCGCAAGATTCATCTACGCAGAACTCAACGAAGAACCTTGCAGTGTCAACCATGCATGTTTGGTCGTCCATCACGACGATTCCTCCCGAACCCATGATTGCTCCAGCCTTCGTCAAAGACTCATAGTCTATTGGCAGCGATAACATCTCTTCTGGTAAGCATCCGCCTGAGGGTCCGCCTACTTGAACAGCCTTGAATTTTCTTCCTTGCGGAACTCCTCCGCCGATGTCAAAAACAACTTCCTTTAACGTAATCCCCATTGGAACTTCGATTAGTCCTGGATTGTTAACCTTGCCCGTGAGTGAGAAACACTTTGTTCCGCTGCATCCAGGGGAGCCTATCTTCGAAAACCATGCCCCGCCATTCGTTATGATTAAGGGGATGTTTGCTAAGGTCTCAACGTTCTGGATAAGTGTCGGCTTCTTCCATAATCCAGATGTGGCAGGGTATGGTGGACGCGGTGTAGGTGTGGCTCGTCTCCCTTCTATTGAAGCAAGTATAGCTGTCTCTTCACCAGCTACGAAGGCACCTGCCCCCAACCTTAGGTCAAGGTCAAAATTTAGAGAAGACTCAAGGATGTTTCCGCCAATGAGTCCAAGCGACCTCGCCTGTTCTATAGCCTTCCGTAGGGTCTGAATAGCCAAGGGATACTCAGCTCTGATGTATATGTAGCCTTGCTCTGCACCGACGGCGTAGGCAGCTATAAGCATACCTTCAATGATGGCGTGAGGGTCTGCCTCTGCAAGTGTTCGATTTGCGAAGACACCTGGATCTCCCTCATCAAGGTTGGCTACCACATACTTCGGTCTGCCCGGAGCGATCGCGACGAATCTCCACTTTTGCCCTGTTGGAAAACCCGCTCCTCCTCTTCCCCTTAAACCGCTTGCTGAGACCTCGTCAATCACCTCTTTCTGGCTCATACTGGTTAAGCATTTTATAAGCGCCGAGTATCCTCCAACGGCTATGTACTCCTCAATTCTGAAGGGGTCTATCTTTCCAGCATTCCTCATTACGCTCTTAAGCTGTTTCTTAAAGAAGACTTCATTAACGTAAAGCATTTCCTTAACAGGTTTCCCTTCGACTATATGACTCTTCACTATCTTCCGTGCATCTTCTGGTTTAACATTTTGATAAAGATATTCTCCTGGTTCTAAGATGACGGCTGGACCGACATTACACGTGCCGACACAACCTGTCCTCGAAACCTGACACTCGCTCTCCATTCCGAACTCTTTCACAGCATCTTCGAATGCCTTCATCACTTTCATTGCGCCGAGTGGCAGACAGCCAGTTGAACAGCATACGTTTATACGGTGCTTGTACGATTCCCTTCTCTGCCTTTCCCTCTCAGCAATCTTTAAGATTTCTTCCAGTTTCATCCGCTCAACCTCCCAGTCGAGACCTAATCTTTTCCAATACTGCTTCCTTCGTCGCTTTACCGATATGCTCATCGTCAACTATTACGTTTGGAGCCATTGCACAGGCACCTATGCAACGGGTGATAAAGAGGGAGAGTCTTCCATCGGTGGTTGTCTCGCCTCTTTTAACATTGAATTCATGTTCAACCGCTGATACGATCTCTTCAACGCCCCTAACGAAGCATGCAGTTCCGTAACAGAAAGTAACTGTATGCGTTCCCGGCTTCTTTAGCTTGAAAAAATTGTAGAAGGTTGCAACCCCGTAAACATGGCTTGGCGGAAGGTTCAATTTGTTCGAGATGTAAATGAGTAGGTCTCTGTCAAGAAATCCAAAAATCTCTTGGGCGCTGTGAAGTATCTCTAGAAGCGAATCTCTTCTGTACTGGTGCTTCGACATAAACTGCTCAAGTAATGAGATGCGCCTGTTTGCCCCCATATAGTCCCAGTAGACCTCCCATCGGGCAGTTGTCAATAGCGAATGAGAAGGCAATATTTAAGAATTGCCATAAAGACAAGGGCAGTTATGAACTAGTAACTGCCGACCGATAGAAATTTTTCCCCATTCTTAGATGAAAAATATTCTAAACCTTTTCTCAGAGGAAAATTCTTAAGTAAGAACCTACCCGATAAATAATAGTGTTAAGTGGGCCCGTAGCTCAGCACGGTTAGAGCGACAGGCTCATATTCTATGCCTAGAGGAGAGACCTGTTGGTCCCCGGTTCAAATCCGGGCGGGCCCACCACTGAAAATAGTTTGAAGTTCTTGCGTTGGTCATCTCTTTACTTTGAAGAAAATGTTGTATTTTCCCTTAATAGTTATGAGAATTATGCATAATATTGAACTCAAATTCTTCCTCAAGTTATGCAGACAGGTTATTCCCAAGACCAGAGGGCAGATTATTAAGTTTAACATGAGAGTGGGTTGAACATATTCAATGGGCTCGCAAAACTATGATTCCAAGCAGGCTTAACACATTGACTGTGTAAAGGACAAGTAGAATTAAGCCTTCTCGACCTCCCATCTTTCCATTTTCTATAAAGAACCATAAAAGGAGATTTGATATGACACTAAAGAGAATCAAATCTGAGAGAACGAGGAGATTTACCTCAAAGGGTGTGAAAACTAGTAGCAGACCCAAGATAATGGTAGAATTAAAGAAACAACTTCCTGTGATGCCACCCAACGTTATTTCAAAGTGCCCCTTATAAGCCGCCTTCACATGAACATTGAGTTCTGGCAAACTAGTTCCGAAGGCAACTAATGTAGCAGCAACAATAGAAGATGGAATCCCCATGTAGGTTGCAATATCAATGGTTGACTCAATTGTTAGCCTTGCACCGATAAGTAGACCTGCCATCCCAGCTAGGAAAAGCATCAGTTCCTTTTTTATTTTTTTATCCTTGAAGTTTCCAGATGCGTTGTCTTCTTTTTCCTTGCCTTTTCGTATTAATGTGTAAGAGTATCCCAAGAACATGCATAACAAAATCACACCAATGATTTGGCTTATATATTGCAGATATAGAAGAGAGATAAGGGTTATCGAAATAAGCATTAATCCCGTTGTAAACTCTTTCTTCTCTTTTTCTTCTATAGTTATCTTTCTCCTATAAGGACGAATGACAGTTGCAACTATGATGCTGGCGCCGACGATGAGAGCAATATTGGTTATGTTAGAGCCAAGAATATCCCCGAGCGAAACATCCATTGTCCCAAGGATTATAGAATTGACGGCAACAGATAATTCGGCTGACGATGTTGAGAAGGCCACTAAGAAAAAACTTAAGACGGATTTTCTTAGCCTTCGCTTCTCAGATATGGCGACTATGCTTGATATAACCATGCTACTCGCACCACTAAGCAAAGCCAACCCAATCGCAAGCAATAGGGGAGGCAGCCAAAACACTTGAATCACTCTTTTCCTCTTTATTAATGACAGAAGACTTAATTTATTTATCATTTATATTCTTTTAGATACGTATCTTAGACTAACTGAAGCCAACAGGCAACTAACCATAAATTCGTTTTCCATTTTTTTACTTCCAAGAGTAAAGATTGTTAAGCAATATCTTTATCAGGAGCATCGGCAGAAACGGCAAGAAAAGAGATGCTCCAGCTACGCTAAATATGTTTCCAAAGTTTGAACTTACACGCAATTGACTATTTCTCTCGTCTTAAGGTCTCCAGGGTTAAGCGTAAAAACGGTGACGTCATGTCCAAGTTTACTGTATTCCCTTGTGATGTATTCGGCGTAGGTACCCTAAACCGCCCACCAACGTTGGCGGATACTCCCATGTAAAGACCCCCTATTCTCAAGCTAACCCCTCATAACATTTTAGTTGCGACGTTATAATTTCTGTTTTTCCCAGAAATCATGGAGTTCTCGAATGGTATGTATTTCGATGAGGTTGCTTGCGTGTCTCTGGAAGGTTCTGAAGGCAGCTGTAAAAAGGACGACGTCCTCATCCCTAACAACTCCCTTGGATAGTAAGGCACGGCTCACTGCAAGAATACTGTCTCCCTCATGCTCGATTTGGAAGGGTTGAACGCCGTAAACAAGATCTAACTGATTCCTCACCATAGGGCTTATCGTCACGGCGATGACTGGCTGCCTCAGTCTGAACCTTGCTATCATGCGGGCCGTGTAACCTGTCCTCGTGATTGTTACCACCTTGTTTAGGGGCATGGCTTTTGCAATGGCATTCACAGACCAGCTTATGACGCTTGAGATGTTCCGAAACTCCTCCCCTGTTACTTTGCTGATAACGGCGGGTTCTATCTGCTCCGCAATCTTTGTCATTGTTGATACTGCTTCGACAGGATATTTTCCTACCGCTGTCTCACCTGAGAGCATCACGACATCAGTGCCATCAAGGATAGCGTTAGCCACATCACTCACCTCGGCTCTCGTCGGTGTAGGATTCTCCCGCATAGACTCGAGCATCTCTGTAGCCGTAATAACCATTTTTCCCTCCTGATTGCATGAAGCAATCATTTGCTTCTGCAGTAAAGGAACACTTTCTCGGAATAGCTCAATCCCAAGGTCTCCTCGTGCAATCATGATGCCATCAGCTGCATCGAGGATGCCTCGAAAGTTTTTCACACCCTCTGCGTTCTCAATTTTGGCGATTATTCCCGCCTCGCTCTTTCCCACCCTCTGCCTGAGTTGGTTGATATCTTCGACGGTTCGCACGAAGGATAGACTTAGGAATTCAACTCTATGTTTCCGGGCGAACTCTATGAGTTTCAGATCCTTCTCCGAGAGAGTGGGAGAGGGAAAGATTTTGCCGGGGAAGTTGACACCCTTGCCATCTTCTAGAATGCCTTCATTGAGGGCTTGAAGTTGAATCTGCATCTCTCCTGCCTCTGTAACCTTAGTCTGCACCTTACCATCGTCAAAGAGGACACTATCACCAATCTCGAGCCAACTGTAAATATCCCAGCTGAAGGACAGGTCAGCATCGGCGCCAAAGATGATACTATCTCCCCTCTTGACAGCCAGCTTTTTCTTCGCTCTGAGTCGAACTTCTGGACCTTTGAGGTCTAAGAGTATTGGAATCTCGCCGATTCTACGAACATTACGGACAATCTCCTCGTACTGCGTTTGATCACCGAAGGCCGTGTTTATCCTTACTCCGTTCATTCCAGCCTCATACATCTTAGCCAGAATGTTTGGCGAAGTACTCGCGGGCCCAACAGTGCAGAGAATCTTAGTCTTCTTAATCTCTCGCCTCAACTCAACATCAACTACTTATACGCATAATAATCAGCTTACCTCCTATCAATTTTTCGAAGTTTAACCCAAAACCACTAATCAAAAGTGCAAGAATGAGAATACGCTTTCCGAGGTACCTCAAAGCAGAGCTTCACACATAAAAGAAAATTGTGCTCCTAGAAAGAATGACCGTTATACAAAATGATGCTCTTGTTACGTTGTCTTCTATTGTGAAGTAATGGTTTTGTCAGAATAATAGGCCAACAGCTTGTCTTCCTTATGTGTCTCATTTCAAAATGAGCAGAATATATCTCTAAAAGTGAGTAAGCCGTACAGGAATCCTTTTGAATCAACTACTGAAAGACATTCAACAACAAAGTCAACCATTTTCTTCACAGCTTCTTCTATCATGCTGCCAAGGGAAACAGTAATTAGATTTTTGGTCATAACTCTGCTGACTTTTACGTCAGCCGTGGTCAGCTTTTTCATTATGAAAACCACTTTTAAGAGCGCATGAAAATATTTAAACGCGTATGAAATGCCATTTGACATACGTGATGTTTTAGCGTAAACAGATACTCTTATAAGCAGGTAAGCGCATAATATATTATGCAGGTAAGCAAATTAAGGTGAAACAAATGATAACAAAAATGAAGGGAATACTTGGTATATGGCAATTTGCTTATTGGAAAAACATCTAGCACGTGCGAATCGTGTCAAAAACAATTAAAATTTAGTGATTTGAAATGGGCCGTATATGTGTGGATATCCCAGATGAACTAGAAAAGAAGCTTAGGCTGAAAACTATTGAAAGGTTTGGCGGAAAAAAGGGAGACTTGTCTAGAGCCGTTGAAGAAGCCATAAAACAATGGCTTACCAAAGAAAAATGAGCGATGAAGAGTGAAAGTTGTTGGTAGATTCTAAGAGGCGCCGCGAGCATAAGGAGGCGAAGCAAAGAAAAAGGAAGTTCAAGAGAAGGAAAAAAAAGCAGCTGACCAACGACACCTCCCACTGCTAGATGAATTCATAACTATTGAAAAAATCCTTTTACAACCATGCATAAAATCCCTACTTTCTGTTAAGAGACAACTAACAGAACTTCCAGATTGTTCTGAAAGAATTTTTACGTGTATTTGGCAATTTTGTGTTGCATTAATGTTTTTGTCACCAAAAACATAAGTGTTTTATATCATGTTTCAGTTTGTCAATAGGGATGGGCATGTGCTTTGTTGCTGGTAGCCGTATGAAGTCACCTTGGCTTTTTCATTTGAATACTGGTTCATGTGCTGGTTGCGATATTGAGATTGTGGCAGCTTTGACTCCTCGCTATGATGTTGAACGCTTGGGATGCGTTCTTGTTGGTTCCC
>Ga0129301_1001235_pt1 | contig 12723 bp, 11 predicted proteins | sample ConPoolayeHmetaG_FD_94489 | JGI IMG/M metagenome (GOLD analysis project Ga0129301, IMG submission 94489) | Hot spring microbial mat communities from California, USA to study Microbial Dark Matter (Phase II) - Cone Pool mat layer H metaG ...
ATCCAACACCCAAAAAAGAATTTTGTTTAATTAATTGGAAAGCAATCTTGTTCAACTCCAGTCTTTGGAAAAAAGATTCTTCGCTAAAAATTGGAACTTTAATTAAATAAAATATTAAAATAGTAATTATTCCTCCGTAAATTAAATCCTTTAAACATTTGTTAATTTTTAAATTTTTCAAGGCTCCTAAAGCCAATAATAACCCCACCAGCCAAACCGCCTGAGAAAAAGAAATAAAGATTGTAAAGACAGAAGTTAAAAGGTAAAAAACAAAAAGTAATTTATTTTTTCGATAAACAAAAGGAGCGGAAAGAATAAAAGCTACCAAAACAAAGCCAGCCAAAACATTTGGGTGGGGAAAAGTGGCGTATGGCCGAAGAAAAAGGCGACCAAAAAAATCTCCTTTGGCAATTCCTGGAGTAGCTAAATTAAATGTCCGCTCTCCTAACCACCAAAAAATTCCTCCCAAAGAAGATTGTTTTATAAATTGGGCCATTGCTAACAAAGAGGAGTAAATTACTGTCCAAAATAATCCGTAATTCGTAATCCGTAATTCGTAATTATTTTTTGCTATATAAAGCCCAAGAAGGGAAAACTCAATAATCTTCACTAATTTATAAATCGCCGCCCCCTGATTTTGGGCAAAAAAACAATTAGCTAACAAAAAAACAAAAACAGCTGCAAGAAAAAAAACAGATTTTGAAGTTTGTCCGTTGGCTGGCGGATTGAACTTTGAATTTTGGATTTTTAACTTTATTTTGGATTTTGGATTTTGAAATTTGGATTTTTCTAACATCCATATTCCCAAAATCAAAAATACTAAAACATCAGTTAAATAAATCGTTGGCGAAAGATAGTCTACTTTTAAACCCATCACATAACTCCACTGCGGCCAAAAATGCCTCCCAAGCTGAAGGGGAAGAAAAAAAACTAAAAGTAAAAAAAGTTTTTGATGAAGTTTCATTTCTTTGGTTTAATAACCACTCTTCTTTCTTTTCCCTCTCCTCGAGATTCGGTTTCCACTTCAGAATCTCCACTTAAAGTCAAATGAACTATTCTTCTTTCTTCTGAAGACATTGGCGGCAACTCTTGTTGTTGACCGGAAAATTTTACTTTTTGGGCAGCTGAAAAGGCCATTCTTTTTAAGGCTTCTTCTCTTTTTTGGCGATAGCCATCTACGTCAAGAATAATTTTTGGCCACTCGCCCAAACGGCGGTAAACAATTAAAGATAAAATTCGCTTAAGGGCAGATAGGGTCCGACCATGATAACCAATTAAAGTTCCCGGCGTAGGCGTTTCTATGCTTACAAAAACTGCTTCCTGTTTTTCTTCCAATTTAAAATTTGCCTCTATTCCCAAACTGCCTAAAATTTCCCCCAAAACTTCCTCAACTGATTTAAGCTTTTTTTCCTCCATTGATAAAAAGCCCTTTGTTTACAAAATGTTGCTGAATAACAGTAAATATAGAAAAAACCAACCAATATAAAACCAAGCCCGAAGGAAAGGAAAAACCAATTAAAATTGTCATTAAGGGAAATAAATAAAGCATTTGGGTTTGCATTGTCGCGGCTAAATCATCTTGAGTACTGGGAGTTTTTTTTGCTTCTTTTTGAGCAACCTTAACTGCCGGTTTCATCATTTTTGAAGAAAGAAATTGAACTAAAGCCGCGGTTAAAAGAAAAAAGCCAGGAAGAGGAAGGGTAAAACCAGAAAAACGAAAAACATCTGGCCTTGCTAAGTCTAAATAAAAAAAGCGCGTATTAATTACTGCTTCTGGAGGCAATCTTAAAAAGGGATATAAAACCTCGTTTAATTTAGCAATTATATCCCCGTCTGGTTGTAAAACTTTGGCAAAAACCTGATATAAAGCAATTAAAATTATAAGCTGGATAATTTGAGGCAAACAACCAGCAGCAGGATTGATTTTGTATTTTTTGTAAATTTCCAATTGAGCTTGGGTAAATTTTTGTTTGTCTCCAGCATATTTCTTTTTTAATCTTTCCAACTCAGGGACAATCTCTTTAAGTTTACTGGCTGCTTTTAAAGAGGGCAAAGTGAGAGGAATTAAAAGAAAACGAATTAAAATTGTTAAAACAATAATTGCCCAACCAAGATTACCAAAAATCTTATAGAAAAAAATTAGACCATTGAGTAATGGTTGATAAAGTAAAGAGTAAAACATTTATTTTACTGGGTCATAACCCCCTCTACTCCAAGGATGACACCTAATTGTTCTTTTTAATCCTAAAATCCCTCCTCGCATTATACCATACTTTAAAATTGCTTGATAAGTATATTCTGAGCAGCTGGGATTAAACCGGCAAGCAGAATCTGATAAAAATAAAAATCTTAAAATCACCGACCGGTAAAACCAAGATTTTTGATAAAGTTTAATTAACCACAGAACTAAATTTTTCATTTAAATAAATTTCCTTCTTTAAAAATCACTTCTACCTCGTTTTTAATCTCGGTAAAATTTTTTTCCAGAATTTCTTTTTTAACCAAAAAAACACCTTTAATACCAGGTTTAATTTGGGGTAAAAAACTCCTTACTGATTCGGATAGTAACCTTTTAATTCTATTTCTTTTTGTCGCTCTTTTGTCGATTTTTTTAGAAACAATAAAAGCAAAGGCAGGTGGACAAAAATCAACGGCTGACTTTTGAAAAAGAAAATCAAAAAGTTTTCCTTTCAGTACCTTTCCTTTTCTTTTAATCTCAGAGAAATCCTTTTTTAAATCTAAACGATTGTTTTTAGACAACATCTAAACAGCCAGCTACTTTCTTCTTTTCAGCCTCCGCCTTTTTATAACCTTTCGGCCTTTGGTCGTTTTCATTCTTACCCGAAAACCATGCTTTTTTATTCTTTTTATTTTTTTTGGCTGCCAGGTTCTTTTAGGCATATTTAAATCTTATCAAAGAAATTTTGATTAGTCAAAACCTCCTTGACAAATTGTGGATAAGTTGGTAGATTTAAATTGCCTGCCTCATTATTTTTCTCCCATGAATAAAGAAAAAATTTGGCAAACAGTTTTAGAAAACTTAAAAGTCACTCTTTCTCCAGCTAGTTTTAATACTTGGTTTACGAAAACTTTTATTGTAGAAATTAAGTTTCTCACCGACGAGCGTCAAATTGTTGAAATTGGCTGTCCAAACCCTTTTGTCAGTCAAACAGTAGAAAATCGCTATTATGGACTAATAAAAGATACCCTTGACCAAACTACCGGAAAGAAAAACGATTTGGTTTTTGTTGTTAAACAAGCTCCCCAAAATTTAACAATAAAAAAACCTTCTTTTCAGCCTTTATTTGAAAAATCAGAGGAAAAACCAGAGGTAGCAGAAGCGATAAGTCAGGCAGGACTAAGAGCTGATTTTAATTTTGACAACTTTGCCGTTTCTTCGACTAATCAAATGGCTTATGCTGCTACCCAAGCAGTAGTTAAATCTCCAGGAAAAGCCTACAATCCTTTGTTTTTATATGGAGGGGTAGGAGTAGGAAAAACCCACCTTATGCAGGCAATAGGCAATGCTATTTTAGTTAAAAACCCACGAACAAAATTAGTTTATTGTACTGGTGAAGAATTTACCAATGAAATTGTTGAGGCAATCAGAAAAAAAACTACTAATGAATTTAAAAAAAAATATCGGACAGTTAAAGTTTTGCTCGTGGACGATATTCAATTTATTGCCGGTAGGGAAAAAGTCCAAGAGGAATTTTTTCATACTTTTAACGCCATTTGGAAGGTTTCTGGACAAATAGTTTTAACCTCCGACCAACCTCCTTCAGAAATTAAAAAACTTGAAGATAGACTTCGCTCCCGATTTGAGGGAGGTTTAATTGTCGATATCCAACCACCAGACTTTGAATTAAGAACAGCAATTTTACTAATTAAAGCCCAACAGCGGGGAATTAATCTTCCTATAGATTTGGCGAAACTTATTGCCGGAAATATTACTTCTACGCGAGCATTAGAGGGTTTTTTGGTAAAAATTATCAATGAAACCCAGGTAAAAAATGTTCCTTTAAGTACCGAGCTAATAACCGCCCTTTTAGGAACAACAAATGGCAATGAAGGGTATCGTCGGTTGGTAAAACCCAAAGAAATAATTTCTACCGTTGCCTCCCATTTTAACTTAAAAGTTTCCGAACTTTTAGGAACAAGAAGATTAAAAAAGATTGTTTTGGCCAGACAAATTTCTATGTATCTTTTACGAAACGATTTAAAAATTCCCTTAATGGAAGTTGGTCACCTTTTAGGGGGAAAAGACCACACCACGATTATTCACGGTGTGGAAAAAATTACCAAGCTTCTTCCTCAGTCTGAGGATCTTCGTGTGGATATTGCTGGAATAAGAAAAAAACTTTACGGATAGTTATTCACTTTTCCACACCGACGGACGTCGGTGTTAACAATTTTTTACACACAAACAAAATCCGAAATTAAAAGCCAAAAATTAAAATTTATTCACCTATCCACAATAACTACTATTACTACTAATTTGATATAGCTAAAAGTTTTACTTCTTGCGCAAAAAATTTATTAATGTTATCATTTAAATAAATGAAAGTTTTAACTCTTCAAGAAAACTTAAATAAAGGACTTTCTTTAGTAAGTCGTATAGTTACTTCTAAAGCTCAACTTCCGGTTTTAAGTAATGTTTTAATTGCTACTGATAGGGGAAGATTAAAACTCTCGGCAACAAATTTAGAGACAGGTATAAACTATTGGTTGGGAGCAAAAATTGAGAAAGAAGGAGCAATTTCTATTTCGGCTAAAACCCTCACCGAGTTTATTTCTCTTCTTCCTCCAGAAAAGGTTGAATTGGAGATTAAAGATAGTACTCTTAAAATTACTTCTGGGCTCTATTCAGCTAATTTGGTTGGCTTGCCATCTTCGGAATTCCCAGTTGTTCCTACTTTAAAAGAGGAAAAGACTTTTTCTTTTTCTTCTGAAGAGCTTTTAAAGGGAATTTCCCAAACAACTTTTGCTGCCAGTCAAGATGAGGGAAGACCAGTTTTAACCGGAGTGCTTTTTCAAATTGAAGACGAGGAATTAATTTTAGTAGCTACCGATGGTTACCGCCTTTCTTTTAAAAAAATGAAGGCAAATAAAAGTCTTAAAGAAGTTAAAGAATTTAAAAAAGGATTAATTATTCCTGCTAGAGTTTTATCTGAAGTGGGAAAAATTATTAGTAGTTCTCAGCAAAAAGAGGAAGTTGGAATAGCGATTACCTCTTCTTCTAATCAAATAATTTTTGTTACTCCTGAGGCAGAAATTGTTTCCCGGTTAATTGAAGGTAGTTTTCCTGAGTTTGAAAAAATTATCCCACCCAGCGAAGAAACGAAAGTTATTTTAGAAAAAGAAGAATTTTTAAGAGCAGTGAGAATTGCTTCTATTTTTGCTCGTGAGTCGGCAAATATAGTAAAGTTTAAAATTCAAAATTCAAAGTTCAAGGTTAGTGCTAATGCACCTCAAGTGGGTGATAATTTGGTGGAGTTGGAGGCAAAACAAGAAGGAGAGGATAATTCCATCGCTTTTAATTCCCGCTACTTATTAGATTTTCTTAATTCTGTAGAAGCCCAACAGATTTCTTTTGAGATGACTACTTCTTTAAAACCAGGGGTTTTTAAACCGATTAATGATTCTTCTTATCTTCACATTATTATGCCAGTTAGGGTCCAGGAGTAAAAATTAAGGAGAAATTCCTTGGCGAGGAGAACCCCAAGAAATATCAAGGTCTTCAAGTTTTTCAATTCCTTGAGAATAAAACCATTCTTCAATCTCTTTTTTATATTTTTCAAAAGGTGTACCGAAAATTAAAACAAAAAATTTATCAATTTTCGGAAGATATTCAATTGTGTAGTTTTGAGTAGTAATAGGTAGAAGATTGATAATTTTCTCTTTAGGAGTTACTTTAATATCGATAGTCGGAGAAGGTAAAAAGAAAATTGGGGTAGCAGTGGGAGTTAAAGTTAGGATTGGTGTCGGATTTATAGTTGGCGCTGGCAGAGAAGTTTGTTTTTGAGATTTTACTAAAAAAAATTTCCAAAATACAAGAATTCCCAATAAGAAGGCTAAGAAAATAATAATAATGATAACGTTTCTGTTAATATTTGTCTTCATATTGTTGATAAAGATACCATACGTTACTACAATAATCATAACCACAGGCTTTACTGCAGGAGTCATTTGGGTTTGGATTTAGTTTACAACCAGCGACTCCACAGGAACCACAATAACGATAGGCAACATAACGGACAGTTTCTTCGTTCCAAGGACCGCAATTAGTTTGAGGTGTTTTACTGTTTGCATTTGCTCTAATTTTTTTGGCAGCAGCAATTAAAGACAAATCTAATCGACAGCGATCTTCAGGCGTATATTCTGGCATATAAGCTTTCCAGGTGTTTTCCTCAAATTGCATTGGACCCATTACTGTTGTTCCTGAGCATAAACCAGTTGCGGCACAGGTGTCGTAACAATAACCTTTCTTTTTTTCTGCTTCAGTTGCTGTCTCCCACCATTTTGGTTGGGAAAATCTTTCAATTTCTTCACAGGTCCAACTCCAAACTCCTGAAGCCTCCATTCTTGAAATTGCCATAAGAATTGCAGGTGGGATACAATGATCTTGGGCAATGTTTGTTATTAATGTAATTAAGTCAACGCATTTTGAACTAATTACTGAAGGAGGAAGAGCACCCACATAACGAGACGGTTTTTTTTGTTGGAAAAAAGCGCTTCCAGCAACAACGGCGGTAAAAAGAGAAATTGCTGTAGTTGCTCCTATACTTCCTAAGACTCCAGTTGTTAGCAAGCCTGAAGGGAGAGAGATTGAAGGTAGCAAAGAAAGAAGATTACTTAATTTAGTAGCCGCGCCAATTAGCAAACTGCTTGTTTTTCCTATTAAACCGGCAAGAAAAGCACCTCCTTTAGCTAAAAGCCCGAAACCGGCAGTAATTATTCCAATGACAGTAAGAAGAAGACTTAAAAAATGGACCATGGGTATTAAAATTGGTAGACTAATCATGATAACTCCTGCGGCAATTGCCGATTCTGGTTTTTCTTTGAATTTTCTTATAAGGAACTTTAATCCTCCCCAAATAATATCCTTAATGAATGAAAGGACAAGGAGAATTTTAGAGATTACAGGTTCGGGAATAGCAGCAAGGGCACCTTTAACTGCTACCCAGCTGACTAATTTTTTAACTCCTTCCTTGATTCCTTTTTTAGCAAGATAAGACGTTAACTTTAAAGAAAGGTTTTTAATCGTTTTTCCTAAGGCTTTTTTTCCAAACCAAATTAAAACTGGTTGGATTAATTTTTGATAAGCAACGGTTTTAAGGGTGGCAAGGGTTTGAAATTTACCGAAGGTAATCAGGCGAATTATTTTGTCTGACAAAACAAAGCGAATAACTTTTCTTCCTGAAGGGGTTGGTATCCATTGATGGGTGCGAAGAAAAGAACCTAAGCGATTTAAACTTTCTCGCAAATTCCAAGCGTATCCTTTTTGTTGATGCCAGACAGGTTGAGGAGAAAGCTTGGGAAGCAGCAGTCCTGTTTGTGGTTCTTGGATTTGCCGGCTGCTGGTTTTTTTGGAAAATTCGTGGTAGTGGCGAAGTAGGGAAGATAGAAGTCTATGGAAAGACTCAAAGTTGCTTAGGTCTTTTTGAAGATTTTCAAGTTGGGTAATTTTTGGATGGCTGGTTGGTAAACCAGCTTTTTGGAAAGCCTCAATACTTTTTTGAACATCTTCACTGGTTAATCCTTCAAGAATAGCTAATTTAAGGAGAGGCAAGGCTTTTTCCTGTTCTTGAAATCTGCCCAGTTCTTTACGCAGTTCTAATATTTTTTCCTTAGGGCCTTCTAATTCCTCAAGTCTTTGGATTTTTGCTTGAAGATCATTTATCTTTTCTGGAAGAGCCCTTTCTGTTATTTTTACTGTCCATTGGAGAGGTTTGATTACTGGAGAAAAAACTATTTTTTTAACGGCACTTACTGCTGTTGGTGGATAAAGAAGGGTAAAAACAGGCTTAAAAGCTACTCCTTGGTTTTCAGAGGCAATTTTAGTAGCTACTGAAGGAGGAATTTCTTCGGAAATAGCGGGTGAAGAAGGAGGGGGAGTTGGGATAGTTCGGGGGATAGCGGCTAATTTTGCGGCTAAAGGTTGGCTTCTTTTCGTCAGGTCTTTGATTTTTTCTGGTGGCAGTCGGATTTCCGAAGGAAGAACCTTTTCCATTACCTTTTGAAGAATGGCTTGGTATTCCTCAAGAGAAACTGATTTTTCAAAAGCTTGAGGATGAGCTATCTGAGGAAGTTCTTTTACTATTTCTTTAGTTGCCTGAAGAGCATCACTTCTCGCTTCCCAAGGATAAAGTCTAGTCTCTCTTGCTAAAAAATCCCTTATCATCTCATAAAAATCCCAATAAGGGGTTTCTTCTTTAATTCTTGTTTCTTCCTCGACTAAGTGAGCTTCGTATATTGCCTTTATTTCTTCTAAATTTGGAGGAATGTTTTCCACTGGAACTTCTTGTGGGTTGATTAAAAGTCTTTCGAGTATTTCAATAATGATTGGAAGGGATTGAGGGTCTGCTAAATCAAGATCTGGGGGACAGTATTGTTGGAGAAAGAAAACTATATCCTGTGGCCATTTTCCATGAGGAAATTTTTTAACAGTATCCAGAGCCAATCTTAAGAACTCTTTAGTAAGCCCCTTTTCTTCCATGGTTTAATAATATCACACTCCTTGAAGGTTTTCTTTTTGAGAAAAAATCTTTTTTTGTTGTTCTTGAATTTGGGCTAAAAGCTCTTCCGGTTTGGTGGTAATTAATTGATGTTCTTCAGGAGAAGCAATCACCTTCATTGCTACATGATTTGCTCCGGCAAAAAATAGTCCTTCGCCAACATCAGCGGATAGAAGTAAATGTTTTTCACCTTCGGAAAGATAAAAAACTTTAGCAACCTTGTCAATTGATGAAGGAGACTGTTTCATTAAGATTTTAACTGAGGAGTTATTAATAATTGCTTGTCCTAATTCGGTTGCTAAAAAGTCTTCTACGTCTTGAGTGATAGTAGTTAGCCCTAAAAAATATTTCCTTGCTCTTTTAGCTACTGAATTTAAAAATAAAGCAGAGTCTGGATATTTCATTAAGTGCCAGGCTTCGTCTACAATTAAAATTCGTCGCTTCATTTCTCTTTTTATTTTTGTCCAGACATAGTCTAAAATAACAAACATAGCAATTGGTCTTAAAGACTCTTCAAGTTCTCTAATAGAAAAGACAGTAAAAGGGTTTTTAATATCGACATTTGAATGCTGGTCAAATATACCAATGAAACTGCCGCGGACAAATTTTTCTAAACGGGCAGCTAAGGAAATTGCCTCCGGTTGCTCCATTCCGATTAGGGTTTTATAAAGATCTTCCATTAAAGGAGGTTCGTTTTTTTGAGTAGCAGGGTCAGGAGTAATGCCTTTCATTCTATAAGCTTGGATTAAAGCACGGTCTAAAATTGAAATCTCAATAGGGTTAAGTTCGCCCATGATAATTTTAAAAAGAGAGTGTAAGGACAGAATTTTCATTTGTAAGTTATCTTCTCCTTCTTCGTAAACAGTTGATAAATCAAAAGGGTTAATTTTAGTAGGAGAGCTAAAGCCAAAGGAAATATATTCTCCACCTACTGTTTTTGTTAGGTTCTTATATTCTGCTTCAGGGTCAATAATGATGATTTCTGTTCCAAACATTAAGGAACGTAAAGCCTCAAGTTTGACTAAATATGACTTTCCACTACCTGATTTTCCAAAAACAACAGAATTGGCATTTTCCAAAGTAAAGCGATCAAAAATAATTAAAGAACCGTTGTGCTCATTAAGTCCATACATAATTCCTTCATTTGCCGTTAATTCTGAGGTGGTAAAAGGAAATGTGGTTGCTAAAGAAGTAGTATCCATATTTCTGGTAATCATTAATTTATCAATGCAAGTGGGAATAGTAGTTTTGAAGCCTTCTTCCATTTGAAGAGTAGCATGTTTGGAAATAATTAATAACGAACCCAAGGTAGCTGTTACCTGCTTTGAAATTTGGTTTAATTCTTCCAGGGAGTCAGCAGGAATGGTGATATAAAGACCAAATTGGTAAAATCTTTCAGCTCCTTTTACTAATTCTTCCTGAAGTTGGCGGGCATCCTCAAGTTTAGCCACAGTTGCTGGGTCTGGAAGTCGACCTTTTTCGGCAGTGATTTGAAGTTCTGCCTCCATTTCGGTGATTTTCCGTCTTAATTCATCTAAAATACCCTTGCTTTCTACAGGATAGATATACATAGCAATATCGAGGCTATGGTCAAAATTAATTAGGGGGGAAAGCCAGTTGGCAGAAACAAACCTCGGATAACCGGCAATAAAAAGAGTTCTGAAGTATTTATTTCCGATTTTTAAGTGATTAAAATCAACTTCAATCGCTCCTGGGGCAATAATATCTTGAATAGAAACAAGACCATTCCCTAAAGTCTCTATATCTTTTTTAGTTTTGTTGGAAGGAAGATTTTGACTTGAAGAGTTTTCGCCTATCAAGTTAGGCGAATTAGTCTTATTGGTTTTTTTAAAAAAGGGCAGAAAGTTCATTTTTCTTTTTATTTTTTACTAATTGTTGCTTCTTTAACTAAATCATTAATTTTTTCAAAAACTCCTGATTGGCTTTTAGTTGTCTTTTCTTCAGAGAGAGTGTTTTCCTCAGGAAAGCTTATTGAAGGGTCTTTTGCTGTGGCGGTTGGTTGTGAGGAGAAAGAGATTGGATTCACAGATTGAACTAAAGGCTTTTGATATAATTCAGTTTCGGCAATTTGTTGCCCTGGGGCTTCAGGATTGTAAATTTCAAAAAATAGCTTTATTAATTCTTTCGTTTCTAATTGTTTACCTTTAAGACCTATTCGTCCCAAAAGGCGCAAAATGTGATCGCGCTTTGGATAAAGATTAATTTTTGCTTTTTCTAAAATATAAGCCTTGTCGAAAGGAAGTTTCTTTTTTCCTGGTTTAAAAGTAGAGGTAAGAGCTTTAGCAACCCCGATCTCTAATGAGCTCATCGGGATAACAATATAAAACTTTTTATCTAAAACATTATTCTTTTTTACTGTTTCTCCAACAAATTTTTTATATTTTATGATTTGTTCTTTAATTAAAGGGCGTGTTTCTTTTTCAATTGCTTCTTCTAAAAGATTAAGGTAGGAACTAATATCTTTTTGTTGAGAGCGAATGAAGATTTGAATAGGAAAAGTTAAAGAATTCAAAAAACCAGCATAGGCATAAATTATCGCTTCTTGCTCTCTTTCAGATAAAAGATCATAATTGATTGAAGTGACGGTAATTATCACACAAGCACCGCCATCTTTTAAAATGACAACTCCGTCTTTAATATCTTCAATTTCTAAATGATCTTGAGTACTGGCACGAATAGCTTGGGCAGGAATCATTGGCAACTTAAAATTTTAAAACTTTTAATCACTTTTATTTTGCGCGAATCTCAAAAGGGGGAATTATTTCCCCTTTTGCTTCAAATTTAATTATATCAAAGTTTAGACCCTCTTTTTCTATTTCCATTTCATATTGACCGTTTTCGAGGGGAGTGGCAATGATGAATTGCCCAAGTTTGTTAGTTTTTAAAGCGCGAACGGGTATTCCTTTCATGTTTCTAATTTCTAAAATAGCTCCTTCTACAATTTCTCCATTTTTATCAAAAACCATACCACTGATAATATTTGGGGCTGGTGGAGGAATAGGAATAGGAAGTTCTTTGCTGGTTTTTGCCTCTATTGCCGGTTTTCTTGGTTTTTTTACAGGAGGATAGATAAAAGCTTCTATTGGTGGTTTGGAAACCCTTTTTTTAAATGTAGGAATAGGAATATTAGATTGAGGTAAAGGCACTGGTTTTTCCAAAGGAACATTTCCATTGGAAAAAACAATCGGCTGAAGATTAATTGTCTTTCCTTTTATTTGGGAACTATGAAAGAAATTAGCAATTTGTTTTAAAAACTCTTCTTCCTTCTGATCAAGAGAGCTTTTAACTTGAGCTTGAGGCAGGGTAGTGAGATACTGGCGGAATTGTTGAGTATCAGGAGGAGAGGCTTTTAGCGTTGTTGGTTGGCGAACTATTGGTTCAAAAAATTCTAGCCTTTTTGGCTTTTTTTGCCAAATAAATAAGGTGGGTGAAAAAACTGCTTTAATAAAAGCTAAAAGCCAAGTAGAAAGTGGCCTTTCTTCGATTGGTATAAAAGCAAAAGCAAAACCTAAAAAACCGCAAAATAAAATTAGGGGCCATTTTATAATTTTTGCCAATGGTAAACTATAGAAAAGCAAACCCAACATTACTCCTCCGGCTAAATAACCGAATTGTTTTAAAGTCATATCACCAACCAAACGAAATTCATAGGAAGAAATATGCTGCGGTACCGGATGTTGTTGGACAGGCATATTTAATATTCTAAACTGTTAATTTTAACTCTTCAAGATAGTCAAAATATATCAAAAAGTAAAAATAATAGTGGAAAATTAGTAGGATGAAAATTTTTGAAGAGAGAGCAAGGCGTATGCCCATTTTTACTTTTTAAATAACTCTTTTTCAAACCCTCCAAACCAAATTCCGTAATGATGTTCTTTAGCCCATTTGTGGGCATTAATAAATTCCTCTTTGTATTTTAAGCTCCAATAAAGATCTAAATCAGCTAAGCCCTCTTCAACAATTA